>SL_3KL_010_SEDDRAFT_10002583_pt1 | contig 16545 bp, 15 predicted proteins | sample SodLakKL_010_SED_2_FD_10381 | JGI IMG/M metagenome (IMG submission 10381) | reverse complement strand
ATACGAAAGTTACATAATGGTAACAGCCTGCAAGCACCATGCTAACCATATGCTGAAAGGAGGCTTGACTGTTGGGCGAAACAAACAAGAAAAATGACACCGATTTTATCCTGGAGCTCGAAGACCTCCACATGGAATTTGGAAAAGTCAAAGCCCTTCAGGGCATCGATCTGAAGATCCGCAGAGGAGAGATTCACTCTGTTATCGGTCCCAACGGTGCCGGGAAAACGGTCATGATGAACTGCATCAACGGCCTGTATTATCCTCAAAAAGGAACCATCAAATACGAAGGTAAAAAAATCAACCGCTTAAGACCATACCAGCGGGCGGCTCTGGGCATGGCCAGAACCTTTCAGAAAGTTGAAGTTTTTGGCGGGATGACCGTCTTGGATAACATTCGCTTAGGACGGCACATTCACTATAAATCCGGAATTCTCTCCGGTTCGTGGTACAAGGGTAAAACCGCCAGGGAAGAACTCGAACACCGCCGTTTTATCGAAGAAGAGATCATTGATTTGCTGGAGATTGAATCCATCCGGCACAAGCCTGTGGGGATGCTTCCCTATGGACTTCAAAAGCGGGTAGAACTGGGCCGTGCGCTTGCTCTGGAACCGAAGCTGCTGATACTCGACGAGCCCCTGGCCGGCTTAAACCTTGAAGAAGTCGAGGACATGGCCCGTTTTATTTTGGATATCAATGAAGAAAAGCGGTGGAAGATCACCTGCCTTCTGGTGGAGCATGACATGGGTGTTGTCATGGACTTGTCCGATCGTGTTTTTGTGCTCAATTTCGGAATCATGATCATTGACGGAACCTCTGCCGAGGTTCAGAATCATCCTGAAGTCATCAAGGCCTACCTTGGTGAAGAAGACCTTTACGCAACCCGGAGATAGAGACTGAAGGCGTACAATGGAAATTACTGAAGAACTGACGATTCCCAGGCTTTTTTATGAGAAGGCAACTTTTTACGGTGATGAAAAAGTTGCCATGCGTGAAAAAGAGTTCGGTATCTGGCGGCCTATCACCTGGCAGGAATATTTGGATAAAGTTAAATATATTGCCCTTGGCCTGATTAAACTCGGGCTGAAGCCCGAAGACAAGGTTTCCATGATTGGAGACAATCGTCCTGAAGGGCTTATGGCGGAAATGGGGGCTTTGTGCGCAAAAGGAATCGGGGTCTGGCTTTTTCAGGATTGCCTGATGGAAGAGGTCAAGTATATTATCGACCACTCCGATACGCGGTTTTTGTTTGGGGAGGGACAGGAAGAAGTTGATAAGGCCATATCCATTTTTCATGAATGCCCCAAGCTGGAAAAAGTGATCTGGGATGATCCCAAAGGGATGCGCAATTACGATCAGGATTTTCTGATGAGTTTAGATGAAGTTATTGCGCTGGGTAAAACCTTGGACAGCGAGCAGCCTAACCTCTTTAAAGAATTGATCGATCAGGGCCACGGAAAAGATGTGGCCCTTCTTTTTTATACCTCCGGAACAACGGCGCTTCCTAAGGGAGCACTGCTGACCCACTATAACATGCTGACCATGGGTAACAATCTCATGGCCGTTGATCCGCGCTTTGATTCGGATGATTACGTTTCTTATCTGCCCTTTGCATGGATCGGCGAGCAAATGATGTCCATCTCCTGTGGCCTTCAGGTTGGTTTTACCATAAATTTTCCGGAATCCACCGAAACAGCCCAGGCCAATATCCGCGAAATCGGTCCCCATGTCATGTTCGCTCCTCCGCGTATGTATGAACAAATGACAAGGACGGTTCAGGTAAAATATCTGGATTCCTCATGGCTCAAACGCACATGCTATTGGCTTTCTCAGAAAATCGGATACCGGGTGGCCAACCGTAACTTCGACCAGAAATCAGTTTCCGGTTTAATGAAAATACTGGAAAGGCTCGCCTATTATGCGGTACAAAAAAAACTCAAGGATCATCTGGGGCTTTCCAGGGTGCGACATGCATATACGGGGGGTGCCGCCATGGGGCCGGACCATTTCAGATTCTTTCATTCTCTGGGGGTTAACCTGAAACAAATTTATGGTCAGACCGAAATCGCCGGAATCTCAGTTGTACATCGAGATGGCGATATCAAGTTTGACACGGTGGGCAAACCTATCCCGGAAACAGAAATAAAAATTGCCGAAGACGGTGAAATCCTTGCCAGAAGCCCTTCCGTGTTTATCGGCTATTACAAAAACCCCGAGGCAACAGAAAAAACATTGAAAGACGGTTGGCTTCACTCTGATGACAGGGGTTTTATCGATGAAGATGGTCATCTGGTGGTTTTTGACCGGTCAAAAGATGTCATGACATTGAGTGACGGACGGCCGTTTTCTCCGCAGTATCTTGAAACCCGGCTTAAATTCAGCCCTTATATCAGGGATTCCTGGGTCATCGGAGACAAGAAAGAGTATGTCACGGCAGTCATCTGTATCGATTATCAGGTGGTCGGTAATTGGGCCGATCAAAAAAAAATCAATTATACAAGCTATATGGAACTTTCTCAAAAACCCCAGGTGTATGACCTGGTGGAAAAGATGGTCAGCCAGGCCAACGCGGATCTCCCGGAACCTGCCCGGATAAAAAAATTTATAAATCTCTACAAGGAGTTTGATCCGGACGATGATGAACTGACCCGGACCCGCAAGTTGCGCAGAGCCTTTGTGGAAAACCGGTACAAGGTCATCATGGATGCTCTGTATTCTGAAAAAGACATGGTGCATATTGATACCACCATCACCTATGAAGACGGGCGCCAATCTCATATCAAAACCGATCTTCAAATACGGGAGGTCCCGGATTGATGAGAGGGGATTATTTAGAAAATAATAATAGCGGGAAAACCTAGCGCTCAACTTCCCCCTGTAAAAACTATTTTTTGCAGTCCACATACGCGGGCAGACGGGATTTTAAGGAGTCAACTATGGAACTTTTTTTAATGACCTTGACCACAGGCATTATGGTCGGCGGAATTTATGCCCTGGTGGCCCTTGGATGGGTCTTGATTTACAAATGCTCCGGGGTACTCAATTTGGCCATGGGGGAATTAACCCTCATCGGAGCATATGTATCCCTTAGTTTTTATCAGATGGGGGTGCCTTTTCTCCCCTCGCTCTTTCTGTCACTGATCATCGGTTTTATTCTAGGCATTTTAACCGAAAGAATATTTTTGGACCGCCTCATTGGTGAACCTGTCTTAACGGTTATTATGGTAACAGTGGGACTTTCATTTTTCTTCAAGGGAACGATTCAACTCATTTGGGGCACCGATACACGTGTCTTTGCTCCGGCGGTTTTTCCTCTGAAACCCATTATTATAGGACCCCTTATCATCGGGCAAGTCTATCTATGGAGTTTTATTGCCGCCATCATTCTGTTGTGCATATTCGTATGCTTTTTTAAATACACCCGTTGGGGCCTTGCCATGCAGGCAACCGCCGATGATGAAATGGCGGCCTTATCTTTGGGGGTGAGTGCGCGTTTTGTCTATGCCGCAGCCTGGGCAATCGCTTTTATGGCAGCGGGAGTAGGCGGCACCCTTTTAGGTAATATTAACGGGCTGAATATATCCGTGGGATACCTCGGACTTCTTGTTTTACCCGCCGTGGTTCTGGGAGGGCTCAATTCGGTACCCGGTGCTATTTTGGGAGGTATTATTATCGGAGTTCTCCAAAATCTGAGCGGAACCTATTTGGATGCCTATTTTCCCGGAGGTGTAAAAGAGGTCGCCCCCTTTGTATTCATGGTCATTTTTTTACTTTTTAAACCCCATGGTATTTGGGGGTGGGAAAGAATTGAACGAGTTTAGCCCGGTCACTGTTTACTGAGCCAAAAAGATAGCGGAGCGTTTTATGTCAACAACCTGGTTACCCTGCGGCACCTATCATCAAAGTTACAAAGAAGACCAGTCCCTCTGGCAGACAAAATTTATCAAAGGCAAAATGATTCTTCTTTTTGCTGTCTTGTTTATAGGAGTTCCCCTTCTTGCCGATCCTTACTGGATGAGTGTCGTTAACACAATCGGTTATACTCTTCTGGGAGCCCTTGGTGTGCAATTGCTTATCGGCTTTTGCGGCCAGGTAACATTGGGTCATGCCGCCTTTATTGCTGTCGGTGCCTACACAAGCACCTTGCTGATCCTGGAGTTTCCCTGGCCTCAGGCAATGATGGATTTCGGAATCGCTTATCCGCTCAGCATTGTTATCGCGGCAATCACCGCCGGTATTGCTTCCGTAATTTTCGGGCTGCCATCCGCAAGGGTCAAAGGATTTTACCTTATTTTGACCACCATGGCCGCTCAGTTTATCATCGTCGATTTTATCATCACCCAGTATGTCAGCCAGATCGGAGGAAGAGGCCAGGCTTTTTCAATCCCCCCCGAGGCGATCAAGGTGGGTCCCTTTGCCATTGACAGTGATACCAAAGTCTACTTCATGATGCTCTTTTTGGTAATTTTAAGTGTCACGATAGTTGTCAACCTGTTAAGGTCCCGTGTCGGCAGAGCCTGGGTGGCTATTCGCGACAACGACATATCCGCGGGTGTCATGGGTATTAATGTCGTAAAATACAAGCTTTTGGCTTTTTTTGTTGCCGGATTTATCGGTGGTTTGGCGGGAGCTTTCTGGATCAGCAACCTGGCAGCTATCAGCCCGGAACATTTTCCCTGGTTTTGGTCATTGTGGCTGGTGGGGGTTATCCTGATCGGCGGCGTCGGTTCTATTCATGGGACAATCTTTGGTTCCGTTTTCATGGTCGTGGTAATGGAGCTTTTACAGTCTGCCGTTGTGCCGCTGGCAAATTTTTATCCAAGGCTAATGATGGACTTTTTGTTTATCAAAGAAGCTGCTTTTGGTTTAGCCATATGCGGGTTTATGATTTTTGAGCCCAATGGTATAGCCTACAGATGGTGGCAGATAAAAAACTATTTCAATCTATGGCCGTTTTCATATTAGCTGTTCAAGGAGGTGATAGCGGAATTCTTTTGGGTGTTTGTTTTTCATGAATGTAATTTATATAGCCTGCTTTCAAACACGAAAGAGGAGAAAAGCGATGAGCGTTAAAAATTTAATTGGTAAATATTTCCTGTTTATCCTGTCCATTGCCATGTTGTTTTCATTTTCTTCAACAGCAAAGGCGGATGTTATCAACATCGGTTCTCTCAATGATATGACCGGGGCCACATCCGATGTGGGCAAGGATTATGCAATGGGAATCGTCGAAGCGATCCATTATGTCAACGATAACGGCGGGGTCAACGGAAAGCGAATTGTGCTGCATCAGTCTGACTATGGTTATCGGGTTCCGGAAGCCTTAACCAGATATAGACATTTTCAGCGCCGTGGATGTGTCGCTGTTCTGGGATGGGGCACCGGTGACACCGAAGCACTTTCCCCCACTGTTACCCGGGACAAAATGCCCTATGTATCCGCTTCCTATTCGGGACATCTCACCGATCCGGCAAAAACCCCCTACAATTTGTTTTTTGCCACGGATTATTCAACCAATGCACGGGCAGCCATTACGGCATGGTATGACCATAAATGGCCGCAGCATGAGGATTATGGGAAGCGAAAACCGAGATTTGTTTCATCCTATATGTTTGCCTCGCCTTATTGCAGTGCACCCATCGGGGCCATCAAAGATCAGGCAAAAATCTTAGGTTTTGATATTGGGCCTGATCAGGATGTTTCCCTCTTTGCAGTCGATACCAAAAGCCAGGTTCTGGCCATGAGAGGTTTTAAACCGGATCTGGTCTGGCACGGCAATACCACCATGTCCGTGGCCGCCACATTGAGGGATTCTTATTCATTGGGCCTTGATGCTGATCATATCATCAATGTCTGGGGTTTTGATGAAAACCTGCCGAGGCTTGCGGGTGAAGCGGCGGAAGGTGCTATTGGAACAACTGTTTGTGCATTTTTTGGCGAAGATGTTCCCAATATGGAGCATGTGGTTGCCTATGCACAGAAATATAATCCGGGTGTTCCATTGGAAAGACGATTGATCAGGACCGTTCAGGCATGGGGAGCTGTTATGGTCTTATGGGAAGCTTTGAACAGAGCTGATGCAGCCGGAGATCTGAGTGGCGAAAGCATTCTGAAAAACGGGTTCCAAACCTTCAGAGATTTTGATATAGGCCTGGGTGCCGCACCAGTCACCTTTACCCCAACAGACCATCGTCCTGCGGGGGTGGTGCCAATCTACGAGTATGTCGGTGGAGAATTCCAGCTGCTTGACAGGGTCGATATGAAGAGTCGTTGGCCTGAGAAATGGGAAAATGAGTGGATCGGCTGGTAGTAGTAAAAACCCTGTTTTCCCCAAGGAGGTCCAAAGGTTTTGAGTGAACAAGAAGCCATTTTAAAGATCAACAATATAGAGGTTAAATATCACGAAGTTATCCTGGTCATAAAGGGGGTTTCCATAAATGTTCCCAAAGGAGGGATTGTCGCCCTTTTAGGGGCGAATGGTGCCGGTAAGAGTACCATACTTAAGGCGGTGTCCGGTCTTCTCAAGCATGAAGATGGTGAGGTGACCGATGGTTCCATTGAATTTATGGGCGAACGTATTGATCGGATGGGGCCTGAAAAAATCGCCAAAAAGGGAATTGTTCAGGTGATCGAGGGACGTCGGGTGTTTGAGCATCTCACGGTGGAACAAAACCTGAAAGTGGGGGCTCATATGAAAAAACTTGGACGATCCATCAAGGAAGGTCTGGAGATGGTTTACCACTATTTTCCCCGCCTAAGAGAAAAACGCACTGAAACTGCGGGATTTATCAGCGGCGGAGAACAACAGATGACCGTGGTGGGCCGGGCACTGATGACCAACCCGCAGTTAATCCTTCTGGACGAGCCGTCCATGGGCCTTGCTCCATTGCTGATCCATGAAATATTTAATATTATTACCAAGCTCAATGAGGAAGAAAAGATTTCCATTCTTCTCGTGGAACAAAATGCAAAGCTTGCATTAAATGTTGCACCTCATGCCTACGTTATGGAAAATGGGCGGATCGTAATGGATGACAGTTCTGAGAAGCTTTTGCAAAACCCGGACATTAAGGATTTCTACCTGGGACTGACCGATGTGGGGGGAAGGAAAAGTTTTCGCAATGTGAAACACTATAAGCGTCGTAAAAGATGGATTACTTAACCCCAAACTTCGTAAAGGGGGGCATATAAATGCACAAAACTTCATTTGTACGAACATTGGTGGTGGTTTTGGTTTCAGTCGCGCTGCTGTGGGGATGTTCCGGCGTACCTGCAAAGCCCACAGAAGGTCACTTTAAAGAACCGGTGGTAACATTATCCCATGCCGAAGTTGTGAATTACTGGGGGTGGTGGTACTTTGCCCAAAGTGTTGAACCCACTGCCGGAGAAGCTGGTAATCACGGAGCACCCCTGAATCTGGCTTTCATATTCGATATGGAAAATCCCAATCCATTCCCGGTTCGTATGGATAGTCTGAAATTTACGGTGGCTTTCGAAGAGTTTGAGCTTAACACAGTTCAAACTATGGATACCCAGTGGATTCCACCCGGAAAAACCAATCAGCTCAGGGTTCATGCCATGTTTGACGGAAGGCAGTCCATGTTGAGTCTTTTGGTTACCGGCGGTTTTCGACTTCAGGAAAAAGGCCTGGGTACAGGGGCAGGAGCTGCTCTCACACAGCTGGAGAAATGGTGGACCACAATTCCGGAGTTTGGTTTTGATATTTTCCTTAAAGAAGGCTCTGCGGTGTTTACCGCCAACGGCCTGGTTAAAGTTGTGCCTTTTGAGGCTCAATATCCACCCAAATAAAAATAATAATGGTTGAAAAAAACCGGCAGTGGAAAAAAATCAAAACATTTCCGGCCGGTTTTTTTCATGCTGCCCCATATCACTATTGTTGCTCATGTTTTCCAAAATGTGTAGTGTTTCAAAAGGAATCCGGACATGGTTAGAACCGAAATTTCACTTTTTTTAAAAAATGTACCCGGTGAATTGGGCAAGCTGGCCTCCCTTTTTTCAAGCAGCGGAATCAATATCGATGCATTGAGCATCCAGGATGCTTCCGATTACGTCAGGGATCTTTTTCAGGCCAGAGGAAAGACTTTAAAACGCATCGCCTCAGCAGCCAGCTATAATTCCATACGAAAAGATTCGGCGGAATTCGCAATGATTCGTCTCTTGGCTGATGATACAGACAAGGCTGTCGATTTATTATCAAAAAACGAATACATTTATGATATTAACCCTGTAATTGCCATCGAACTGGAAAACAGGCCCGGAACTTTAGCGGAAATCTCCGGTAAATTCGGAGAAGAAAACATTAACATCAACTATGTTTATGGGTCTGTTTCATCCCCCGAGGCAAAATGTCTGTTCGTATTCTGCCCCGAGGATATCGATTTGGCTTCAAAAATTTTTGAAAACTACTAAGCTTTTTGAGGGATTTATCGTGAAACGAGCATTGGTTCTTGCCGGGGGAGGTGCCAGAGGTTCATATCAAGCGGGTGTTTTGCAATATCTGTGGGAAAAAAAATGGATGCCCGACCTCATTTGCGGTTCTTCAGTCGGTGCACTGAACACCGTGGCCTTTTCATCAGGTATCACACCGGAACAACTTGCACAGATTTGGCTCACCCAACGTCACAGGGATATATTTCGAACAAGCTTTTTAAAATTCATCATGAGTTTTTTTCCGTATCAGAATTATCATCCTGCGGTAAGTCCCCGGCCATTAAAAACATTGATAGAAAAAATTATCGATTTTGAATCATTGCGGAAAAGCAAGATCGAAACCATTATAACAGCGGTGAATATCCGAACATCGCAGATTGCTTATTTTTCCAAAAAAGTAATTACCAGGCAGCATCTGCTGGCCTCAGCGGCAATGCCCCTTATGTGTTCATGGCAGAGCATTGATGGTGAATTTTACTGGGATGGCGGGGTCATTGACAATGTACCGATTCTTCCGGCGCTTGCTTCATCCGCCGATGAAATTATCGTTGTAATGCTTTCTCCGGTGGGCATCTTTAAGCAGGTTCCCCCCCAATCAAGTTACAAGACCATGGAACTGGTTTTTGAACAATCTCTTGTGGGCTCATTCAATACGATTCTGGCCGAGCGGTTTTGGCCCATGGCTTTACCAAGTGGGACTTTCAAAAGTCCCATGCCCCGTTTCATTGAGAAAATAAACGGGAAAACAAAATTAGCAATGGTGGCCCCAGTCGAAATGCTGGGTTTCAAAAGCCTCTTCAATTTTTCAAAAAAACAGGCAAAGCGCCTGTTAAAAGAGGGCTACCAAGATGCTAAGATGCAGCTTTCACAATTTATATGATTGCGACAGCGAGGCTCAGCAGTGCGAATCAATTCGCACCTACAGGGTTTTTCCATCGGATATGCTTTTACATGTAGGTGCGAATTCATTCGCACAGAGGCGTATGTGCAATCAAATGCGCAAAAAATAAACCCCCTTCACTATGCCAAGCTCAGTTGTCCGAATCAATTCGCACCTACACGTTTTTTCCATCGAATATGGTCTTAGGGACGTCAGTATTTTCCTTTTATCTTTTCCTCGGCAATTACCGTGTTTTCATCTGTCTCCGTTTGGGTTTGGGCTTGTTGTCCGGCGGCTAAACCATCCTCATAACATTTTTTCCCATACCAATTGATTTGCCGGCATACACCGCGAACCAGTTGCACCTCTTTGGCCCGTAAGGGTAGCCGGGAGAAAAACCGGCGGATATTATTCAACCAGAATTCCGGATTTTCGGGATTAAGAAAACTGATTTTTACAAGTACCTCTTTGAGCTGTTGATACATGCCTTCCAATTCGTGATGGGAGGCCAGGCGAGGTGAAAACCCTGTTGATCTTTCAATGGATGATTTAAACAACTCATAGCAAACCAACATCACAGCCTGGGCCAGGTTGAGGGAGGCGAACTCGGCGGTTGGGATATTCAGCAGCACATGACAGTTCCAGATATCTTCATTGGTCAATCCCCGGTCTTCCGGGCCAAAAAGAACAGCGATACGATTATGCAGGGATATGGGTATCAGGTGCTCGGCCAATTGAGCAGGGGTTTGAATGCTTTGGCGTCTGGAGCCTAAACGTGCGGTTGTTCCCACCACATATTGGAATGGCAAAAGAGCTGAATTTAAATCATCGTAAACCCTGATTTTTTCGACGACATCTTTGGCTGCATGGGTAGCCAGCTTTAAAACTTTTTCAGTATCAAAGTTTTCAGGCTGGACCACGATAAGCTGCCCGATGCCCATATTGCGAATTGCCCTTGCAGCGGAACCGATATTTTCCGGATAGCGGGGCCGCTGCAAAACAATACTGATATTTTCCAGGTTGATGTTTTCCGGCATCAGCCTGTAATTTCCAGCTGGTTAAAAAAATAGCCAATTTCGAAAGCCGCCGAATCGGAAGAATCCGATCCGTGGACCACGTTTTTTTCAATGTCAGTGGCGAAATCCCGCCGAATAGTCCCTTCGGCAGCCTCCTTGTAATTGGTTGCTCCCATAAGCTCACGATTTTTTCCAATGACATTTTCCCCGGTCAACACCATCACCACCGCAGGCCCAGAGCACATAAAATCGGTCAGGCTGTCAAAAAACGGGCGCTCGCGATGGACGGCATAAAATCCTTCCGCCTGGGGTTTTGTCATGTGAATCATCTTCATAGCGGATATTTTTATCCCCGCATTTTCAAAACGCTTCACAACTTCTCCCACCAGCCCCAGAGAAACGCCATCAGGTTTAATTATCGATAATGTTTTTTCCATACGCTGTTAATTCCTTTCAATTCATTTGGGTTGCGCTCCCAATATCAAATGGTTTCTTTCAAGTCAATGCAGCAACGTTGTTTACCATAAATTTGTACAAAATGACGTTTAAAAATACCGCAAAGTTTGTTATACTTTCATCAAATTTTATATTTGGAAATAAACCAAACATATAGACCATGGTATGGCCGGTATGGTCCTCTCAATCGGATTTGGTTTTGTAGGTGCGAATTCATTCGCACAAAGGCGTGTGTGCAACCAGATGTGCAAAATATAAACCTCTTCAGTTTGCAAAACTCAGCTGTGCGAATCAATTCGCACCTACAGGTTATTTCCATCGCAATTGGTTTAATTGTAGGTGCGAATTCATTCGCACAAAGGCGTGTGTGCAACCAGATGGGGGTAAAAAAATGAATCATAAAATGTTATTTGTAATTTTATCATTTCTGGCCACCACTGCTTTATTGTTAACGGTACAGGCGGGATGCCGGCAATCTGACCCCACGTTGCATTTAAAAATTCTGGATAGCGGAATTTATTCGGGTTTAACTAATACTGACATGGAATTTGCCGTAATTTCAGACCAGGAACACCTTGTTGAAGTTTTCAACCGAATATATTCTCAAACGTATCCTATTCCTGACATGTACAGGGTTGATTTCAATACAAAGGTTGTACCGGCGGCTTTTATGGGAAAAAAGCCCACTGCAGGGTACAGCATTTCATTTAAAGAAACCGCCGGAATCCAAAACCGTAGGCTCAGGGTTACGGTAATCATCCAGACACCACCTGAAGATGCATTTTTACCTCAGGTTATTACAAACCCTTATGAGCTGGCAGTTGTCGACAGAGCTGAATATAACAAAGTCGAGTTTGTCGATGAGGATGGCAATATCATTCAAGTACTGGAATTTTAGATGGATATAACAAGAAGACATTTTATCAGAACTCTGTGTATCTCGGGTGGGATGCTGTTTCTGCCTTCCTGCGGCCGCAACGGGGAGGTATCAGGAAGTCAGCACTCAAGGGAACCAGCCTATATCAAGCTTGAACGGGAAGGGCTTTTTGCGCGTAGGATTGAGCAAGCCTATGCACGATTTGAAAAATGCGAGTTGTGTCCTCGACGCTGCGGAGTGGACCGCAGCAGGGGAGAAAAAGGTGTCTGCCAGGCGACTGATAAACTGGTGGTTTATAGTGCCCAGCCTCACTATGGTGAAGAATTGCCGCTGGTGGGAAGAAATGGTTCGGGGACGATCTTTTTTTCCAATTGTAATCTTCGCTGTGTGTTCTGCCAGAACTGGCCCATTGCCCATGCAGGCCGGGGCAGTGAGGTAAGTGATAGAAAGCTTGCGGACATGATGCTTGATATCCAAAAGATGGGCTGTCATAATATCAATCTGGTCACCCCCACCCATGTAATGCCCAATATTTTAAATGCAACACTCATGGCCATGAAAGATGGGCTGAGGATTCCTTTGTGCTATAATACGGGGGGTTACGAATTGGCGGAAAATATAAGACTTTTAGATGGCATCGTAGATATATATCTGCCGGATCTTAAGTTTATGGATCCGGATAATGCGGAGCGTTATGCTGGTTCTGCGAAAGATTATCCGGAGATGGCCCGGCAGGCAATTATTGAAATGCACCGGCAGGTAGGCGATCTTGTAACCGATTCTCAAGGTATCGCAGAGCGCGGCCTCATGGTACGTCATCTGGTCATGCCCAACCGGGTGGCAGGAACCCGGGAATTTGTCCAATGGGCCGCCCAGAACCTTTCCAAATCAACTTATATCAACATCATGGGACAGTACCGGGTTGAACATCGGGCATTTGAGTATCCGGAAATTGCACGGGCCATAAATTCCCAGGAGTTCGTAGAAGCCATAGATTGGGCAAGAGAAGCGGGGCTTTCCAACCTGGACCAGAGAGCCATATCCCATTATCAAGTATTTCGTCGGAGAATTTCCGTCTTTTGATCATGTCCACCTGCCAGCAACCGGGCTGAAGCAATAAGCGCATCTTCCATTTTCAATATGCATTTCTTCGATGACAAAGCCCATCCGGGTAATGATTTTTTCTTTGCATTCAGCGCAAAAGGTGTTTTCTCCTTCATGTCCGGTGACCCTGGCAACATAAACATATTTAAGGCCGGTTTCCAAAGCCGTGCTACGGGCTCTGTCAAGTGTGGAAACAGGCGTTGGTGGAAGGTTGGCAAGCTTGTAAAGGGGATAAAAACGGCCAAAGTGGATTGGAATATCGGCACCTAGCTCGTTTTTTATCCACATACACATTTCTTTCAACTGATCCATATCGTCATTTACCGTGGGAATGATCAGGTTGGTTATTTCCACATGGACTCCCTCCTTTATCAGTATTTTAAGGGTGTCTTTGACCGTTTCGATCTCACCGCCCACCATTCTCCGGTAAAATTCGGGATCAAAACCTTTAAGGTCGATATTGACCGCATCGAGCATTTCGGTAATCGCTTTTAAAGGTTCCGGTAAGATATAACCGCTTGAATGCATAAGGTTCAATAACCCTTCCTTTTTTGCAATGCGGGCAATGTCTGTCATGTATTCATAAAAGGCTACCGGCTCACCAAAGGCATAAGAAATGGAATGTGCACCGGCTGCTTTTGCCTGAGCAACTATTTTTTCAGGGGAAAGGTCGTATGCATAAACGTCCTCGGGTGCCACCAAAGCCATATCCCACACTTCGCAGAAACTGCATTCGAGAGGACAGCCGGCAGTCGAAACAGACAGAGCACGGGTGCCGGGCATTACGTGGAAAAAAGGCTTACGTTCCACAGGGTCCATTTGCACCAGTACCGGATTTCCATAGGCCAAAGTATAGCATTTACCATTCCGGTTTTCCCTCACGCCGCACTTGCCTCTTTTACCCGGAGATATGAGGCATTGTTTCGGGCAAAGTTCACATTGGATATTTGAATTTGAAAGCAGAGAAAACCACTTGGATTGAATCGGATTTACAAAACCTTTTTGGGGTATATAAGCACCCGCTGCACGCGGAAATCCAAGAATTCCGGCCACGCATAGTGCGCATGCGCCGGATAAGCCTGATTTTATAAAAGCCCTCCTGGTTACCAGGTGAGCCGGATTATCATTTTTTTTCATATATTCTCCAAACAATACAATTACCTATTGCCAGGCACCTGATATCACGAGTACCAGAAAAGCGGTGAAATTGGCAATAGCCGCAAGTATGCAAACTGCAGTAATTCCTAAAACCGGAGCGATGACAACACTTGCCACCAGCGCTCCTGCGCAGGCACCGAAAAGTTCAACGCCGTAAACTGTCCCTGTTGCTTTTTCAGGGTCCTTACTCAATGACTGGCAGCATGCCACCGATATCGGAAAGTCCGCACCATTGAACATCCCTGCTAAAAAAGTCATTGCAGAAAAAAGGGCAACGACTATAAAGGGAAATTCAAGTTTCGCGGCTCCTGGAAGACCAAAGGCAATAACCATTGCAAACAGGGCAATCAAAAATTGAATACCTGCAAGTATAGTAATGCTGGATTTTTCTCTTACAAGATTTCGGCTTACGAAAGTTCCTATGGCCAGTCCTCCCATGAATAAAGCGGTAATTAATCCTATCATTTCATAGACAAATCCGTAAAGGCTTTGGAAGGAAAAAATAATGGCCACCTGGAGTGCCATGGTGGACAGCCCTGTACTGAAAACAGCCAGCAGGATTGCAAAATGTCTATCTGCTCTATTTTTTTTAAGGGTTGGCACACATTTGATAACCAGCGGAAAAACAATACAAAATGCAAACACCGGAGCAATCCACCATGGCTGGACCCGAAGGATCCACTTAAATGTATCACGGTGATTTCCCCCGGCAAGAACATCCCAGAACCGGAGGGTATAATAGTAACCGATAGGTTTGAAATCTGAGTTGATAAAAAAACGTTCATTGACAGGTGGAAGTTTCGTTTCCATTATTTCCTGCTCTTCAATGGATGGTGGAAAAAGCGGGCCGGATTCAGGATTTCCGAGATGAGCATCCGGGTTACGCCCATGGTTGCGAATAATCCAGTTGATTCGCCGAAGCTGGGATTCTTCCAGCAGCAGATCAAAGTGACGGTGTGAAAACCCGTCGGTATTGATTTGCCTTTTGATATAACGTTGCCGAAGGATCGATATATCCGCAGACACTTGTCCTTGTTGATGGCTGGCAAAGAAAAAAATAAAACGCTGCCCTGCCGGAAGCACATTGGGAAAGACCCTTTTTAAAGTATGGTATATAGCTGTGTTTCGGTTTGCTGCAGCCTCCCCCCGCATATCAGGTGTGGTCATTGCCCCCGTCACAAAGACCCCGCCCGGGTTGAGTCTCGATTTGACCTCCCTGAAAAATTCTTCGGTATAGTAACGGTTGATGACCGCCGTGGACGGATCCGGTATATCGGCAATAATCATGTCATACGTTTGGTCTGTTTTTTTAATGAAAAGCCGGCCATCCGTGTGAATAAGATTGACAAGAGGGCTGTCTATGGCCCTTATGGTCGACCTGGGTATATAAGGTCTGGCCATATCGGTCAAGACAGGGTCAAGCTCGACGTAGTCAATATGTTTTACCGGATGTTTTGCAATTTCCCGGATAGTACCCCGAAGGCCCCCGCCAATAAGCAGGACATGTTCGGGGGCCGGGTGTTGAACCATTGCGAAATGGGCAAAAATGACGGCTTCTTGTTCTTCTAAAGCCGGTGATTCCACTACGGGGCCGGCGGTGGAAAAAATCAGGTTGCCACTTTGGAAGAAACTGTACTGATCTTCCCGCTGAACTACGGAAATGGTTCCGTATTTGGACTGGCGGGTTTCAACAAGAAGGTATTCCGGTGAAAAAAATTTCCATTGCAGGGTATATGTCCATTTATCAAGAGGCCCAAGAAAAAGAAAAAATACCACAGAACCAATCATGACCATAAAAAGAGCAGGCTTTATTGAAGCAGCCATGCTCAGACCTTCATGACGGCATTTTAAAACCAGTAAAAGGGTTGCAGCCACCATTAAAAAACCAGCAAAAACCACAGCATGAAATGAATTGAAAAGGTGTACCAGAAAAAAAGAAAATAATATGCCGCCGATAATATTTCCGGATGCTTCTCCTATATATGTTTTTTCAGCAGCCGAGGTGTCATGTGCCTTGTCATTTTCGCGCCACACTTTTGCCAGCATGACAAACTGTATACCAAGAAGCAGTCCGACCGGCGCTATTACAATAAGGCAGGACAAGGTCATGTCAGAGACCGAAAAATAGGCACCTGTTTCAATTGTAAAAAAAAACCGCAGCATGCGGATGCTGAAAACGGTAAAAACAAAAAATATCACCGATGCCGCCGAAATAATGGAAACAATGGTCACGGGCTTTATGGAGCGCCTCGCAATCTTTGAACCCAGGTGGCTTCCAATGCCCACCCAAAGCATCCAGGCGGCCAGAATAATGCCAAGCGACAATTCATTGCCGTGAAATACCATCAGCAGTTCCCGCAAAAGTACAATCTGTACCACCTGAGAGACAACTCCCAGTGCAAATACCGCTGGCAATTGAGATAAAAACATTTTTTTCAACGAAAAGCCCTTGCCATATGAGAATAGTGAAAACCAGATTTTTGAATTTCGTCTATCTGATACTCGATTTGGATCACATGACCCATGACCCTTAACTTTAACAACAATAATTGTGTTGAGCAAGGCACAAGGCTCATTGGCAGCAATTCTGATTTTGAAATAAA
>SL_3KL_010_SEDDRAFT_10002582_pt1 | contig 16550 bp, 11 predicted proteins | sample SodLakKL_010_SED_2_FD_10381 | JGI IMG/M metagenome (IMG submission 10381) | reverse complement strand
TTAGAATACCGGATGCTTGTATTGCATTGAATGTTTCGTATGTAAATACAATTGATATGCTAAGGCAATTAGGAGAAACATTTTAGTCCATGCAGCAGTCACACACGAGTTGTCCTTCGCTCAAACCAACAAACAGATCAAAAACGCGGCAAGAGTGGACCAACTCCAATATGTAAAGATGTTACAAGTAATCCAATATCCGTCCCGACATATGTAACAGGGATATTTCGGCAAGCTTCGCTTGATATTGAATGGAAACCAGGCGTTCTTCCGCTTCCAAAAGGCTTTTCTGTACCTCTCTTAACTCAATACCGGAAAGATTCCCCAAACGGTAACGCTCAAAAGCAATGTCAAACGTTTCATAGGCCACCCGCAGGTTTTGCGATTCCATTTCAACAAGGCGCAGGTTATTCAGATACACATTGTAGGTAGTGATCAGGTCAGCCAACAGGCTGTTCTCGGTATCTTCCATTCGTAAACGGCTGTTGTCAACAGCAATGGTGGCATTACTTATCCTCCGGCGCTGGTTAAAACCGTCAAAAATATTGATGCCCAAAGTCACACCGTAGTTCATTCCGTAGGTTTGCTGGTCGCTGAATGAACCCGCCTGAAAGGTGTTGTGAGAAAAAGAATAAGCCGTGCTCAGATTCAGGTAAGGATAAGCCTGTGAACGGACAATTCTTTTGTCATGTTCTGCGATCATTTTGTCTTTCGCCACCATTTGCAGGGCAGTGTTATTTTGTCTTACTAATCTTTCAAGGGTTTCAAAGATCAGAATATCGTTGAGCGGGATAATGGTATCAGTGGTTTGCAGATTAAAACGAAGGTCATCCATAGCCATCAGTTCATTGAGCCGAACCCTCGAAGCACGCACTATTTCTTCTTGCCGGGTCATTCGTGAACTGTCGGCGTTCAGAAACACTTCCGCCTGCAAAAGCTGCAGCTTTGACCCTGAACCCAGCAAAAAACGCTCTTCGTCAATGCGCACACGCTCCCTCGACAGATCCACGGCAAATTTCAGATTGTTGAGCAACCGCTGCTGCTGAATGAAATTAAAATATTCGGCCGTAAGCGTAGCCACCAGGTTTTCAATGGACATACGCGTTCGCAATTCACCCATATCCTTTAACGCTTCGAGCTTTTCATAATTGGTCTGAACACGGAAACCGTCAAACAATGTCCAGCCAAGTCCCAGACTGGCACTGCTGACCGTATTGTGGATATTTCGCAGTGAAGACTTATTGCCGTCAAAGTCGGTGCGGTCAGTGTTATTATAAGTACCCGAATGTTGCGAGCGCAAATCCACAAAAGGCAGAAAACCTGCGTTGCCACGGGTAAAATTATTTGCCGACACCTGCTCATTGTTTCGGGCGATTCGTATCGAATAATTGTTTTCCAGCCCTGTGGCGATCACATCCTGTAAACTCATTGGCTGTGGTTGCGCCATAACCATTGACGAGAGCAGGATGAGTAAAGTGCTTATCGTGAAATGCTTCATTATTTCTTTTGCATTTAATCCGTACAATGAAACCAAAAAAATGTATCCAAATTCATTATTCTTCTTCGTCCGCCTCAATGTTCTTTACTTTGCTGGAAGAAATATAGGTATAGATGGCCGGTACCACAAAAAGGGTGAGGAATGTGGAAAGGATCAGCCCGCCGATCACAGCCACACCCATAGCCATACGTCCCTGGGCACCTTCTCCAAAACCAAGAGTGAGAGGCATCACACCCAGTATGGTCGACAAGCTTGTCATCAGGATGGGCCTGAAGCGAGCTGCTGCCGCATCTTTGATCGCAGCCAGTTTTTCAAGTCCGGCCCGTTTGCGCTGATTGGCAAACTCCACCATCAAAATCCCATTTTTAGATACCAGGCCAATAAGCATAATGATGCCGATCTGGCTGAAAATATTCATGGTGATGTTAAAATACCACATAAAAAGTAAAGCACCGGTGATAGCCAGAGGAACTGTCATCATCACGACCAGCGGATCTTTAAAACTTTCAAACTGAGCCGCCAAAACAAGGAAAATAAGAATGATTGCCAATACAAAAGCATATACCAGGCTGGAAGCACTTTCCTGGTAGTCTCTTGACTCTCCTGCAAGAGCAGTGCGGAAAGTGTCGTCAAGTACTTCGTCCGATATCCTGTGCATTTCTGCAATACCCTCACCGATGGTTCGTCCCGGAGCAAGATTGGCGGAAATAGTAGCAGATACAAACCGGTTGTAACGGAAAAGCTGGGGCGGTGCAGTGCGTTCTTGCAGGGTAACCAGGTTACTGAGCTGAACCATGTCGCCATTGTTGTTGCGCACGTAAAGTGACTTCAGATCTAAAGGTGTGTTTCTGTTTTCCCTGCTCAGTTCCCCAAGTACCTGGTACTGCTTTCCATGCATAAAAAAGTAGCCGAAACGTTGACCGCTAAGTGCCAGTTGAAGGGTTTGTCCGATATTAAAGGTGGAAACACCCAGGGCATTGGCCTTTTCCCGGTCGATGTGAATCTGCATCTCAGGCAGGTTAAACCTCAGGTTAACATCCGGCATCACCAGGATATCACTTTCGCCGGCTTTTTCCATAAACTCTGGCAGTATTTCCCTGAGCCTGTCAATACTTTGGGCTTGCAAAACATATTGTACCGGTCTTCCTGCCCTCCTTCCGCCAAAGGTGGATTGCTGGTTAACAAAAGCCACAGCTCTTGTTTGGTCACGCAGGGCGGCTGAAAGGCGATTGGCAATCTCCTGCTGGGTGGCTTGCCGCTCATTGGGCTTCTTCAACATAATCCTCACACTGGACCATCCCGTAAATATAATAGACGTAACAGATTCTCTTTCAGGAATAATATCTTTTGCCAGGTCAGCAATGTCTTCCATGTAATCACGCATAAATTCATAAGTGGTTCCCTCCGGTGCGCGCGCGTTCACATTTAACATTGAGCGGTCTTCAAGGGGAGCCATTTCCCCGGGAATATTCACGTAAAGCAATACCACCAAACCTACCGAGCCAAGCAAGATAAGGAAGGCAAGCCAGCGCCTTTTCAGAAATTTATCCAGCGCACGGCTGTATACCTGGTTCAAATGCTGAAAAAAGCCTTCTGTTTGCCTGTAAAAACGGCCCTTTACCTTGCGTCGCTTCAGAATTTTGGTGGAGATCATGGGCGTAAAGCTCAGCGCCACAAACGATGATATCAGAACGGCACCAGCAATAACGATGCTGAATTCGCGAAACAGCCTGCCGGTCATCCCCTCAAGGAATACAATAGGGAAGAACACGGCCACAAGGGTAATGGTTGTGGCGATGATGGCAAAAAATATTTCTTTTGATCCGGCGAGNCCCGCCTGAATTGGGCTCATCCCCTTCTCGATCTTCACATAGATGTTTTCCATCATCACAATGGCATCATCCACAACCAGTCCGATGGCCAGAACAACCGCTAGCAGTGTAAGTACATTGATGGTAAATCCTGCCAGGTACATTACGAAAAATGATCCGATAAGGGAAACAGGAATAACAAGTACCGGTATAATGGTGGTTCTCCAGTCACGTAAAAAGAGGAAAATAATGATGACCACAAGGGTAAATGCAATGAATATCGTATTTCTTACCTCCCTGATGGAAGAGCGGATAAATTCCGTATTGTCGAAGCCGATATTGATGGTTACGTCGTCGGGCAGGTCTCGTTCGATCATGGCAAGCCTTCGGTAAACCTCATCCACAATTTCAATGTGGTTGGATCCCGGCTGGGGAATAATGGCGTTACCCGTTATGGGCACCCCGTCGCGGCGCACCATACCCCGCATGTCTTCCGGTCCCAGCTCTGCACGGCCAATATCCCTGAACCTGACTACACGCCCGTTGTCTTCAGAGATGATCATATTGTTGAATTCATCCGGTGTGGACATTAGCCCGAGAGTACGGATGGTCAATTCAACCATGTTTCCCTCAATGCGACCTGAAGGAAACTCAACATTTTCTCTTTGCAGCGCATTTCTTACATCCAATGGGGTTAAGCCATGACCGGCCATTTTCTCAGGGTCTAACCAGAGCCTCATGGCATAACGTTTTTGCCCCCAAATGAGGATGCCACTTACGCCGTCGATGGTCTGCAACTGTTCTCTCAGTGTTAGTTCGGCTATTTCCGAAAGCTCCAGGAGGTTACGGGTTTCACTTTCAACCGTCACAAACATGATCGGGCTGGCATCGGCATCTGCTTTGGATACAATGGGAGGGTCAACATCCCGCGGCAGCATGCGCATGGCTTGAGCCACCTTATCGCGCACGTCATTGGCTGCTGTTTCCATATCCACGCTCAGCTCAAACTCCACGGTGATGTTGCTGCTTCCNTGGCGGCTCACGCTGGTAAGCGTTCGGATCCCCGGAACGGCATTGATAGCCTGTTCAAGGGGTTCCGTGATTTGGGTTTCAATGACGTCTGAGTTAGCACCCGGATAACTGGTTCGCACAGAGATCACCGGAGGGTCCACACTGGGAAATTCCCTCACGCCAAGGTATGTCATTCCTATCGCGCCAAAAAGCAGGATAATGATGGTGAATACCGAAGCCAGTACCGGACGTTTGATGCTTAATGATGAAAGGCTCATTGTATTTACTCGTCTTGTAAGTTTATTCTTCTGGTGTATTTATGATGTATGCCGTTTCTTCTCCCATATTGTCGAGAACAATAGGAATACCTTGGCGGAGCTGGAGAACACCGGTGGTTAGAAGCGTATCTCCAAAAGATAGTCCTTCAAGTATCTGCACCCTGTCTTCGGTGCGAATGCCGGTGCGAACGTATATGGGATGAGCCCTGCCGGAGCGATATACAAACACCCTGTCTCCATCCATTTCCGGAATAAGTGCTTCAGAGGGGATGGCAATGGCCTCCTGTGTTTCAGCAAGCTGCAGGGTGATAGATGCAAAACGGCCCGGCTTCAGTTCTTCTTCCACATTGTCATAAAGGGCACGCACCCTGATGGTGCGGGTCCTCTCATCAACAATTGGATTTACGGCATATACCTCTGCTTCCAGGGGGTTGAGGACCCCGTCAATCCTGAATGATACAGGAAAGCCTGGTTGAATATCCCCGGCATAACGCTCAGGTATGCTAAACTCCAGCTTCAACGGACTGATCTTTATCAGCTTTGCAAGCCGTGTGCTCGGAGATGCAAAGCTGCCTTCACTAAGGTATCGCAGTCCCACAATACCGTCAAAAGGTGCTCTGACCTCTGTTTCTGCGATACGGGCTTTCAACAGCTCAATGTCTGCATCCAGGGTTTCAAGCTCAGTCACAGCTTGGTCATAAGCCTCCTGGCTGATGGCATCCCTCTCCAGCAGGCTTCGCTGCCTGAACTCCCGTTCCACCAGTAACCGGCGCTGCGCCTGTAACTTCTGAAGCTGGGCCTGTAAATGCCTGTCGTTCATTTTCGCCAATAGATCCCCCTCGTTTACATGGCTGCCTTCCTGGAAATAGATACCAATAACTTTCCCGCTGGTCTCAAAAGCCAGGTCCACTTCTTCGTCGGGAAGCAGGTTGCCTGTACTGCGTACCTCATCACGCACAAGGGTGGGAGAGATAATATAACCGCTGACACGCAAAGCGGGCCTTTGCTGCGGCCTGAATTCCGTCTCCGCACTTCCTCCGGGGAAAAGAAACGGTTTAACCTTGGGATACGCAATGATCCCAATAAGCAAAGTCAATATGGCAATATTGATAAAAAACCGGACTGTTTTATTCATCACGAGCGATCGTTTGTTGTAAACATCCTAATTAGATAACGGATCTTACAGATGGTTTAAATAGCTTTTGGATTAAGATGGTAACCTAAATATAAACAGTTAATAAGATGAATTGTTTTTGACCCAGAAAGAAGGCAAACTCTGTCGCAGTTTGGATATTAGCCCTGTATTTTGTTATTTTGCATATTCCCGCAACAATTGTAAAATGCGGGTTTTGTTTTTTTTAACAAACAAATGATGCATTTGAAGAACAAAATTACGCTGCCAAACATCCTTTCCTTTTATCGTTTGCTGGCTTTTCCGGTTATCTTTTTCATGGCACTTACCGGGCGAGAACATATCTTTGCCATATTGATCATCATCAACCTGATCACAGATATCCTGGACGGATTATTTGCACGTATCCTTAATCAACGTACCAAATTTGGGGCAAAACTTGACTCTACAGCCGATATGGGTACTTATCTGCTGGTTTTTATTGGAATCTGGGTGTTTAAACGTGCCGATTTTGCCCCGCACGTTTTCAGTTTTTCACTGTTTATCGGCTTGCTAATAGTGGTCCTGGGTTTGTCTTTAATTAAATTTGGAAAGTTTCCGAGCCTGCATCTCTATTCATGGAAAATTGGTGGTTACATACAAGGCACCTTTTTCTTCGTATTATTTGCTTTCGGTTTTTATACACCGTTTTATTATGTGATGATCCTATGGGGAATACTTTCCTTTCTGGAGCATATTGCCATTCAGCTGATAATACCTGAAATGCGCACCGATGCAAAAGGACTGTTCTGGGTACTGAGAGAAAACCGAAAATAATGCTTGTGAGTTTTTAAAAGCCACATAAAGGCGTTGTAAACAAAGACAAGTGTCATGGAAAAAAGTTTGTATCTGATCATTCTGATTTATTTCGCCTTGGGTGCAATTGCATTTGCTATTATTGGGAAGGGGAAGAGCCGGAAGAGAAGGCGAGAAATGCGGAACAAATATATTACCTATTTCCTCATTATTCATATTATTTATTTGGGAATTTTGTTTTCCCCTCCATACTTCAGTATCATAGCCGCAGTCATATTATTTGCCGGACTTGTTGAAATAATCTGGTTATACCTGTGTCAGCCCTCATCAAAAAATAAATATTTTTTTGTGCTTTCTTTGTTGGTATATCTGATTTTCGCCATTCCCTTTTTCCTTTACAGTCGGCTTGAGCAGGATGTTTTGTTTTATGTCTTTATCATTGTAATGGTATTTGATGCTTTTAGCCAGATCAGCGGACAATTGTTTGGCGGAAAGAAGCTGACCCCTTCCATAAGTCCGCAAAAAACTCTATCAGGTGCAATAGGGGGAATAGTTGCTGCATTGGTTACAACTGTGTTTGCATCCGAACTGATCAAAGAAAATTTGGGGTCTGCAATGTATATTACGGGAATTATCGTTATCTTTGCTTTGACAGGGGATCTGCTGGCATCCTTTTACAAACGAAAAAACGGGGTAAAGGACTTTAGCAATCTTTTGCCCGGTCATGGGGGATTTCTTGACAGGTTTGACGGTTTTATCCCCGCAGGTGCTGTCATGTATGTTTTAATGAGCCTATTGTCATGAGCCAGGAACTTATTTTTACCGTCCTTTACATCATCGCCTTTGGAGCCATCCTTGCAACCGGAGAAATATTCCATTCAATCCTGAAAATCCATGCGGAATATACCAGGAAGTTTGCACACAGTACCGCATCACTTCTTGCACTCACCTTTCCGCTGGTGTATAACAGTTATCATTATGTGCTTGTAATGGGAATCATATTTTTCTTTGTACTGTTGATTGCCCAGCGAAAAGATTTACTGAGATCCATCAATGATGTTTCAAGAACAACATATGGCGGCATTTTGCTGCCGGTTACCATTACGGTGTCTTTTGTTGTTTCTGTATGGCTAAATGATAACAAATTGTTTATCATTCCCATNCTGATNCTCGCCGTTAGTGANTCTTTGGCCGGTCTCACAGGAGAATTATTCGGACAAAGAGTAAGAAAGATCATTATATACAAGCACCAACTAAACAAAACATACCTCGGCAGTTCCGTTTTTTTACTTTCAGCCTTTATCATATCCATTTACACACTTCATTGGTATGTTGGAAATTACAGTACCAAAACCATTATGGCTGCCGTAACAGTGGCTGTTGGCGCGGCTATCGTGGAAGCCTTAAGCAGTAAAGGGTTGGATAATATTACGGTTCCAATGACCGCCCTGTTGATTTTGCTTTTGTTTTGATGTTATATTTCTCAGCCTCAAACTTTCAGATATTTGTTTACAATCACTAATCATTAAATGATGTCCCTTAAATGAATATTCATAGCAAACTACGAAAAAAATTTCAGTTGCCCCATACCCTTTTCCCGGTGAACGGCAGGTTGAAATTCCTTGACTACTCCGCAATCCGAAGCTTTCTGTTCGCCTTCAACAGCACAAAAAAGCCCATAGGTCATATTTACCTTGGAGAATTTCGCGCGTCCGCTCTCCTGCTTGAAATATACGAATACATGTTGCAAGCCTATGAAAAAGAAATTTCAACGGATGTTTTCTCCGAGGTCCGGAAATATCTCTCGAAAAACTTGGGAGAAGATCGCATTGTAAAGCTTTCGGAAGATTTTGTCCGGAATTTTCCTCCCGGAACGGTACATGCCGGCAAGGAAACTGCCGGTCAGTATCTCTCAGGAATTACCGCTGGCCGTAAAAACTCCCGCTTGATCATCAAAGAGATTATGTTGTTTTGCCTTGCACATGAAAATCCTGCAAACAGAAAAATGACTGTGCTGTTTGATAAACAAACCCTTGCTGAACATGCTTCTTTGGAAAAATCTGCGGAAAAACTGGAAGACTGTTTTAGGGAAATGCCTCTGTTTACCGACGAAAAGACCGACATTTTTACCCTGTTCCGGACACCTTTCAGGGCTTCTCCCAATGATTTATTTGGCCAACTGGAATATGTGATCACGCATTGGCGGCAATACCTTCCGGAAGACTTGGTAAAACAGGTTCTGCAGGGAATAGACCTGATGAGGGAAGATTTGCGGACAGCAGCTTCCCACGGCGGGCCGGCCCCTACAGTGGTTCCCGGATACGGAAGAAAGGACGCACAAGGTTCTATGTTTTTGGGAAAGTCGGGCTTTGATGCAAGTAAGGGTGAGGATTACGACGAATCAGAACGTTTTACCACCGACACGCACTGGATGCCACAGGTGGTTCTGTTGGCAAAAAACACCTATGTATGGCTCGACCAGCTTTCAAAAAAATATCAGAGAGAAATCCGGCGCCTTGATCAAATTCCGGATGAAGAGCTGGACCAACTGGCACAATGGCATTTCAACGCTTTGTGGCTGATTGGCTTATGGGAGCGGAGCAAGGCGTCAAAAAAGATCAAACACATTACCGGTAACCCGGATGCCATATCCTCAGCCTATGCCTTGTATGATTATGAAATCGCCGCCGACCTCGGAGGCGAACAGGCTTATCAGGACCTCAACCATCGTGCAAAACAAAGAGGTGTTCGCCTGGCAAGCGATATGGTGCCAAACCACACCGGCATCTACTCCAGATGGATCATCGAACACCCCGACTTTTTTATCCAAACACCCGTATCTCCTTTTCCAAACTATTCTTTCTCAGGAGAAAACCTTTCAGACCACCCCGGTATTGAAATACGTATCGAAGACGGTTATTATAACAAAACAGATGCAGCGGTGGTGTTTCAGAGAATTGACAGGCACAGCCAAACGATCCGTTATATATATCATGGTAATGATGGCACCATGATGCCTTGGAACGATACGGCCCAGTTGGATATGCTAAAGGCAGAAGTGAGAGAGGCAGTGATGCAGAAAATTTTTGATGTGGCACGCAAATTCTCCATCATCCGGTTTGATGCGGCGATGACCCTGGCCAAAAAACATTTTTCAAGGCTGTGGTATCCGGTGCCCGGCAGTGGCGGAGATATCCCATCGCGCGCCGAACATGCCATGACCAAAGAAATGTTCGACAAATTTTTCCCTGTTGAGTTTTGGCGTGAAGTGGTGGACCGCATCAACAGTGAATTGCCTGAAACACTCCTGCTTGCCGAAGCCTTCTGGCTCATGGAGGGCTACTTCGTGAGAACACTCGGTATGCACAGGGTTTACAATTCTGCCTTTATGCATATGTTGAAAAATGAGGAGAATGAAAAATATCGCGATCTCATCACCAATACCCTGGAGTTTGAACCGGAAATCCTCAAACGATACGTCAATTTTATGAGTAACCCGGATGAGGAAACCGCCATCAGGCAATTTGGCACAGGCGACAAGTATTTCGGGATCTGCATCCTGATGAACACCTTGCCCGGACTACCCATGTTTGCACACGGACAGATCGAAGGTTTTACCGAAAAATATGGGATGGAGTATCAGCGGGCTTATTACCATGAAGAGCCGCAGCAGTGGCTGGTTGAAAAGCATGAACGTGAGATTTTTCCCCTGGCAGGCAAGAGATACCTGTTTAGTGAAGTGACCCATTTTCAGTTTTATGATTTCCTGAACGCCCATGGCCACATCAATGAAAACGTGTTTGCATTCACCAACCGGCATGCTGACGAAAAAGCACTCGTGCTGTTCAATAATACCTACGATACCACTGAGGGACATATTAAAACAGCGGTGCCACGCCTGACCAACAAGCAAATGACCACCATACACCTCGCTGATGCTTTGGAAATGAACCCTCATGCCGGCTATTTTTATAAGGTTAGGGAGCATATTTCAGGTCTGGAATACCTGCTGAAAGGGGAAGATGTTCATAAGAATGGTTTGTATCGTCACCTGCAGGGGTTTGAGTATCGGGTGTTTATTGACTTCATGGAGTTGCGCGACCACGATGGAAGCCTGGAAAGGCTGTACCGGGATCTTTCCGGCCGGGGTATCAACAGTATTGAAATGGCGTTGACCATGCAAAAGCTTTCAGCTGTGCATGAAGCCTTCCTGGGAATGTTTGATCCTGAGAACATGCAATTGTTGACGGAAAACCTTATCAGGGGCGCACAAAACGGACAGCAGGAAGAAAGCCAAAAAGTGCTGATGAACCGTTTTCGTGATTTTAGTCAATCGGTTTGCACAACTTTCGGTCTGGGTGCTGCCGGAGAGTCTGTCAACAAGACTTTTGAGCAGCATCTGCAGGGAATACCCGATGCCATGCACTTCCTGAATATTTCACACCATTTTCTAAACTCATTGATTGCCGGCACTAAATATTCATCACCTGAAGACCTGGTAGTATTATCCGGATCAAACACATACCGCGAAAATGCGCTGATTATGCTCGCATATCTGATGCTCAGGTCCACACAGGAAGGCTTACAAAACAAATATGCCGATATTATTGCCGGCATGATGCCGGAACCAATGCTTGAAAAAGTTATGCAACACGCGGGCAGAAGTCCCGCAGACATTGAGCGTGACAAGCTGCTGATACTGATTCTTGTCAAATATGGAGCATCGGTATTCGATTTTCTTGACAAGAAATTGCCACGCGGCAGAAAATCGGCAAAAAACACAGAGGATCCTGTTGTTATTGATCAGAAAACCCTTGCGCTGGATATGCTTAATGATCCGCTTGTAAAAAGATACATAGGTGTCAACCAGCATGAAGGAATATGGTATTACAGCAAAGAACAGTTTGAACAGCTGACATTGTGGCTGTTTTCTGCCGCTTATTTTGCCGGTTTCAGAAAAAAAGCGACAACTTCTGGCAAAAACAGGGTGTCCGGGTCCATTACCCGTGCGGTTCGTTTGCTGCTAATGATCAATCAATTGTCAGAGAAAGCCGGCTATCAGCTGGATAAGCTTAAAGAAAGCTAAATCACGCTAAAAGCGCAAAGAAAAGCTAGATTATCCATATGTGATATGGGATTCACGGCGTTAAACGGAACGCCCTGAAGAACAGCTCAAACACAATCACAAAATACTAAAAAGCAAATAGTTAAAAAACTATAAGCACACGAAACCCTCTGTAACGTTTTTAAATGGGTTCAGTGAGGTCGAAGTCGGCCTGGAAAACGATCTCCCCGGCATAAAGCAGGCGGTACGAAAAAGTAGTCATTTCGGGATCCATTACCACATGCCATTCTCTGCCAAAATGCCCCTGCAGCAATTCACGCGAATAGTCATCCTTTGGGAAATACTGTTCAAAACCCGTGCCTTTGCCATCGGAATAACCGCCATATAAAGTTTGTGCTTCAGGGGTGCCGTCCGGATAACGGTGGTCGTGCCGGAAACGCAACCTGCCATCTTCAACCAGGAACATCCAGGTACGGGATGTGTCATCCGACAGATGAAAGGGAATATGTACCGCATCTTCTTCGCATACGGTCACATGCATCACAAAGTCATATTCTGCCCAGCTTTCCCTGCCTTCAGCCATGAATACTTCTTCTCCTCTGAATGACTGACCGCATAGACTGGCCAGGTTGTCAAGAAACTCACGTTCTTCAGTCGAAAGCTGAACTTCTTCAGCTTCCTGCCGCGGTTGCTGTCCGCATGAAGTCAATAAAAAAGTTGCCGCGAAAACAAAGATCAAATGTTTGTACATGCTTGGTTGTTTTGGGTTTATGATTTGATTCGACACGCGAACATACCATTTTTTTTTCATTTATCTTCATTTTTCCTGTTCATTTAAAGCCTCTGATACTAAAAAATTTCCTTACATGCATTTGGACAAAAATATTTTATATGTTGAAATTCAGATAGTTTCGCGTACTTTTTTTATTCCAGCACGCCTTTCTAATCCCGCAGCAAAAAAAAATGAGCAGGCTGTAACTTTTTTAAGAAGTGCAGCGTCATAACTCCATCTGAAAAAACATCATCAATTTTAAAATCAAAAAAATGAAAACTCAATTACCAATAGCCAAAACAATGTTTTTCGCCATGATTGCAGGAATTCTTTTCCTGTTTAATGGCTGCACAATCGGAAGCAGTCATGTGATCAATGGAGACGGAAATGTGATCACTGCCACCCATCAACTGGATCATTTCACGACCGTTAACATTTCGGGAATGTATAACATGAAACTTACCGAGGGCAAAGAATCGGGAGTGATTCTTGAAACTGACGAAAACATACATGATCTGACCGATATCCAGGTAAAGAATAACACTTTGTATATCAGTAGCAGAGAAAGAGGTGTTGTAAGGCCTACAAAACTGGAGATGGTTATCATTTACGAAGATTTGGAGCAAATTACCATAGGTGGGGCGTGCAGGCTGGAAAGTGAAGGCCCCGTTTCTGTTCAAAAACTGAGGATCAATGTAAGTGGTGCAGCCGATATCAAACTCGAGCTGGATGTGGATGAGCTTGTCACACAGGTGGAAGGTGCAGCCAATATTTTTTATGAGGGTGTTGCCGGCAAACACATGGCTGATCTTTCGGGAGCGAGCCAGTTGCGTGCGGAGAACCTGAAAACCGGTTTGTCGCGCATTCATTTATCGGGGGCAGGGGCGGCCCATGTTTATGCTACAGGCAGTTTGCATGCAACTCTCAGTGGCTTAGGGTCCATCACTTACCATGGTGAACCCGAAGAAGTTTTTACGAACAGAAGCGGCCTTGGCAGAATCAAAAAAGCCGAATGATTTCATACAATACAAATGCTCTGAAACAAGCAAAACACAATGTACACATCCCTTTGCAACCAATTGAAAACAAGAATCTTTTAAAATTTAATGTCATGAAAACAAAAACAATGCTTTCCACAATTTTATTAGCAGTAATCTTTTTATTCCCAGCTTTCCTGAACGCACAAAGTGCTGTGGAGTTGCGCCAGACTGAACCATTTACCGGGGTTGAGGCAGGTAGTGTGTTCCGCGTAAATCTAACACAGGGCGAAATTTTCCGTGTGGAAATTGATGCCCCCGAAGAACATCTAGCGTTTATTGAAACAAGGGTAGAAAATGGTATTCTGAGTATTGATTACACAGGGCGTGAGCGCAATTTGAGGAACCTCAATGTGCATATTACCGCACCTGTATATGAACGGATTCATGCTTCCGGAGCATCCGTTGTCAAAAGCGTTGGCACTTTGTCGGCGCCGGTAATGAAGCTTCGTGTTTCCGGTGCATCGGAAATGAATCTGACGGTTTTTGTTGATGATCTGACCACCAACATAAGTGGGGCCAGCAACATCCGTTTGTCAGGTGCTACAGCATTTCATAACCTGAACGCCGGTGGAGTTGCGGGTGTTCGTGCATATGATCTGGATACAGAGGTGGCTAAAGTAAGCAGTTCAGGTACTGCCAGCGTGCGAGTTACGGTACTCGAAAGCATCGACGTGGAGGCCAGCGGAGCTTCCGGTATTATTGTCAGGGGCAATCCCGCTGTTACCAGATATCAGAGATCCTCCGGTGCCACCATCAGAGGCTTGGACAGAACTCCAGCCATACTCCCTGTGGAAGAAGCAACAGTGGTTCACCGCGAAGGAGATGACACACTAATCGTCGGTGTGGGTCGCAGGGAGGTAGTAATAATTGAAGGCCGCAGGCCGGAGGTTAGAACACGGCCTTTGCGCAGGTATGTATGGCGCAATGAATGGACCGGCTTCTATTTGGGGATCAATGGATACACAAGCCCCGACAGAAGCCTGAACCTTGAACCTGGGTCAGAATTTATGGATCTGGAATACAACAACTCCATACAGGTAAATCTCAATCTCTGGCAGCAAAATATGGTTTTGGCCAGGGGTGCCCATAGTGCTTTTGGCTTGTACACCGGTGTGGGTTTCAGCTGGAACAATTATCGTTTTGCCAATAATATCCGTTTGGTAACAGGAGATGACCAACTGGAGCATTTCACGGATACCATCTACAATTTCAGAAGAAACAAGTTGACGGTTTCACATCTGAATGTTCCCCTCATGATGGAGTTTCAGACAAGAAACCGCCAAAACGGTTCAACGCCATTCCATATTGCTGCCGGGGTAAATACCGGTGTACGTTTGCGCAGCCATACAAAACAGGTTTACAGGGATGAAGGCAGCCGGCAAACTGATAAGGACCGTGATGACTTTTTTCTCGCACCATTTCGCTATGAGGCCATGGTAACCATTGGATGGGGTCAAATAAACCTTTTTGCCACTTATGCGCTCAACGATATGTTTCGTCAGGACAAGGGGCCTGAACTTGTTCCCTTCAGCGCGGGAATCAGATTGTTGAATTTCTGATTTCCCTGTCAATCCAGTTGATCAGTGAGAAGTAGGATATACTTTTGAGGGGACGTTCTGCTGATCAACCCATTGGTTAACAATCACCCGGTTGTTCTTTAAAAGAAAAGACCCATCGAAGGGGATACCTTTCGGTGGGTCTTTTTATTGATGATGTGCTTTGCAGTCTTAATCTCGAAGCAGGCCGCGCTGACGCAGTAAGGGTTCGATGATGGGTTCGCGACCGCGGAAGTTTACATACATTTCCATAGCATCTATGGTGTTGCCTCTTTCGAGGATGTTTTCACGGAAAGAGCGTGCTGTTTCCTGGTCATATACATCTCCTGTTTCGCGGAAAGCCTCATAGGCATCGGCATCCAGAAGCCCTGACCACAGATAGCTGTAGTAGCCGGCTGCATAACCACCGGAGAAAATATGCTGGAAGTTGGTGCTGGCCCAGCGATAATGGATTTCAGGAATCATACCATACTTTTCAATGGTTTCTTCTTCTACCATGATTGATGCCTGATCAAGCTTGTCTTCGGGGAAAGGTTGGGTAATGGTGTGATACTCCATATCCAGATAGGTCGACATCAGGAACTCTACTGTTGCGAAGCCCTGGTTGAAATGGGCACTCTCAACGATACGGTCCATCAGTGCATCGGGCATCGGCTCACCGGTTTCAAAATGCAGGGCAAATGTTCTCATTACTTCCGGTTCATTGGCCCAGTTTTCCATGATTTGCGAGGGAAGCTCAACAAAATCCCTGGGAACTGCCGTTCCGGCGAGGCTTGGGTATGTGACATCTGAAAGCAAACCGTGGAGGGCATGTCCAAACTCATGGAAGAAGGTTGTCATTTCATCATAGGTAAGCAGTGATGGCCTGGTGGAAGTAGGGGGAGAAAAGTTGCAAACGATGGTGATCACCGGATGTATAAAACGGCCATCAGGATCAACACGCTGGCTGCGGAAACTGCTCATCCAGGCACCACCACGCTTGCTGTCTCTCGGATGGAAATCCATATAAAGAATACCTACATGCGAGCCGTCAGCCTCCAGAACTTCAAAAACCTGAACATCCTGGTGATATTTGGGCACATCAGTACGTTCAACAAACTGCAGCCCCCAGAGTTTGTCCACAATCATAAAGATTCCGTCACGTACGGTATTTAATTCAAAATACTGGCGTACTTCCTGCTCATCGAGATCATATTTTTCGCGGCGAACTTTTTCGGCATAATATCTCCAGTCCCATTGCTCCAGGGTGAAGTCAAAGCCGTCATCATAGATCATTTGCTGGAGAAGCTGTGCTTCTTCCTTTGCCAGCGCGATGGCCGGTTCCCAAACTTTATCCACAAAGTTCATCACGGTTTCTACACTACCTGCCATGGTTTCTACAAGGCTAAAATCGGCATGTGTTTCGTAGCCCATCAGATTTGCGCGTTCCAGCCGCAAATTGGCAATATTTGCCAAAATCTCACGGTTGTTAAACTCATTGTCGTTGTTGCCTCTATGAATATGTGCCTGCTGCATTTTTTTGCGCAGTTCGCGGTTGTCGGCGTTATACAGAAATGGCATTACGCTCGGGTTATGCAGGGTGAATACCCATT
>SL_3KL_010_SEDDRAFT_10002580_pt1 | contig 16558 bp, 17 predicted proteins | sample SodLakKL_010_SED_2_FD_10381 | JGI IMG/M metagenome (IMG submission 10381) | reverse complement strand
CCACCGAGGGCCCGTGTATTCACCCCTGTTCTCAGTGCAAGTCCCAGGTGTGTACCGGCTGACCTTCAGCCTGGCGTTCGGCATAGGCGGCGGTGAGTGCTGCCATGTCGCGGCCGTGGCGGGCGACCCAGGCGCGCTGCCAGGCGGCGCCGTTCTGACCGCTGGTGATGCGATCATCAAGAATGCCGAGATAGCGGTCGATTTCGCCGCTGTCGAGGCCAAGATCGCGCAGACCCTGGCGGGCACAGGGTAGCAGGCGTTCGATGAGCAGCCGAGCAATGGGCTCGTGCGTGCCGTCGGAACGCACGACCCGCGCCTCCAGACCGTGGCGGGCGCAGGCGTAGAAGTTGTCGCGCGCGGTCGGGAAGGACAGAACCGTGGCCGCACGCCCCGGTTCACTGGCATAGAACTGGGCCAGACCGTAGTAGAGCGCGGCGTTGGCGATAGCGTCGATGCCCGTGGGGCCACCGGGAAGCGTGCGATGCTCGATCCGCACGTGGGGCGTGCCGGCTGCATCGAAACCGATCAGCGGCCGGTTCCAGCGCCAGATGGTGCCGTTCTGCAGTTGCAGGTGGGGCAGGTGTGGCAGATCCGCGTCATCGAAGCACATCGGCAGCAGCACCGGGAAGTGATCGAGATTCTCGCGGAAGCACTCCGCGACCGAGTGGCGCAGGAAGCCGGCGCCGAAGCCGACTCGCCGGGGCGGCCCGTGGGCGGCACTGTCGAAGCCGCCCGTCTCCACGGCCTGTTCGAACAGGGGTACCCGGGTTTCCGCCCACAGATCACGGCCGAACAGGTAGGGCGAATTCGCGCCGACCGCGACCACGGGTGCGGAGGCCAGCAGGGATGAATTGAAATAGTCCGCGGCGCGACTGGCGGGGACCTGCATGTGCACCTGGAACGACGTCGCCGCGGATTCCAGCATGACGTCGGGATGCGTCGTGCGCAGATGTTCGTGGCCGACGATGTCGATGTGCAGGTCGCGCCCATCGCGCTGGCGCAGGACCTGTTCATTGAGCGCGACGAAGCGGGCGATCGGGGTCATCGCCGCGCGCGTAAGATCGGCCTGGCCGATCGTGGGCAGGATGCCGATGGTGACCAGCCGCCCGCCAAGCGCGGCCACACCGTTGCGACAGCGCTGCCAGATATCGTCGAGGCCCACCTGCATGCGGCCGAGCGCGGGCCCCTCCAGGGTGCAGGGCGCGGTATTCAGTTCAATGTTGAACCGCGCGAGCTCGGTGGTCAGCAGCGGGTCGGCCATGCGCTCGAGCACGGCATCGTTGAGCGGCGCCGGGAAGAATTCCGGGTCGGTCAGCCAGGCCTCGAGTTCGAACCCGCCCACGGGATGGGCCTCGCTGAAGCGTCCCTCGGTCAGCCACTGTTCGAGTTGCGCCGTCTCGTCCGCGAGCCGTGCGCTGAAACGCGCGAAGTCCTCGTCGGTAAAGGTGCGGCTATCGATGTCGCGGCCCATGTTCGTTCCCTGCCCGCATTTCCGGACCGCATCATGCAACACATCAACGCGGCGAACCACGGGCGAGGTGCTGCTCCAGCGCCTGCAGGCGCTCGCGTGTGCCGACATCGTGCCAGGCCCCGCTGTAGTGCTCGCCGCTGACCCGTCCGGCGACCATCGCCGCGCGCAGCACCGGGGCCAGCGCCACCACGCCGCCCGGTTGTTCGTGAAAAAGATCGGGTGCGTAGACGCCAATGCCCGCGAATGTGAGGCGGGCGTCGTTTTCGCTGCCGGGCACAACCCGGTCCCCGTCGAGGCGGAAGTCGCCCGCCGGATTGTGTGGCGGGTTGTCGACCAGCACGAGGTGGGCGAGATGCCCGGGGGAAGGCGGTTCGAGGCGCGCTCGCGGGTAATCGGTCCAGATGTCGCCGTTGATGACGGCGAAGGGTTCGTCGCCGAGGATCGGGAGGGCGTGGATGATGCCGCCGGCGGTTTCCAGTGCCTGGTCGCCCTCGTCGCTGTAGGCCACTTCGAGGCCATAGGCGCTGCCGTCACCAATGGCGGTCCGGAGCTGGTCGCCCAGCCAGGCGAGGTTGATGACCACCTCGCGGAACCCGGCATCCGCGAGTGCCCGCAGGTGCCAGTCCAGCAGGCTGCGGCCACCGGCCTCGATCAGCGGCTTGGGCGTGGCGTCCGTCAGCGGCCGCAGTCGCTCGCCGCGGCCGGCGGCGAGGATCATCGCCTTCATCGGTGCGGCTCCGGCTCTGCCGGCAGATCGGCGAGCAGGCCGCGCAGCGGCGCGAGTTCCGGCCAGGGTGCGATCTCGCGCTCCAGATAGCGGAAGAAGCGGGGGACGTCGGCGAGGTAGCCGGACTTGCCGTCCCGGTGATAGAGGCGGGCAAAGATGCCGATCACCTTCAGGTGGCGCTGGGCCGCGGTGAAGTCGATGGCGCGCCGCAGATCCAGGGGGTGGCTCGGCAGGGGCAGGCCGGCGTTCAGCGCGCGCTCGCGCCAGGCGAGCAGCCAGCGATCCTCGGTTTCGACGGGCCAGGAGATGAAGGCATCGCGCACCAGCGAGACCCAGTCGTAGGTGATCGGCCCGATGACGGCATCCTGGAAATCGATGATGCCCGGGTTCGGCTCGGCAATCATGAGGTTGCGCGGGGTGAAGTCGCGGTGGACGCAGACCTGGGGCTGCTGGCGCATGGCGCCGATGAGCACATGGCAGGTGTCTTCCCAGGCAGCCTGCCAGGCGGGGGTGGGCACATGGCCGAGATGGCGGCGGACGTACCAGTCCGGGAACAGGTCGAGTTCGCGGCGCAGCAGTGTCTCGTCGTAGGCCGGCAGCGGCGTCTCGCGCTCCTCGCGGGGGGCGGCAGCGCCCTGCAGGCGGACGAGGGCGTCGAGCGCGGCCGGATAGAGCTGCTCCGGGTCGGCATCGGGATCACCGCGCTCCAGCGCCTGCAGATAGGTGCGGTCGCCGAGATCCTCCAGCAGCACGAAGCCCTGGCCGGCGTCGTGGGCGAGGATCTCCGGTGCATGGAGGCCGGCATCACGAAACAGGCCCGCAATGCGCACGAAGGGTTCGGTCTCCTCATGTTCCGGGGGCGCGTCCATGGCGATGACGCTGCCGTCGGCCGTCGGCACCCGGAAGTAGCGGCGGAAGCTGGCATCGGCCGAGGCGACCACGGGTGTGCCGGCCCCGGGGCCGATTTCGGTCTCCAGCCAGGCTGTCAGGGCCGCGAGGCGATCATCCGGGTTCTTCACGTCCGGGTTTTTCACGCTGACTCCCATTGGTTGTGTTGCTGATCTCGTTGGGCCCCTAAATATTGGGTAATGCTTGAATGCGGACCCATGGCCACCTACCATTCTGCCGATTGCACGCCGCCCGCGAGGATAACCGCATGAGGAAAGTCTGTCTGTTGCTTGCCGGCCTGCTGGTCGGTGGGCCGGTCCACGCGGCCGGCGTGGATATCAGCGTCAGCGACAAGACCGCGAATTTCGTCTTCCTGTTTGACTCCTCCAGCCTCGGCTATGGTGGCGCCGACATCGGCATCGGCGGCTTCTACAACGAGAACAAGGACTGGGTGGCGACCGGCAACCTGCTGGTGAGCAGCAACCCCGGTTCGGGCAACCCGTGGCAGATCGGCGTGGGCACCAAGGCCTACTACGGGGAACTCGATATCGATGAGTCGGCCAGCGCCATCGCGCTGGGTGGCCTGTTGCGCTACGTGTTCCCCGGAGATACCCCGATGGGCATCGCCTTCGAGGGCTACACCGCGCCCAGCGTGACCAGTTTCGGGGATACCGAGCGTTTCCGCGAGGCGATGGCGCGATTCGAAGTCGAGGTCGTGCCCTCGACCCGCGGATATGTCGGCTATCGCTGGATGGAAACCCGCCTGGAGGGCATTGGCAAGTACCGCCTGGACGACGAGTTCCACGTCGGCATCCGGGTGTTCTTCTGAGCATCTCGATGACACCCGCAGTCCCTTTCGCGAGCAAGCTCGCTCCCACCAGAATGCCCATGGCCCCGATTACCCGGGTGGGAGCGAGCTTGCTCGCGAAGGCAGCCGTCCATTGCGGCGCACACGCGACTGGAACCACCTCCGCTGACGGCCGTCCGCGCTGCGGGAATCGTGGCAATTGCGCCCAACGCCGCCCGGCGCGTCGAGCCGTGCGCTCCCCGGGCGTGCCCGCGGCCGGCTGGTGACCATGGGTGGCGATGCCTGCAGCGCGATCGAACGCGTGCTGGCCATCATGGCGGCCCTGCGCGATCCAGAGACGGGCTGCCCCTGGGATCGCGTGCAGGATTTCCGCTCCATCGCGCCCCACACCATCGAGGAGGCCTACGAGGTTGCCGACGCCATCGAGGCCGGTGACCTGGACGGCCTGCGTGATGAACTCGGCGATCTCCTGCTGCAGGTGGTGTACCACGCGCGCATGGCGGAGGAGGAAGGCCGCTTCGATTTCACCGCCGTCGCCGAGGCCCTCGCGGAGAAATTGATCCGGCGGCACCCGCACGTGTTCGGCGATACGGCAGCGGATTCAGCGGCCGAGCGCGAGCGCATCTGGGAGGGGGAGAAAGCGGCCGAGCGCGCGCGCAAGGGCGAGGCCGACGCCAGTGCTCTGGCGGGCGTCACGCGCGGTCTGCCGGCGCTGTCCCGGGCCCTGAAGCTGCAGCGGCGCGCGGCCCGGATCGGTTTCGACTGGCCGGATGCCTCGGGCCCGCGGGCGAAGATCGACGAGGAGCTCGCCGAGCTGGATGCGGTGGGCGATGATGGCGCTGCCCGCGAGGCCGAGCTCGGCGATCTCCTGTTTTCGGTGGTCAATCTCGCACGCCACCTCGACCTGGATCCGGAAACCGCTCTGCGGCGCGCGAATGACCGGTTCGAGCGCCGTTTTCGCACGCTCGAGGGGGAACTCCAGCGGGCCGGCGAAATCGCGGGTGACGTCGACCTCGACCGCCTCGAAGTGCACTGGCGGGCGGCGAAGGAACGCACGCGGGGCCAGGGCTGACGGCTGCGCGCCGTTGCCGCCCATGCCGCCGTCCACGGGGGAGCAGGGTGCACACACTGGATCCACGTCGGCTGTTCAAGGCGCTCGATCGCATCGATCGCGAGTGGCGTGATCCCGGCCGCTCGGGCTGGCGGCGGCCGGCGGCGATCCTGACCGTGGTCGCGGTCTGCCTCCTCTTCATCCACTACGTCAAGTTCGACCGGAGCCTGCAGGCGCTCCTCGAGTGGCTCGTCGGTGAGTCCACCACCCGCGCGTGGCTGGGCTCGGCGTGGGGCCCCCTGCTGATCGAACTGTGGTGGGGTGTGATCCACGGACTGGGCTACGTGATCGTGCCGCTGCTCTTCGTGCGCTTCTGGCTGCGCGAGCGCGTGGCCGATCAGGGGTTTCGCTGGGCCGGTACCACTCGCTGGCTCGGCTGGTGCGCCCTGCTGGCGGCGCCGATTATCGCCGGTGCCTGGGTCATGAGTGCCAACGCCGACTTCCAGGCGACGTATCCCTTCTATCGTTTCGCCGACCGCAGCATCGTCGACCTGATGGCCTGGCAGTTCATTTACCTGGCCCAGTTCGCCATGCTGGAATTCTTCTTCCGCGGGTTCATGCTGCACACACTCGCGCCGACATTCGGGGCCGGCTCGATTTTCGTCATGACTGTGCCCTATACGATGATTCACTTCGGCAAGCCCTGGCCGGAGGCGACCGGCGCCATTGCCTTCGGCATCGTGCTCGGCATCATCGCGCTGCGCTCGCGCTCGATCTGGGGCGGCGCACTGGTCCACATGAGCGTGGCGTTGGCGATGGATCTGATGGCTCTGATGCGAACCGGGCGACTCCCCACGGAATGGTGGCCGGGATGAAATGGCTCCTCTCGCCGCTCTACGCTCTACGCTGGTCGCTGCTGCTGGCCAGCGTGGCGATCGGGTCGCTGTTCGCGACCTGGCATGTACTGGCGGCCGTCGACTTCGGGTATTCGACCTGGTACGACGTGCTGTCGATTGACCAGACCATTGACACCTACGGGCCGGCGAATCCGATTCGACCCGACTTCCACCTCACTGATCGCGCCGAGCACGAGCGCCTGTTCGGCGCCATCGTCGATGCCGTTCATGCCGACGGCCGCGGGCTGGAGGATCTGGTCTACCGCACGCCGGACGGCGAGATCCTGGGTACGCTGCTGACCGAGCCGGAGGTGGTTCACCTCCAGGACGTGGCACGCCTGATCAATGTGTCCACGGCGGTGTCGTGGGTGGCCATCGCGGGTGGCCTGATCCTGCTTGCCGGCGCCGCCCTGCGCGGGGAGACACCGCCGTCCGGGCGTCGCATCGGCATCGCCACCGCCGCTGTCGTCGGCGGTGGTACCGTCATGGTGCTGCTGATCGGCCCGGAGCGGGTGTTCAACTGGCTGCACGAAATGGTGTTCCCGGCCGAGCACGAGTGGTTCTTCTATTACGAGGAATCGCTGATGACCATGCTCATGCAGGCACCCAACCTGTTCGCCCCCATTGCGATCTCCTGGCTTCTGCTGACGGTACTGCTGGGCGGTCATCTGGTACGGCCTGACACGCGCGCTTCAGCGCATGGCCCACTAGCGCCTCGGCGAGCGTCTGACCGTACCGTGGCTGGAGATTCCGTGCGCAGGAATCTTGCAGTGGCGGGCAGGGCGCTTCGTTGTACGCCACGCCTGAACTCTCGTCGCAGGCAATGGGGGTTGTGCTGGAAAGTGACTGGGTCACAGATCATTCGGGCGTGATTGTGGTCATATGCATGTGCTTGAATTGACAATTGTCGCGGACCAGACTGGTTGTAATGGCAACGGATTACAGGCGATGAAAAAGTTCACTTTGCCCCATGAAGATACTGGCCCCGATTTCGGGCGCCGCCGGTTCCTCCAGGGGTCCGCTGCGGCCGCGGTGCTGGCCGGCTCCGCCGGTGCCGCCCTGCATGCGCCCCCCGCGCGTGCCCAGTCCACCTCGGCGCGGATTGTCATCGTCGGTGCCGGTGCGGCCGGAGTGTCGCTGGCCACACGCCTGGATCGGGCGCTCGATGGTGCGAGAATCACGATCGTGGATCCGCGCGAGGATCACTACTACCAGCCTGGTCTTACGCTGGTAGCGACGGGGGCCTGGGAGCGCGATCGTGTCGTCGACCGCAATGCCCGCTATCTGCCGCGCAATGTCGACTGGGTTCGCGAGGCGGTGGCCGAGTACGATCCGGAGTCCAATCGCGTACGCACGGACCGGGGGAACTGGCTGGAGTACGATTTCCTCCTGGTCGCCACCGGGCTGCAGCTCGATTTCCGTGCCATCGAGGGCCTGGATCCGGATCGTGTGGGCGAAAACGGCCTCGGCTGTGTCTACGATACGCCGGATCGTGCGGCCGCCACCGCACAGGCGATCGCTGCGTTCGTCGACACGGGCGGTAGAGGGCTGTTCATCCAGCCGCCGGGTGGTATCAAGTGCGCGGGCGCGCCGTTCAAGGTGGCGATGCTGACCGAGCACCGCCTGCGCCAGGGCGGAAGCCGGGAGCGTGCCGAACTGCTGTTCGCGACCCCGCATCCCAGCACCGGCTCGATCTTCTCGCAACCCGACATGAACGACTTCCTCAAGGTGCACCTGCCGGAGGACCGCGGTTTCTCGATGGAGTGGGAGCACCAGCTCGTCGCTCTCGATCACTCGGCCCGAACGGCAATCTTCGCCACGCCCGAGGGTGAACGCGAGGTCGAGTACGACTTCATCCACGCCGTGCCCCCGATGTCGGCGCCCGCGGAGCTGCTCGATAGTGAACTCGCCGATCATGATGGGGACTTCCCCGGCTGGATGGCGGTCGATCGTCACACCCTGCGCCACCCGCGTTATTCCAATGTGTTCGGGGTCGGCGATGTAGTCGGCACGCCGATCGGCAAGACGGCCGCCAGTGTGAAGGCGCAGGTGCCCGTTGCCGTGGACAATCTGCTCGCTGTCATGCGCGAGGCCGAACCGACGGCTGCGTATGGTGGTTATACGTCGTGTCCGCTGATCACCGAGTTCGGTCGGGGTATTCTGGTCGAGTTCGACTACAGCCTGCAGATGACGCCCTCGTTCGATTTCATCGATCCCTACCGTGAGCAGTGGGTGCCCTGGTTGATGAAGGATCGCATGCTGCATGCCGCCTACAAGGCCATGTTGCGCGGTCGCATCTGAGGACGGGGGAGAGGTTCATGGCATTTGATCTGATCGGGCTCATCGCCGTTGGCATGGAGTTTCTGGGCTGGCTGCTGTGGCCGCTGTTGGCGCTGGTGCTGGCGGACCTGGGCCTCGTGGCGTACCTCCTGAGCCGCCGCCGGCCGTTGGCTGTCGGGGCTGCGGTGCGAATTGTCGTGCCCGTTGGCATCGTGGTGGCCATTGCTGTGGCCGCGGCCCTGCCTGCCTGGACAGGTTCCAGTTTCGGTCAGTTGACGAGCCTGCTGGATTATCTGGCGATCGTCGGCGGTGGTCTCGGCGTGGGTGTCGTCACCGGGCTGCTGCTCTATCCGCCGATACAACTGCTGCGGGCGCGCTGATCCCGGTCGGGCATGGGGCGAGGTTCGTAGCCCATCTTTGCGTGCGTGACGCCATGGCGCGAAAATCCATCGTGATCCGGTGCCATGGGTACAGGGACTACGGGGGAGACTGCCATGAAGGACCTGCTGATCATCCGTCACGCGAAGTCGAGCTGGGCCGAACGCGGCCTGGCCGACCATGAACGCCCGCTCAACGAGCGTGGCCGCCAGGCTGCACCGGAGATGGGGCGGCGCCTGGCCGCGCGCAGGCTGGTGCCGGAGCGCATGGTGATTTCGGAAGCGCTGCGCGCGCGCGAGACGGCCGCACTGATGGCCGATGCCATGGGCCTGGGCGAGGACGCCATCATCACCGATCCACGCCTTTACCACGCCGAGCCGGACGACTGGCTCGAGGTGATCCGCGAGTTCCCGGACGAGTGGCAGCGGGTCGCTGTCGTTGGACACAATCCGGCGCTGCACGAACTGGCGGAGTACCTGGTCGATCTCGGGGTGGCGAAGTTTCCCACCGCAGCGGTCGCCCACATCCGGTTCGGCGCCAGTGACTGGGCCGATGCGGGGCCGGACAACGCCGTGCTCGAGGCGTTCGATTATCCGCGCAGGGACGCTGCGGACGTCTGAGCAGCCAGGTACGTACAGCGCGCCGGCCCCGGGCAGGTCGGCATCAGGCGCTCGGTGCGGTCCCGGTCGCGTCGCGTACGACCTTGCGCACGGCCTCCAGATAGCGCGCCTCGTCGGGCTCGGTGCCCGCGCGCTGCGCCTGCCACATTGCCTCGCCCAGGGGTTCCATGAGTTGATGCTCGGCCGCGTGCAGGTCGCCCGTGTGCTGGGCGAGCTGTTCGGTGAGGGCGCGAATGCCGGGCGGACGGTCGGCCCCGGCCTGTTCGCGCAGGGCGATGTGCATGCCCATGTGCAGGAAGGGGTTGGTCTGCCCCTCTTCGGGGCTGAAGTCGCGCGCGATCACGGCCTCGTTGCCCGGCATCAGGAGTGGCTGGTACTCCGGGTGCTCGGCGATCACGCCGGCCACCATGCGCTGCATGGGCTCCAGCTTCGCGCCCGCCTGGTACTGCTGCCAGGTTTCGGCGAAGAACCGGCGCATGCTGTCGCGATCGTTGCCGAACATTGGTTCAATCCTCCGTTTTCTCGGGGTACGCGCACAGGTCCGCGATGCGGCATTGCGGGCATTTCGGTCGTCGCGCCACGCAAGTGTAACGCCCGTGCAGGATCAGCCAGTGGTGGGCGTGCTGGAGGTATTCGCGTGGAATCACCTTGAGCAACCCCTCTTCCACCTCGCGCACGTTCTTCCCCGGTGCCATGCCGGTGCGATTGGCGACTCGGAAGATGTGCGTGTCGACGGCAATGGTCGGTTCGCCGAAGGCGGTGTTGAGGATGACATTGGCCGTCTTGCGCCCGACGCCGGGAAGCGCCTCGAGCTCCTTGCGCGTGCGCGGCACTTCCCCCCCGTGCTCCTCGACCAGAATGCGGCAGGTCTCGATGACGTTCTTCGCCTTGGCGTTGTACAGACCGAGCGTGCGGATGCAGGCCTTCACACCCTCTTCGCCCAGTTCCAGCATGGCCGCCGGCGTGTTCGCCAGGGGGAACAGTCGCGCGGTGGCCTTGTTGACGCCCACATCGGTCGACTGCGCCGAGAGCACGACCGCGATCAGCAGCTCGAACGGGCTCGAGTAGGCGAGTTCCGTGGTCGGCTCCGGGTCGAGCTCGGCCAGGCGGCGCATGACTTCGTTGCAGGACTTCCGGTTCATGAGGAATCCGGCTTGTGCTTCTGCCGCCGTGCCCGTGCGCGCTCGACGGCCGCGCTGATCTCGGCTCGACGCGGATCGCTCTCCCCGCCACGGGCGCTCTCCAGTTGCCGGCGCTTCGCCCGCCGGCGCTCCTCGCGCTCCCGCCGGCGGCGGGCGATGCGTTCGTTGCGCGCTTCGTAGCGCGCGCGGAACTGCGCCGCGCGTGCGCGCAGCGGTGTGGGGTCGGGATTGTCGACCAGGTCGATGCAGTCGACGGGGCAGGGCGGGATGCACAGCCCGCAGCCCGTGCACTCCGCCGCGATCACGGTATGCATCTGCTTGGCCGCACCGACGATGGCATCGACCGGGCAGGCCTGAATGCACTTCACGCAACCGATGCACAGGTCCTCGTCGATGCGTGCGACCTGTGGTGTCTCGACCGGCTCGCCGCACTCGGGCGCGATCGGCAGTACAGGCTTGCCGAGCAGCCGGGCCAGCGCGGCCACACCTTCGTCACCACCGGGCGGACAGCGGTTGATCTCCGCCTCGCCGCGGGCAATCGCCTCGGCGTAGGGCCGGCAGCCGTCATAACCGCACTGGGTGCACTGCGTCTGCGGCAGTTCAGCATCGATGCGATCGGCAAGGGAGTCTGGTGCGCTCAACGGTTCAGCGGTCGGTGCATGTCGGCAGCGGAGTATGCGGGCGCCGGCGGCGTGGCGGCAAGGGCTGCTCCGCCCACGTTTCACGCAATCATCATGCAGCCGCCACGCCGGCTTCATCCAGCGAGTCCAGATTTGCCCCCTGTCGTTTCCACCGTTCTTCCACACGCAGGGGTAGCAAAACGATGAAGTTCCATGCGAGGCAGTCCCTACTTTCCACGGCGCTGATCGGTGCCTTGGCCATGACCTCGGGCGTGGCCAGTGCCGATGTTTCGGTCTACGGCCGGGCCCACATCTCGTTCGACAATCTCGACAACGGCGTGGACAGCGCCAACAACCTCTCGAGCAACTCCAGCCGCATCGGCTTCCGTGCCTCGACGCAGGTGCTCGACGACCTCACGGCGATGGCACAGGTCGAGCAGCAGGTGAACTTCGATACCAACGGCACGACCTTTGCCACCCGCGATACTTTCGCCGGTGTCGAGGGTGGCTTCGGCATGGTCCGGGCGGGCAAGTTCGATACGCCGTTCAAGCGTGTGCGCTCGGCCGTGGATCTGTTCGGCGACCAGGTCGGTGATGCGCGCAACATCGTGCGCAGCCGAACCGGCGCGCCGGGTGCCTCCAGCCTTGATGAGCGTTACCCGAACAGCATCCATTACCAGTCACCGCGCCTTGGTCCTGTCGAACTCAATCTGCAGTACTCGACGAACACCACCGGGTCGAGCGCGGATCTCGAGGATGACGAGGACGGCGTGAGCGTTTCCGCGATTCTGCGCCAGAATGATCTCTACCTCGTGCTTGCCCATGAGACCAAGGCCGAGGATGTTGGTGACCGCTCCGCGACCCGTTTGGGTGCGTACTACGACCTGGCCGCGCTGCGCCTGACGGGTTTCTACCAGACGGTCAGCGAGGATGCCGACGGCTTCGAGGATAACGACGCATTCGGCGCGGGTGCCCGCTACCGCATCGGCAAGAATGATCTCAAGGCGCAGTACTATGCTTTCAGTTCCGATGCCGATGACGCCGATGCCAGCATGATTGCGATCGGCGTGGACCATCACGTGTCGAGTGATCTGCGTTTCTACGCGGCCTATGCGCAGACCAGCAACGACGACAACGCGGCCTTCGTGCCGTACCGAGAAGCCCGCTCGGCCGGCACCCCGATGATCGCTGGCGAGGATGCAAGCGCCATTTCCTTCGGGATGCGCTACGACTTCTAGAGCGTGCGCCGCATTCGCGGCACTGAACTTCGGGTGAGTGACTTGCGGGACCGGGGGCCTCCCCCGGTCCCGCTTCTTTTCCTGCACGCGCGGCGCGGGGCGCCGCTGTCTTCGTCAGCGGATGCGCTGGCCCGGTTGCGCGCCGCTGTCCGGTGACAGGATGGCGATCTCGCTGCCGTCGCCGGCGGCCAGGACCATGCCTTCGGAGGTGCCAAAGCGCATCTTCCGGGGTGCGAGGTTGGCGACCATGACGGTCAGCCGTCCGACCAGGTCCTCGGGGCGATAGGCCGCACGGATGCCGGCGAATACTGTACGGGTCTCGCCGCCGAGGTCGAGCTTGAGCCGCAGCAGCTTGTCCGCACCCTCGACATGTTCGGCTTCTTCGATCCGGGCAACACGCAGATCCACGCGGGTGAAGTCATCGATGGTGATCTCGTCGGCGATCGGCTCCCCGCCCGGCGGGCCGGGCGGGGTGGAATTCTCCGCCGGGTCGGCGGGCTGGAGATCGGCCCGGGCCGCTTCGAGCATGGTGTCGACGGTACTGCGCTCGATGCGCGTCATCAGCGGCTTGAACTTCGCGATCTCGTGGTCGAGCAGGGGCTGCTCGAGTGCCGCCCAATCGAGCGGCTCGCAGCGGAGAAACGCCTCGGCGCGCCCGGCGGTGCGGGGGAGAACCGGCTTGAGGTAGCCGATCAGCACCCGGAACAGGTTCAGCCCCTGACTGCAGGCGGCCTGGACCTCGGCCTCGCGGCCGGACTCGCGCGCCAGTTCCCACGGCTTGCGCTCGGCGATCCACGCATTGGCGCGATCGGCGAGTTCCATGATCTCGCGCATCGCGCGGGCGAAGTCGCGACCCTCGTAGGCAGCGGCGATGCGTTCGCCGGCGATCACGTAGTCGGCGTACATGTCGGGGTCGGGCAGTTCCGCGGCCAGGCGGCCGTCGAAACGCTTGGTGATGAAGCCCGCGCAGCGGCTCGCGATGTTGACCAGCTTGCCGACGAGATCGGAGTTCACGCGCTGGATGAAGTCGTCGAGGCTCAGGTCGAGGTCGTCGACGCCGGGGCCGAGCTTGGCCGCGAAGTAGTAGCGCAGGTACTCCGGATCCAGGTGCTCGAGGTAGGTGCGGGCGCGGATGAAGGTGCCGCGCGATTTCGACATCTTGGCGCCATCGACGGTCAGGAAGCCGTGGCAGAACACGCCGTCGGGTTTCCGGTAACCGGCGCCGTGCAGCATGGCCGGCCAGAACAGGGTGTGGAAGTAGGCGATGTCCTTGCCGATGAAATGATACAACTCGGCATCGCTGCCGGGCTGCCAGACGGCGTCGAAGTCGCGGCCGTTGCGCTTGCACCACTCCTGGTGGCTGGCCATGTAGCCGATGGGCGCGTCGAGCCAGACATAGAAGTACTTGCCCGGTGCGTCGGGGATCTCGAAGCCCCAGTAGGGCGCGTCGCGCGAGATGTCCCAGTCCTGCAGGCCGGCCTCGAACCACTCGTCGAGCTTGTTGGCGATCTCGCGCTGGATGTGCCCACTGCGCGTCCATTCATGGAGCATGTCGGCGAAGTCGGCGAGGCGGAAGAAGTGGTGTTCCGATTCGCGCGTGACCGGTGGCTCGCCCGACAGCACCGAGACCGGGTCGAGCAGGTCGTTCGGTGTGTAGGTGGCACCGCAGACCTCGCAGGAGTCGCCATACTGGTCGGTCGCTCCGCAGCGCGGACAGGTGCCCTTGATGAAGCGGTCGGGCAGGAACAGCCCGGCGGTTTCATCAAAGGCCTGGCGGATGGTGCGCGTCGCGATGTGCCCCCCTTCGCGCAGGCGTGTGTAGATCGTTTCCGCGAAGGCCCGGTTCTCCGGAGAGTGGGTGCTGTAGTAGTTGTCGAAGCTGACGAGGAAGTCGCCGAAATCGCGTTGGTGTTCGGCGCTGTAGTGCTCGATCAGCGCTTCGGGGGTCGTGCCGAGTTCGCGCGCCTTGAGCATGATCGGGGTGCCGTGGGCGTCGTCGGCGCAGACATAGGTGCAGTCGTGCCCGCGCAGGCGCTGGAAGCGCGCCCAGATGTCCGTCTGGATGTACTCCACCATGTGGCCGATGTGGATCGAGCCGTTGGCGTAGGGCAGGGCGCTGGTCACGACGATCTGGCGCTTGGCGCTCATGGTTCTCCGGTCCGGGGGTGGGCACAGGAGCGGCAACGTAACAGCAATGCCCGGGCCCTGCCATATCCGCCGGCGTTTGCACTGCGGGTGGTCCCGACAGTACCCTCGCGCGGCGCCCCGGCCGATCGATTGCGCGCAAGTTGATGCCGGGGATCTCGCACGGCCGGGATTGGGGGCACTGCCGAGCCGGAACCAGTGTTCGAGACAACCCGGAGGAACCGACGTGCGCAACTGGATCTGGATCGCGACGCTGCTCTGCCTGCCCCTGGTCGCTGTAGCCGAGGAAGAGGGTGACGGCCTGGCCGCGGATGAAGCGGCGTACCCCGAGGTCAGTGGCGAGGCCAGCCTCGGTTTCATCTCCTCGCGTGGCAACTCGAAGAGCAGCTCGACGCGGGTGCGGGCGCTGTCCCAGGTCGATTTCGCCGTCTGGCGGCACAGGGTGGGGGTGTCCGGCTTTCGCACCGAGGAGGGCAACAACACCACCGCCTCCCGGCTCAGCGGCAGCCTGCAGAGCAACTACCGCATCACGCAGCGCAGCTATCTGTTCGCCAACCTCAACGGTGAGCGGGACCGCTTCGGTGCGTTCGAGCGCCGCTATTCCGGCACGCTCGGTATCGGCCGCACGTTCATCGACACGGGGACCATGGATCTCGATCTCGAGGTCGGCGCCGGTCGCCGCTACGAGCGCGCCCAGGGTGCGGACGAGACGCGGAGCGAGGGGATCAGGCGCTTCCACGGCGTGTATTCCTGGCGATTCATGCCGCATAGCCGTTTCCTGCAGGACGTCGAGATCGAGTCCGGGAGTGACAACACGTATACCGAGAGCGAGACCGCGCTGCGCACGCGGCTGACCGAAAGCCTGTCGTGGACGGTTTCCTACGTGGTCCAGCACAACTCCCGGGTCCCCTCGAACCGCGAGAGCACGGACACCTTCACCACGGTGTCCCTGGACTATTCGTTCTGACCTGGCATGAACATGGATCCTGACGGCATGTTTTGGTGCTGGTATCATGCAGCGCGCCATCCCAGCATGCATGAGATGTCATGACCACACCCGACCGTAGCGCCATCGAGAAGGCGCTTGCCGCCTGTGTCGATCCGGACCTGGATCGCGACTATCTGTCCGCCGGCTGCGTGAGCAGTATCGACATCGACGATGGTCACGTGCGGATTCGCCTGCGCATGGGCTACCCGCTGGCCACTGTCATGGAAGAGCGCGCCCGGACCGTGCGGGAGTGCGTGGAGGCAGTCGCCGGGGTCGAGCGCGCATCCGTGGTCATCGACTGGGAGGTCGCGGCCGGCCAGGTGCAGGCCGGCGCCGAACGCCTGGATGCCGTGAAGAACATTATCGCCGTGGCCTCGGGCAAGGGTGGGGTGGGCAAGTCGACCGTTGCCGCCAACCTCGCACTCGCGCTGCAGGCAGAGGGTGCCAGCGTGGGCGTGCTCGACGCGGACATCTACGGCCCGAGCCAGCCGCGCATGCTCGGGATCGAAGGTCGCCCGAGCAGTGCCGACGGACAGACCCTGGAGCCGCTGGAGGGTCATGGTCTGCAGATCATGTCCATCGGCTTCCTGGTCGATCCGGAAAACCCGATGATCTGGCGCGGGCCGATGGTGACCCAGGCGCTGGAGAAGATGCTCTACAACACCCGCTGGCGGAAGCTCGATTACCTCGTGGTCGATCTGCCCCCGGGCACCGGCGACATCCAGCTCACGCTGGCGCAGAAGGTGCCGCTGGCGGGCTCGATCGTCGTCACCACGCCGCAGGACATCGCCCTGATCGATGCGCGCAAGGGCCTGAAGATGTTCGAGAAGGTGGCGGTGCCAACGCTGGGCCTGGTGGAGAACATGAGCACCCATGTCTGCAGCCAGTGCGGGCATGTCGAGCCGATCTTCGGCGAGGGCGGTGGTGCGAGAATGGCCGAGGATTTCGGCGTGCGCCTGCTGGGGCAACTCCCCCTCACCCTGTCCATCCGCGAACAGTCCGATGGCGGCCTGCCGACGGTGATCGCCGACCCGGACTCGGAAGCCGCGGCCACCTTCCGCCAGATCGCCCGCCGCGCCACGGCCCGCCTGTCCGGGTCGGGTGCCCTGCCGCAGGGATTCCCGAACGTCCGCATCGTGGACGACTGAAGGCGGGGCCGCCCACAGCGTCATCGCGAGCCCGCTCAGCCAACCCCCAGTGTCATTGCGAGCCCGCGCAGCCAACTCCCTCGTCATTGCGAGCCCGCGTAGCCAACCCCCAGTGTCATTGCGAGCCCGCGGAGCGGGCGCGGCAATCTCCCGATCGA
>SL_3KL_010_SEDDRAFT_10002579_pt1 | contig 16568 bp, 9 predicted proteins | sample SodLakKL_010_SED_2_FD_10381 | JGI IMG/M metagenome (IMG submission 10381) | reverse complement strand
AGTCCGTAATGACGGGCATCGCGGGCGCAGACATGGTTGTCGGAAGGATTGTGGTTGCCGCAGCACACCTCCATGGCATCGCCGCCGGCGTCACAAAAAGCCGTCAACATGCGCCGGCGCCAGGCGCCGGTCATGCCATAGGCCATGGGGTGCGCCAGGACCGCCTGGCCGCCGGCGGCATGAATCCAGCCGATGGCCTCTTCCAGCCCGGCCCAGGTGACATTCACATAACCTGGCCGCCCGGGTTTCAGATAACGTTTGAAAGCCTGTTGCGGCTTGTCGCAAAGCCCGTCATCCACCAGCAGGCGGGCGTAGTGGGCACGGGTAATCTGGCCCCCGCCGGCCAGTTCACGCGCCCGCTCGCTGGCCCCGGCCAGTCCTTCAGCCTCCAGTTGTTTACCCATGGCCCGGGCCCGCTGATCGCGCAGCGCCTGCAGTCCCGCCAGGCCGGAAGCCAGTGTGCGCTCCGATGTTGCCACCCCCAGCCCGACAATATGCAGGGTGCGTTTTTCCCAGGTCACGGAAATTTCCACCCCCTTGATCAGCTCGATACCCCGAATACGGGCCTGATGGGAGGCTTCATCCAGACCGGCGAGCGTGTCATGATCGGTGAGCGCCAGCAGCCGGACACCACCATCAGCCGCCCTGTCTACCAGCGCGGTGGGGGACAGGCGGCCATCGGAGGCCGTCGAGTGGGTATGCAGGTCAATGCTACCGGGGGTGTGGGTCAGGTCAGCCATAACGGCAGTCTAGCAGGCCCTGGGCCTTGCCTGTCGGGCGACACTAATCGTCGCAGGCGGCTGGTTTAATCAATATCCAGGCGGGATCCGGAGTCAGTCAACCGTGTTTTATCTCTACCATCACCATGATCTGCAGCGGCTCGCCGAGCTGCTCGCCGCGTTGCGGGAGCGGTATGCGCCGGCTTCACCGCTGACGCCGGATACCGTGGTGGTCCCCGGGCAGGGCAGCGGCCGCTGGCTGCAAAAGCAGCTGGCCGAGGACGAAGGCGTACTGGCCAATGTGGACTTTCCCTTGCCCGCCGGCTTTATCTGGAAAACCCTGATTCATGAAAGCATGGGACTGGAAGCCGGCGAAGCCTGGTCGCGGGACAAGCTCGTCTGGCATATCTATCGTCTGTTGCCCGACATGGCCCGCGATATTCCGGCGGTCAGGGATTATCTGGGCGCTGCCACGGACGCCGCCAGTGAAGTTCACCGGATACAGCTGGCCGAACGCCTGGCCGATGTTTTCGATCAGTACCAGGTGTTTCGCGGTGACATGCTGGAAGCCTGGGACCGTAACGAGGTGGCCAGCGATTCGGGGACCGCTCGCTGGCAGGCCGCGGTCTGGCAGAAACTGGTGGCGGCGCTGGGCGCGTCGCACCGCGTGAACGTGTTGCGTCGGGCGATTACCTCACTGGATGCGAAAACCGCTGCCGCAGCCGTGCCCACCGGACGCCTGATCTGTTTCGGGCTGGCCGAGTTGCCGCCGGATTATCTGCGCCTGTTCTACACCCTGGCCCGATATGTGGATGTGCACTTTCTGTTTCCCAACCCCTCGGCCCATTACTGGGGCGAGATCAGCAATCGGCCGGTGTCCCTGGCCTTTGATGTGGAAAATGAGTCTTTGCCCGGGGAACAGGGCATCGAGGAACAGCATCCGCTGCTGGCCTCACTGGGCCGGCCGGCACGGGATTTTGTACATCTGCTGTATTCGGATGAACTCACCGCCATCCACGCGCCGGATCTGGGAGAAGAACTGGCGCCGGCGCCGCCGCAGGGCACCACCCTGCTTGCCGCTATCCAGCGCGACGTGATTGAAATGCGACGTCCGGCGGGTGATTTCGACGGGCCCGAACCCGATGTTTCGTTTCAAATGCATGCCTGCCACGGGCCATTGCGAGAGGTGCAGGTATTGCATGACCAGTTGCTGGATCTCATGTCCCGTGATGAGAGTCTGCAACCACGCGATATCGCCGTCATGGTGCCAAAGCTGGCCGATTATGCCCCCGCGATCCGCAGTGTATTCGGCGCCCCGCCACCGGGTGATCGCCGGCGCATCCCCTGGTCGTTGTCGGATCAGCCACGCACGGCCAGTCATCCGGTGGTCCAGACCTTTGAGGCATTGCTGGCGCTGTCGGTCTCGCGCTGGCGCGCGCCGGATATCATGGCGCTGGTGTCGGTGCCGGCTATCATGCGCCGCTTTGGACTGGATGAGTCGGACCTCGATACCCTGCATCAGCAGGTCGCCGCTGCCGGCGTGCGCTGGGGGCTGGACGGTGAATCACGCCGGGCCATGGGCGCGGGCGATTACGATGAATTCAGCTGGCAGTTCGGGCTGGATCGTCTGTTACTCGGCAGTGCGCTGGCTGATGACAGCACGCTGGTGGCGGATGTGGCGCCCTGGACAGAGCTTGAGGGCGGCAGCGCCGCCACGGCGGGTCGCTTGCACCGGGTGATTCGTACCCTGCAACGCTGGCGCGACCTGTTCCATGGACAACGCAGCCCGGCGCAATGGCATGACCAAATCAATGCCCTGCTGGCACAAACCCTGGCGATTGATCCCGAGGATGCCACCGAAACAGCAGCCATGCAGGTCATTCACGAAGCGTTGGGCCTGCTGGATACGGCCCATGCATGCATGGATACCGGGTTGTTGCATGCCGACGCCCTGCGCGAGGCCCTGAGACAAAACCTGGCCCGCAGCAGTGAGCGCCAGCCGCTGCTGTCGGGCGGAGTCAGCTTCTGCGGCATGCAGTCGCTGGCGGGGGTGCCCTTCCGCGTGGTGTGTCTGCTGGGCATGAACGACGGTGATTTCCCGCGCCAGGATGGCGGGCGCGAGTTCAACCTTGTCCTGCACCGGCGGCAATTGGGGGATCGTGGCAATCGCGACAATGATCGCATGGCCTTTCTGCAATCCCTGCTGGCGGCCCGGGACGTGTTTTATATCAGCTACATCGGCACCGACGTACGCAATGGCGAGACACTGGAACCGGCCACTACGGTCAGTGAATTGCTGGATTTTGTGCATGCCGGTTATTTTGCCGGTGAGTCGCGCGAGGATTTTCTGAATAAATGGCTCACCCGTCAGCCCATGCAACCTTTCAGCCCGCGCTATTTCAGCAGTGATCAGGCGTCTCAGCGGATATTCAGCTTCCGTCGCGAATGGCTGGAAGGGCTGCGGGCGCGGGACGCAGAGACCCGCGAACTGCTGCCGTTGCTTGATGGCGCCACGCTGCCAATGGAAGAAACACCGACCGTGGCGCTGCGGGATTTGAGGCAGTTTTTCAGTGACCCGGTGACCCGATTCCTGCGCGATAACGTGGGATTACAACTGGATGAAGCTGAAGCGGGCCTGGCCGGGGAAGAGCCTTTCAGTCTGAATGGCCTGTCGCGCTGGCAGCTGTGTGAGGGACTGCTGGCGCAAGCCCTGGCTACCGACATTCCCGCGCTGGACCCGGAACAACCGCAAAGGCTGTGGCATCGTCGCGGCATGCTGCCGCCGCCGCCGCTGGGAGGAGACGACTGGGCCGACGCTGCAACCACGGTCAACAGCCTGTTGCCGGTGGCACGAAAATGGCTGGGCGAGAGCGCCCCGGTCGACCTGGAGCTGGTGCTGGGCAATGGCGTCACCCTGCATGGCCGGGTGCGGGAGGTGCAGTCCGACGGCTTGCGACGACTGCGCCCGGGCCGGCTGAAGAGCCGGCATCTGCTGCCCCACTGGATCGATTTTCTGGCCCTGTGCGCGGCCGGCAAACTGGAGGGCGCGCAGGCCACGCTCGCCATCGCCGGGATTGACGAGAACGGCGAGGTGGATATCCGGGAAACCGGCCTCAAGCAAGTTGAGGCCAGCCGGCTGCTGGAGGCGCTGGTGAGTCTGTATCTCGAGGGCCAGACCCGGCCCCTGCCCTTTCATCCCGATCTGGCTGATCAGTTTCTCGATGTGCAGGAAACCAGGCTGGCAAAGGGCGACTCCCGGGATGCGGCCCTGGCGGCCGCACTCAAGCGGGTCAACGACGCGCTTGATGCGCAAGCCTGGTATCCCCATCGGCTGGCGGTGGATCCGTTCTTTTCCATTCTGCTGGAAGCCGGCGAGGGCCTGGGGCAGAACCCTGAAGACTGTGAATTCACCCGCCTGGTGGCGGCCATTTGCCAACCCCTGCGGGACACGCTGGCGCCGGCTGCCGATGAGCAGGAGGCCCCGGCATGAGCGGCGTACAGTCCCGGGAGCCCATGCAGATGCCGCTGACCGGCCTGCGTCTGGTCGAGGCCAGTGCCGGCACGGGCAAGACCTTCGCCCTGGCCGGGCTCTATTTGCGGCTGTTGATCGAGCAAAAACTGGATGTGCGCGACATTCTGGTGATGACCTTTACCCGGGCCGCCACCCAGGAATTGCGTGGCCGCATCCGCGCGCGTCTGCACCGGGCGGCGGCGCTGGCCGCCGACCCCGGCAGCGCCGACCCGCATAGCGGCGAGGACAAGCTCATCCTGGACTTGATGGACAAGGCGGGCGCGCCTGCGCACGAGTTGGCCCGACAGCTGAACTCGGCCGCCGCACGCATGGATGAGGCCACGATCACCACCATCCACGGTTTCTCCCAGGCCGCGGTGGCGGAAAACGCCTTTGACAGCGGCGTGGCCTTTGACCGAGGCGAGCAGACTGACGATGCGCCCCTGTTTGAGGAGGCCACCGGCGACTGGTGGCGATGCCAGGTCATCGGCGGTGATAATCCCGACGTGGCCAGGCTGTGGCCGACACCCGGGGTCTGCTTCAGTGAACTGGGCGAGGTGCTGAACAAACCCCATCTGCAGTTGACCGGTCTGGATGACAAGGCACTGCGGAAGCTGAGCGGGCAGGCGCAGAAAGCCTGGGAAGCACAATACGAGTCCCTGGCCGAGACCCTGGCGGGGGTACTCGAGGCCGGTGAATTCAATTCCAAAAGCACACTGAAACCGCTGATCGAAGCGGCCGGCGGGGTTGAGGCATTGATGGCGGAATGTGACGCCGCCGTCAACGCCCGCCCCTGGCCGCTGCCGCATCCCGCGCTGTACTTCCTGCAAACAGACCAACTGGTGGCTGAATTCAAGGGCAAGGCCAAAAAACAGGGCGTGGACGAGGCCGTCACCCGGGCCGGCGACCTGGCCTACCGCGCCACTCAGCAGGCCCGGCTGAAGCGCATCCGCGAGGCCGTGACCGGGATTCACCAGGCGGTAGCCGAGCTCAAGCAAAGTCGCCGCTTGTTCAGTTTCGAGGACATGATTGCCGCCTTGCATGAGGCGGTGACCGATGGTCCCCGGCGCGACAAGTTGTGCCAGGCCCTGCGCCAGCGCTGGCCCTGGGCACTGGTGGACGAATTCCAGGATACCGACCGGCGCCAGTACGGCATTCTCCATGCCATCTATGGCGAGGTGTCGCAGGGCGGGCTGATCATGATCGGCGACCCCAAACAGGCCATCTATGGTTTTCGTGGCGGCGATGTCTATGCCTATCTGCAAGCCGGCGGCGATGCCGCCGCCGCGCCTTACGGGCTGGAGACCAATTACCGTTCCACCGGGCCGTTACTGCAGGCCATCGAAACCCTGTTCCGGTTGCCGCCGGAGCGACCTTTTGTGATCGAGGCCATTGATTTCGTATCGGTCAAAGCTGGCCGGGGCGAGAATGACTGTGTAATCCGGGTCGGGGACGCCCCCCTGGCGCCGCTGAGTCTGTGGGAGTTGCAAGCGGAGGACGCCGGGAAACTGCTCAGCAAGGGCCAGGCCAGGACGCAACTGATCAACGCCACGGTTGCCGAAATTGCCCGGTTGCTGTCACCCGAAACAGGCGCGCGAGTGGAAAAACCCGGCGAAACCCGGCCACTGACGCCCGGCGATATCTGTGTCCTGGTCAACAGCAATGCCGAAGCCGTCCAGCTCCAGCTGGCACTCGGGCGGCAAGGCGTGCCGGCCGTATGCGCGCATCAGGACAGCGTGTTCCAGACGCCCCAGGCACGGCAGTTGCGGCATGTGTTGCGGGCCGTGGCGGTGCCGGCGGATCTGCGTCGGGTGCAGACCGCCCTCTGTGGTGAACTGTTCGGCTGGCGGCTGGGTGATCTGCTGGCCATGCAGGGGGACGAGACCCGCTGGCAGCCGTGCTACGAGCTGTTCCAGCAGGCCCATCAGCGCTGGCTGGCGCATGGCGTGCTGGCCATGCTCGAGCCCCTGATCCAGCAGGCCGCGCCCCGTTTGCTGTCGCTGGTGGACGGCGAACGGCGCGCCACCAACTGGCTGCACCTGGCCGAGCTGTTGCAGGCCGCGGAGCAGGATACTTTCGGTCTGGCCGGGCTGATTCGCTGGCTGGAGGAACAATGCAGCCAGCAGCCGTCGGGTGTGGAAAGCACCGAGGCGGCGCAATTGCGGCTTGAAAGTGATGAAGCTCTGGTGCGCATCACCACCATCCACCGCGCCAAGGGCTTGCAGTACCCGGTGGTGATGTTGCCCTTTGCGCCCTGGCTGGGCACGGGGGGGCAGCGACCCGACACCCCGCCTTTTACCTTCCATGACCAGCGGGGTCAGGCCTGCCTGCAACTGGTGGACGATGGTCAAAATGCCGGTCTCGGCCAGGCCGTGCTGGAGCGCAAGGCCGAGGCCCTGCGTGTGCTCTACGTCGCGCTGACGCGCGCCGAGCAGGCGGTGTATCTGGGCTGGGGCCCGGTGACCGGGGCCTGTAACGGGGCGCTGGCCTGGTTGCTGCACAGCGGTGAAGGCTGCCCGGACACGCAGTGGCAGACCCGCCAGGATGAGTTTGGTGACTGGTTTGGGCCGGAAACCGTCAAAAACCGCATTGATGTTCTGCAACAGGCTGTCGGGGAGCAGATGCAGCGCCTGCCGCTGGTCGCTGAACCCGGCGCCGTGCGCCTGATCGAAAGCACACCAGCCTCGCTCGACCAGGTCCGCGAGGATCTGCCGGCGCCCCGCGAGCCCTGGTTCATGTTGTCGTTTACGGCGCTGGTCCGGGGTGTCGCCGGTGGACTGGCGCCCCGCGCCGGCGCCGATGACGAAACGCCAGTGGAAACCGTGACTGCCGCGGAGGGGGGGGCCGGAAGTTCAGCGCTGGACCCGTTGCTGGATCGTTTTACCGGCGCCGCCTTCGGCAGTGCCGTGCATGATCTGCTCGAACATGCCGACCCGGCCATCTGGCCGTCGCCCGAAAAGACGCCGGATGACGCCATCATGCGCATGGTGCATGGCGCCTTGCGACGCTGGGGCGTGGTGCTGGCAGGGCAAAGCGAGGCCGGGCATCGGAGCCAGTTGCAGGCGGTCGCCCAACTGGTGGGGCGAACCCTGCACACGCCGTTGCCGGAGCTTGGTCCCCTGGCTGCGGTGGCGCCCGCGCAACAGCTGGCGGAAATGGGCTTCGCCATGCGCCTGCAAGGGGGGGCGGCCGGCGATGTGATTGATACGCTGGCGGCTTTCGGCTATGCCAGCGCGTTGCCGGAGGAACACCGCCGGCGGGTTCTGCGCGGTCTTATGCACGGGTTTATTGATCTGGTGGTGGAACACCAGGGGCGCTACTGGGTGCTGGATTACAAAACCAATCGGCTCGGTGAGCATGCCGGTGATTATGCTCCGAAGGCGCTTCAATCCGCCGTGCACCGGGGACATTACGACCTGCAGTATCTGATCTACCTGGTGGCCCTGCATCGGCATCTGCGTCAACGCCTGCCCGACTATCAGCCGGAGCAGCACCTGGGTGGTGTGCAATACCTGTTCGTGCGTGGCATGAACGGGGTGAATGCCGACACAGGCGTCTATCTTGACCGGCCCCCGGCCGCCCTGATCGCGGCCCTGGATGCGCTGTTTGACGCCCGGGAGGTCAGCGCATGAGCTCACTGCTGCCCCGCCTTGAAGCGGCACTGGAACGTGAGCAGTTGCGTGCCGTGGATGTGGCCCTGGCCGAATGGTGCGAGCGCCATGGGGGGTCCGCTGCCGTGGTGCTGGCCATGGCGCTGGTCAGCCGTGCCCTGGGCGATGGTCACACCTGCCTGTTGCTGAATCACACCTTTGAGCCGGCGGTGCCCGGCGAGAAGCGCTACTGCGACCGGGATGCATTCATCGCGGCGCTGGAACAAAGCCCCTTGTGCGGGGACGCAGGTGAGCGCCTGCCGCTGATTCTGGATAACGGGCGCCTGTATCAACACCGCTACTGGCAGTACGAAATACAGCTTGCCGGCAGGCTCCGTACCCTGATGGATACGCCGCCATCCTCTCTGGACACCGCTCCGCTGACCCGCGACGGGGGCCTGTTTGACTATGGCTGGGTGGAAGCGGGCCAGACCCATTGGCAGGNGGNGGCCGCGGCGACGGCGCTGCGCCACCGATTCTGCGTAATTTCCGGCGGCCCCGGTACGGGCAAGACCTACACGGTATTGCGCCTGATGCGTCTGCTGGTGGAGAGCGCCCTGTCCCGCGAGACGCCGGTGCCCCGGATCACGCTGGCCGCGCCCACCGGCAAGGCTGCCATGCGCATGATGGAATCCATCCGTCAGGGCCTGGCGGAAATGGCCGATGCCGACAAACTGCAGCCCCATCTGCCCCGGCAGGCGGCCACTCTGCATCGCCTGCTGGGACTGCGCCAGGGCAGTACCCGCGCGGCCCACGACCGGGACAATCCCCTGCCCGCCGAAGTGGTGATTGTGGATGAAGCCTCGATGGTGGATTTGCCGATGATGGCGCGACTGGCCGAAGCCGTGGATGACAACGCGCGGCTGGTGCTGCTCGGTGATCGTTATCAACTGGCCTCGGTGGAATCCGGCTCGGTACTGGCCGAGCTGTGCAGTGTGGCCGGAGTGAATAGCTTCTCAGCGGCCCAGCACAAGGCACTCAAGCCCTTGCTCGGGCCGGATACGCCCGCCCCGGTGACCACCGCCGGGATGGGCGATCATGTGGTCACCCTGCAGACCAGTCATCGCTTCCACCCCGACAGTCCCATTGGCCGGCTGGCGGCAGCGGTGAACGAGGGTGAGGCGGAAACCGCACTGCGGGCCGCCACGCAGGCGAATGACGAGATTGATCTGCAACTGGCGCCGGAAGTGGACCGCGAAGCCCTGGTCTCAGCCGTGGTGGCGGATTACTCGCCGCTGTTTGCGGCCAGCGCACCAGAGATGGCGCTGGCGACGCTGGACAGCATGCGCCTGCTGACTGCCACCCGCGTCGGGCCACTGGGCGCTGAACAGCTTAACCGGCATATTCACGATGCAATGGCCGAACAGCACGGGTTTGATCCCGCACGGCGCTGGTATCACGGGCGGCCGGTGATCATCCTGCATAACGATTATCGGCTGGGTCTGTTCAACGGTGATACCGGCGTTTGTCTGCGCGACGGGGCGGGGCAGTTGCGGGTCTGGTTTGCCACCCCGGAGGGGTTGCGCGCGATTCTGCCCACGGCCCTGCCTCAGCATGAAAGCGTCTATGCCATGACCGTACACAAGAGTCAGGGCTCGGAGTTCGGGCATGTGCGTCTGGTGTTGCCCGAGCGTGACAACCCGGTGCTCAGTCGGGAACTGGTCTATACCGGCATGACCCGGGCGCGCCGCCGACTCACCCTGATTACGCCTGAGGCTGTTTTGCGCGCGGCCCTGGCGCGCACGGTGGCGCGTGAATCAGGGCTGGCGGCGCGGTTGGCGGACTGAGCGCGTCATACTTGTGTTTGGCGCCGGGTCTTCTACAATGGCGCCACACTGTCATCCGGACGCAACCAAAGTGTCATCTTCATGAGCGCGGGCAGCTATCTTTCAAGAATTTTTGGCGCTTCCCCCATCCGGCCTCTGCAGGATCACATGGCCCGGGTGCAGGAGTGTGCCGAAGCGCTGGTGCCGTTCATGGAATCGGCCCAGTCCGGGGATTGGGAACTTGCCGCCAAACAGCGCCGGGAAATCTCCCGGCTTGAAAACGAGGCGGATGACCTCAAAAAAGACATTCGCATGCATCTGCCGAGCACGCTGTTCATGCCGGTGTCCCGTTCGGATGTGCTGGATCTGCTGACGGTACAGGACCGCGTCGCCAACAAGGCCAAGGATGTGGCCGGACTGGTGCTGGGGCGGCAGATGACTTTCCCGCCGAGGCTTTCCAAAGATTACAACAGCTTCCTGCAGCGCAACCTGGATGCCGTGCGCCAGGCCCACGACACGGTGCGCGAACTCAATGACCTGATGGAATCCGGCTTCGGCCCGGCCGAGACCGAGGCCATTCTGCGCATGATTGACCAGCTCGATGATATTGAACGGGAAACCGATGACATGCAGGTGCCGCTGCGAAGCCGCCTGCACGCCATTGAACATGATTTGCCCCCCGTTGATGTGATGTTTCTGTACCGCGTGATTGACTGGACCGGCGATATCGCCGACATGGCCCAGCGCGTGGGCAGCCGCCTGCAGTTACTGATTGCCCGGTAAGCAAAGCGCTCGACACGAGGGGAGTCCGCGCCTTGGAATACATGGTCATCTACCTGGTCCTGGCGGGCCTGTTTGGCCTGTTCATGGCCTGGGGCATCGGCGCCAACGACGTCGCCAACGCCATGGCCACCTCGGTGGGCTCCCGCGCTATTACCGTTCGCCAGGCGATTATTATTGCGGCCATCTTCGAGTTTGCCGGCGCGGTGCTGGCCGGTGGCGGCGTCACGGCCACCCTGCGTGGCGGCATGGTGGATCCGGCCCATCTGGAGGGGCAGGCGGAACTGCTTGTTTGGGGCATGCTGGCGGCCCTGCTGGCCGCCGGCACCTGGCTGATGATTGCCTCCCAGCGCGGCTGGCCGGTGTCCACCACCCATTCCATTATCGGCGCCATTATCGGTTTTATTGTTGCCGGTCTGGGTTTCAATGCCGTGGTCTGGGGCCGGGTGGGCGAGATTGCCGCGAGCTGGGTGATCTCGCCGGTCAGCGCCGGGGTGGTGGCCTATTTCCTGTTTCGCAGTGTGCAGTGGTTGATCCTCAATCACGATGACCCGGTGCGCCGGGCACGGCGTTATGTGCCGGTCTACATGTTTCTGGGCGCTTTCTTTATCGCCCTGATGACCCTGTTGCGGGGGCTGCGGCATGTCGGCCTGGATATCAGCATGGCTACCGGCTACGGCTTGTCGGTGGCGTTCGGACTGGTGGTCGCCATTGCCGGTGCCTGGTTTATACGCCGGGTGCCCATGAACGATGACGCCGACCGGCGCCTGCAATTCATTACCGTGGAGCGGATGTTCGCCGTGATGATGGTGATGGTGGCCTGCGCCATGGCGTTTGCCCATGGCTCCAATGACGTCGCCAATGCTGTGGGTCCGGTGGCTGCGGTGATGAGTGCCGCCACCACCGGCACGGTGGATGATGTCTCGCCTGTGCCTTTGTGGGTGCTGGTGCTGGGCGGCGCAGGCATCGTAATTGGCCTGGCCACCCTGGGCAAGCGGGTGATGGCCACGGTAGGCAAGAATATTACCCAGCTCACCCCCAGCCGGGGCTTTGCTGCCGGTCTGGCGGCGGCCGGCACGGTGGTGGTGGCCTCCTCGCTGGGTCTGCCGATTTCCACCACCCACACCCTGGTCGGCGCAGTCCTGGGCGTGGGCTTTGCCCGGGGCATCGGCGCCATCAATATCAATGTGGTGGGCGGCATCTTCATGTCATGGATCATCACCCTGCCGGTGGGCGCGGCCCTGTCCGTGATATTCTTCTTCATACTTCGCGCTGCATTCGGCAGCTAGTAGCGTGAAACGCTGACCAATTCTTCACGTCCGCGCCAACCGGGAGCCGGTCTGCCATGCCCGAACAGCCCGGGGTTGACCGTTACACGGTGTTCGGCAACCCGATAGAGCACAGCAAGTCCCCCCGCATTCATGCCCTGTTTGCCGAGCAGACCGGGCAGGCCATGCACTATGAGCGGACCCTGGCGCCGCAGGAAGGCTTTGAACAGTGCGTCACAGAGTTCATGCGGGCCGGTGGCCGGGGCGCCAACGTCACGGTGCCTTTCAAGGAACAGGCCTTCGCCCTTGCCCACAGCCACGGTGAGCAGGCGGAGCTGGCTGGCGCGGTCAATACGTTGAGCTTTGCTGAGGGCCGCATCCGGGGCGATAACACCGATGGCGCCGGTTTGCTGCGTGATCTGGTCGACAATCACGGTATTGCTCTGGCGGGAGAACGGGTGCTGATACTGGGCGCTGGCGGGGCGGTGCGCGGCATTCTCGGTCCGCTGCTGGCGGCCGGCCCGGCGCAGGTGCATATTGCCAACCGGACTGTGGCCCGTGCCCTGGCGCTGGTGAAGCACTTTGCCCGGCTTGGCCCTATCACTGCCGGCAGCTTTGATGAGCTGGCCGGTCTGCATTTCGGCTTGATTATCAACGCCACTTCAGCCGGGCTGGGCGGTGAAGTCCCGCCGCTGCCCGATGATGTGCTCGCTGCCGGCGGGCGCTGCTATGACATGGTCTACGGTGACGCAGAGACGCCCTTCATGAAGCGTGCCCGCGCACTGGGCGACAGCCGGCCGCTGGATGGCCTGGGCATGCTGGTGGAGCAGGCCGCCGAGTCCTTTTACATCTGGCGTGGTGTCCGCCCCGACACCGCCCCCGTGATTGCCGCCCTGCGGGCAGGTCAGAACAAGTCCGGTTCAGAATAATTGGCCTTGTTCTGATGACTTGTGTGCCGGGCGGACTCAGGCGAACCAGCTCGACACCCAGGCGAACACACCGAAGAACCACTCCTGCACCCGCACCCACCAGCGCGGACTTTCCTGCAGCCGGTAGCTCTCGTTGGCGCGGTGAGTCACGTACTGGTGAATGGCCTCGGAGTCATCCATGTCCAGCACCCGCGAAAAGGGGATCATGCCGAGGCCCTTGTAGGCGCCACCAATCACGATGCCATGCCAGTCGCGGTGAGTTTCGGCATCCATGTAACGCAGGTCCGGAATGGCGCTGCCGCTGACCACCCCGGGGCCGTGGCAGACCGAACAATGCTCGTGGAACAGATCACGACCGCGCTCCACGGTATCGCGATCAGCCGTGACTTCCGGTGGCTGGGGAATGCTCGGCGCTTCCGGCGCCGGCGGCAGGACGCCATCGGCGCCCAGGCGGAAAGTCAGCACCCGCCCCCGGGTATGCAAATTGGAGAGCTTGGCCGCATCGCCACCGACCAGTGCTCCGGCACCGCCCCAGCCCACGTTGACAGTCACATACTGCTCGCCATCAAGCTCCCAGGTCACCGGTGCCGCGACAATGCCGGACTGGGTGGCGTAACGCCACAGCCGTTCGCCGGTGGTGGCATCGAAGGCGTTGAAATAACCGTCGCCGCTGCCCTGGAACACCAGATTACCGGCGGTGGAAAGCACCCCGCCGTTCCAGGCGCCGACGTGGTCATAGCGCCAGACTTCGCGCTGGCGCACCGGGTCCCAGGCAATCAGATGACCACGGGCGATTTTCTGCGCCAGCTTGCGGGCCAGGATGGGGTTGCGCATGGGCGGTTCAGTGCCTATGCCCATGTCCACGCCGGTATTCCAGTGCCCCTCGGTGAAGTCGAATTCCTCCTTCTGGGTATAGACGAAGGGGATATCCATGGCCGGGATATACACCAGCCCGGTGCCGGGGTGGTAACTCATGGGCTGCCAGTTGTGCCCGCCCAGCGGCGAGGGCCGGGTCATCTTGGCGCGGTCCTCGTACTGGCGCCGGGTTTCCACCGGGCGACCGGTTTCCTGGTCCACATGGGTGGCCCAGTTCACCCGCACGTAATTCTTGGCCGAGATGAATTCGCCGGTGGCGCGGTCAAGCACGTAGAAAAAGCCGTTCTTGGGCGCTTGCATAATGACCTGGCGCTCTTCGCCGTCGATTTCGATATCGGCCAGGATCATGTGCTGGGCGGCGGTGTAATCCCAGGTTTCCGCCGGGGTGGTCTGGTAGTGCCAGACATACTCGCCGGTATCCGGGCGCAGCGCCACGATGGAAGACAGGAACAGGTTGTCGCCGCCTTCGGGGCTGCGGATATTGCGGTTCCAGGGGGTGCCGTTGCCGACACCGATATACAGCAGGTCCAGTTCGGGGTCGTAGGCCATGGAATCCCACACCGTGCCGCCGCCGCCGTATTGCCACCATTCGCCGGTCCAGGTTTCAGCAGCCATGGCCATGGCTTCGTCCTCGAAGCCGTCGGCCGGGTTGCCGGGGACGGTCCAGAAGCGCCACTGCTTCTCGCCGGTTTCGGTGTCATAGGCTGAAACATAGCCGCGCACGCCGAATTCGGCGCCGCCATTGCCGACGATCACCTTGCCATCGATGATGCGGGGGGCGTGGGTAATGGTGTAGGGTTTGCTGCGGTCGATGGTGTTGACATCAAAATGCACGTCGCCGGATTCGGCGTCCAGCGCGATCAGGCGGCCATCGATGGTGCCGAAATACACCCGGCCCTCCCAGATGGCGACGCCCCGGTTGACCACGTCGCAACAGGCGTTACCGCCCCAGGCTTTGGGCACTTCCGGATCAAAGCGCCAGAGCTCCTCGCCGGTGCGGGCATCCAGCGCGAACACCAGGCTCCACGGGCCGGTGGTGTACATAACCCCGTCGACCACAATGGGCGTGGCCTGGATACCGCGCCGGGTGCCGGTTTCATAAATCCACTCCAGCCCCAGTTGCTGCACGTTGTCACTGGTAATCTGGTCAAGCGGACTGTGGCGCTCTTCGGCGTAGGAGCGGCCATGGGTCAGCCAGTTGCCGGGTTCGCGTTCCGGCGCAGCGATGATGCGTTCGGCGTTGATGCCCGCAAGCGATTCGCGCACCTCCGGCGGCAGGCTGGCAAGCGCGTTGCCGGCCAGCAGGATGCCGCCGATGACAGTAACAAGGGCTGTTTTTTTCATGACGTCTTCCGGGGTCGGGTTGGGGTTATCTGTAGTGGCCGGCAACAGGGCCTGGAGTTTTTACTCTAATTGCGCATCATAGCGGACCAGCACCACCTGTCTACCCCCTCCGGGACAGTGCCGGTCTCAGCTGTCCAGCTTCCCCGTCAGCGCTTGTGCAATGAGCCGGATCACCCGCGGGCTGAACAGCAGACTGCAATGACCCAGTGCCGGGACATGGATATTGGTGGCCGGTGCCGGCAGCAGGGATGATGTGGGCGGCAGCACGAAATTGTCGAAAGCCGACCAGATGGAATAATAAAGGGGTGAGTCGGCACCCGTATCGGTGGTTTCGATTTTTGCCAGGAATGCGCTGCGATAACGCATCTGGCGAGCGGCGCCCGGCAGTCGGGTGAGATCGCCCAGCCAGGAGCCGGCGTGAGGCGAGCCCAGCGTAATCACCCGGCCGATTTTCCCCCACAGGTTTTCGTCTTGCAGGGCAAGGCGTATCAGTGGCCCGCCCATGCTGTGGCCCACCACATGAACCTGCTGCGCACCGGTGGCGTTGCGGATACGCTCGATATGGGCCGCGACCTGGCGGGCGAGGGTGCGCATATTGATGGTCGGCGGGGTGTAGCTGATCGCGTACACATCCCTGAAGCCCAGGCGCTTGAGCCGGTATTGCAGCCACAGAAAGCAGGCGCTGTTGGCGCCGTAGCCATGCACCAGAATCACCGGCGTGCTCTCGGGGTCGCGTCGCCGTACCGGTGCCAGATCATGGATCAATCTCAGGGGCCAGCTCAGTATCAGCATGGCCAGCGCGGCCCACTCGGCAATGATGGCAAGCACGCCCCGCAAGGGCGCCACCGAGGTTTGGGTGTCGTTGGTCTGGTAATCCGCCGGGTGGCGCCACCGGTGCAGGGCACGGATGGCATAAAAGCTCACAGTCACCACGCCGGCCACAGCGAAGACAACAATCAGTATCCAGCCCACGATGTTCATTCACGCGCCCCCGGCCAGCCAGTATCAGTCATCTTCCGGTTCATCCTCGCTCTGCTGTTCACGCACCACGGGCAACAGACGTTGCAGCCGCGCCACGGGGTCATGCATTTCCAGCAGCAGTTGCTTGAATTCCGGTTCCAGTGGCAGGATTTCCGTCAGCCGGCCGCCCACCCAGCGGGCATCGCCGTAATGCGCCTCGCGCTCGGTCCAGGGCTCGCCCAGTTCGCCATACAGTGCTTCCAGCAAGCGCGCCAGTACACGGCAGTCTGCCGGTACCGGCGCCTCGGGCTCTTCCGCCAGCGCCTCGACCTCCGCCATCCAAAGTTTTGCCGATGTTTGCCAGCGCTTGAGGATACGAAAGCGGCGCACGCCGTCGGCGGTAATGCCCAGGTTACCGTCTTCCAGACGGGTGAAATCACTGATGCGCATTTCCGTGCCGATTTCAGCCGGCACGGTTTCCGGATCGGTTTCACTATCGGCCAGTGCCAGGCAAATACCAAAGCCGTGTTCGTTGCGCATGCAATCCGAGACCAGCTCCAGATAGCGGGGCTCGAACACCCGCAGCGGGATCGGGCCACCCGGGAACATCACAGTGCGCAGCAGAAACAGGGGCAGGGTGTTTGTGTTCACTGCGGATGGCCTCCAGCCCGGGTCAGTCCTGTCGTGGCCGCGGCGGGCGCACCAGTAACATGGCGACCACCGCCAGCGCGGCCACGGCGCTGTAAGTATAGAATGCGCCGGCAT
>SL_3KL_010_SEDDRAFT_10002578_pt1 | contig 16570 bp, 15 predicted proteins | sample SodLakKL_010_SED_2_FD_10381 | JGI IMG/M metagenome (IMG submission 10381) | reverse complement strand
GGACGCCGGAGGGGCGTCCCGGCCCGTGGGAGACGGGTCCAGGGTCACGGACGAAGGGGTGTCGGCGGGGCTGGAGCTGGCGCTCCGGCACACCCTCTTCTTCGCAGGTCCCCAGCAGCTTCGGGCCGGTGTGGCTCTCCCCCTGGTGTCGGCAGGGCCCGACCAGGGGGGGGTGGGGGTATATCTACAGGGCGGGTGGTCGTTCTGATCCGGACGGAGGAGCGGTTTTCCGCCTTGACATACTACATCTTGTGTGGCAATGTGAAAGCCGCAACAACATTTAGTGGTATCGCCGTCGAGAGCTTGTCCACACGAAATGCGGCCGGTTTCAGGGCGTCTCGGCGGTTTTCCACTCCGGATAGGGGGATTTACACCCTCTATCCACAACGTTTTCCACCGGTTTTTCACACCTCGGCCACCCCAGGAGACCTGCCCCATGCCCAAGACCAAGGACCCCGCCTCCGGCGATGAACCCTGGATCTTCGACGATCGAACGCCGGACGACCTTCCCCCGGCGCAGCTCAGCGAAAACGCACGCCTCGTCCTGGGTCGGCGATACCTGAAGAAGGATGTGGACGGCAACCCCACCGAGGAGCCGGAGACCATGTTCTGGAGGGTGGCTCGGGTCATCGCGGAGGAGGACGCCAAGTTCGGGGCTTCCGAGGCGGCGGTGGAAGAGCTGGCCCGGGAGTTCTACGGGCTCATGACCCGGGGGGAGTTCGAGCCGAACTCCCCCACCCTCATGAATGCGGGGCGGCCCCTGGGACAGCTCTCGGCCTGCTTCGTCCTTCCGGTGGATGACGCGCTCTCCAACGGGAAGAGTGGGATCTACGACACCCTGAAGGCCATGGCCCTGGTCCACCAGTCCGGGGGAGGTACCGGGTTCTCCTTCTCCCGCCTCCGGCCCACCGGCGACAACGTCCGGTCCACCATGGGGGTGGCCTCGGGCCCCGTGTCCTTCATGCGGCTCTACGACGCCTCCACCGAGGTGGTGAAGCAGGGAGGCACTCGTCGCGGGGCCAACATGGGGATCCTGCGGGTGGACCATCCGGACATCCGGGAGTTCATCGGCTGCAAGGACGACACCTCCCAGGTCACGAACTTCAACATCTCCGTGGGGGTCACCGACGCGTTCATGGAGGCGGTCAGGGGCAAGGAGGAGTACGAGCTCCGGAACCCCCGGACCGGCGAGATCACGGGCACCGAGAATGCGCACGAGATCTTCAACCTCATCGTGGAGGGCGCCTGGAAGACGGGGGAGCCCGGGGTCTTCTTCATCGATCGGGCCAACGAGTTCAACCCGGTCCCCAAGCTGGGATCGTACGAGGCCACCAACCCCTGCGGCGAGCAGCCCCTCCTCCCCTACGACGTGTGCAACCTGGGGAGTGTGAACGTCGGGAAGTTCGTGAAGGCCGACGCGCCGGCCGACGCCTCCCCCGAGGAGAAGATCGATTGGGAGGCCATGCGGCACGTGGTCCATCTGGCCACCCACTTCCTGGACAACGTGATCGACGCGAACCGCTACCCTCTGGACGAGATCACCCACCTGGCCCAGACGATCCGTCGGATCGGACTCGGTCTCATGGGATGGGCCGACCTCCTGGTGAGGGTGGGGGTGCCGTACAACTCCGCCGAGGGGGTGGAGCTGGGGCGGAAGCTGATGGAGTTCATCAACGAGGAGTCCCGGAACGCCTCCGAGAAGCTGGCCCGGACCCGGGGCGTCTTTCCGGCGTGGGAAGAGTCCATCTGGGGTCCCGACAAGACCTGCGCGCGCCGTGAGGACGGGTCCAGGGTGCGGCCCGAGCGGAGGCTCCGGAACTGCAACCTCACCACCGTCGCCCCCACCGGGACGATCTCCATCTTCGCCGGGTGCTCCGGGGGGATCGAGCCCCTCTTCGCCGTGGCCTTCATGCGAAATCAGGCCGGGGCCATGATGCCCGACGTGAACGGCGACTTCGTGCGGGTCGCAAAGGAGCAGGGCTGGTACTCCGAGGAGCTCATGGAGCGGATCGCCACAGAGGGCCACATCCACTTCGACGAGGTGCCCCAGGAGGTCCAGGACGTCTTCGTCACCTCCCACGACATCGCGCCCGAGTGGCACGTGCGGATGCAGGCCGCCTTCCAGGAGCACACCGACTCGGCCATCTCGAAGACCACGAACTTCTCCTTCGAGGCCACCCGCACGGACGTGCGCGAGATCTATGAGCTGGCCTTCGACCTGGGCTGCAAGGGGGTCACCGTGTACCGGGACGGCTCCCGACCCATGCAGGTCCTCTCCACCGGGAAGACCGGGCAGAGCGATGAGGAGGTCGAGGCGGCCACCGCCGAGCTGGAGCAGCAGCTCGCCGACGCTCGGGAGGAGGCTCACCAGCTCCGGATCCAGAAGGAGGAGCTGGTGGCCCGGATCCAGGAGCACGACGAGGAGGCTCGGGCGCGCCGACACAAGCGGCAGCGGCCCTCCATGCTCCGGGGTCGGACCATCAAGATGAACTCACCGCTGGGCGACCTCTACGTGACCATCAACGAGGACGAGACGGGACGGCCCTTCGAGGTGTTCTGCACCCTGGGGAAGGCCGGTGGCGCCGCCATGGCCGACACCGAGGCCATCGGCCGCCTGGCCTCGCTGGCCCTCCGGTCCGGGATCCCCATCACCGCGGTGCGCGACCAGTTGCGGGGGATCTCCTGCGACCGGGCCGTCGGAGTGGGGCCGAACAAGGTCCTCTCCGCTCCCGACGCCATCGCCCAGGCCATCGAGCGCTATCTTCAGGAGCAGGAGGGGGTTCAGGAGGAGCTTCTCCCGGTGAACCCGGCGCCCGCCGCCAGCGCGGGGGTCGCCCCCGCGGCTCGGCCTTCCCCCTCGATCCAGGCTGCCCATATGCAGCAGTCGTTCCTGGGGAGCTGTCCCGAATGCGGGGCCGGTCAGCTCGCCTACGAGGAAGGTTGCGTGAAGTGTCACGTCTGCGGGTTCAGCGAGTGCGGCTGAGCCTTCTGGCCCATCGTCCCGGCACCTGAACAGGGCGGTGGACCCTCTACTTCTTCAACAGCCTTCTACTGGGAACGAGGCCCCCACCGGAGCTGGAGTCGGCTCCGGTGGGGGCCTCTTCTCGAAGCGCCCTCGAATCGGAGATTCGCCGGATGCGATCGAGAGGGAGAAATATAGTGATAACCTTATAGGAATCGGCGAACTGGAGGCCTGTAGGGATGAAATTATGCTGAAAACCGCATATTCTGCTCGGTGCCGACGCTCCAGCTGAAACGCATATGCTCCGTTGCCGGCTGGGAGGAAGCGTCCGAGATTCTTTCCTCGTTACCTGATCTCGATCCCTCGACTCCTCCCCCCAGCCCCTCCCGCCATGGCCCACGAGCTGTCCGTCCCGAAACCCGGGAATCACGAGCCCCCCACCCCAAGGACCGGGATCCACGACTCCGTCCCCGTCGCCGTGGTCCAACCCACGGCCTTCCCCTTCAACCCCGCCGGCGCCGTGGCCGAGGTCGGGCGGCTGACCCGGCAGGCTGCGCAGGAGGGCGCTCGCCTCGTCCTCTTTCCCGAGGCGTTCGTGGGCGGATATCCGTGGGGGCTTCGGTTCGGGACCTCGGTGGGAGGCCGGACGGAGCCCGGGAAGGACCTCTTCCTCCGCTACTGGCAGTCGGCGATTCCCCTGCCGGGACCTGAGAGCGAGGCGCTGGGGGCCATCGCGCATGAGAATGACGTCCTCCTGGCGGTGGGAGTGATCGAGCGCCTCCCGGGGAAGGGAAGCACCCTCTACTGCACCCTCTGCACCTTCGGCCCCGACGGGCGCCTGCTCGCCACCCACCGGAAGCTCAAGCCCACTGCGGCGGAGCGGCTCATCTGGGGCGAGGGCGACGGGAGCACCCTCCCGGTGGTCTCCACCGAGCTGGGCCGGGTGGGGGGACTCATCTGCTGGGAGAACTACATGCCTTTGGCACGGATGGCTCTCTACGGGAAGGGGGTGGAGATCTATCTGGCCCCGACCGCGGATGCCCGGGACCGGTGGCAGGCGACCCTGCGACACATTGCGGTGGAGGGGCGCTGCTTCGTCCTGGGCTGCAACCAGTACGTGACCCGCGACCGGTATCCCGACGACCTGCCGGTGGGTGAGGAGCTGAAGGATTGGCCCATGGAGATGTGCCGGGGGGGCAGCTCGATCTACGGTCCGGACGGCGAGTGTCTGGCCGGGCCTCTCCACGGGGGGCCCGGAATCCTGCACGCCGACCTCCCCCTGGGCGAGATCGCCCGCCAGAAGTTCGAGTTCGATGCGGTGGGCCACTACGCTCGTCCCGACGTCTTTCGCTTCGAGGTCCTCGAGGCGCCTCAGCCCGCGGTGCGGTATCGAGAGGAGCCCTGACCCGAGAGGTGTACAACAAAGATATACGAAAAGTGTACGATATGTTGACGTGTCGGGTCTTAGTGTAGATATTCTCTAGACAATACCTGTACAGTATCGGGCTTGGCAGGTTATCACTCAACTGGAGAATCCCATGATCCGACGCTCTGCCGCAGCCTTGGCACTGGCTGGTGCGGCCCTCTTTACCGGATGTACCGACAGTTCGACCGATCTCGCTCCCCTGATCGCCCCCGAGGCGATCGACGAGGCTCGCGCCCCCGCCCCGGGCAGCGACGCCATCGCCACGATCGCCATCGCCGCCGGCTTCGATGAGTTGGTCGGCGCGCTGAGCTATGTCGACGCCAACCTGGGCACCGGACTGGTGACGCTCTTCAGCGAGGGCACCGACCAGTTCACCGTCTTCGCTCCCACCGATGAAGCGTTCGAGAACCTTTACGTCCTCCTGACCGCCGTACTGGACACCCCGATCGACGAGGTCACGGACCTGCCCCCGGAGATTGTGCTCGACGTGCTCCTGTACCACGTCGCCGAGGGTCGCCGGGCTGCCAACAGCGTCGTGCCCCCGGGCCGTTCGCCCCGGGCCCGGACCATCGAGTCGCTCCTGGGCGAGACCTTCGACGTCCGTCGGGATGGAACCATCCAGGACGGACTCACCGGTCTGCGCGACGACGCCGGCATCGTGTCGCCTGACATCTCCGCGTCCAACGGCATCATCCACGTGATCGACCAGGTGATCGTACCGCCTTCGGTCGTGGCGGCCATCACCGGCGGCTGAGCCTGGAAGGCTGTTGAAGAACAGGAGCGACCGCCGTTGGGAGCGACAGGGAGCGTCTCCAATGGAGGCGCTCCCTGTCGTCGTTCTTCCCTCCTCCCTCTCTTGATCCCCAGCCTGTGCCGGGCGACCTTCAAATCTGGAGCCTTTTCCCCCACCCATCCCCCGCCCAGGAGCATCCATGACCTCGACCGCCGCCACCCGCACCCGGGAGTATCTCGAGGAAGCCGACCGGTGGAGCGCCCACAACTACAAGCCCCTCCCCGTGGTTCTGGAGCGAGGAGAGGGGGTGTGGGTCTGGGACGTGGAGGGACGAAAGTACCTGGACATGCTGGCCGCCTATTCGGCCCTGAACCAGGGACACCGCCACCCGGCCATCCTGGATGCGGCGCGGGAGCAGATGGAGAAGATCACCCTGACGTCCCGGGCCTTCCAGAACGACCAGATGGGCCCCTTCCTCCGGGAGCTCTGCGAGGCCTCGGGATTCGAGAAGGCGCTGCCCATGAACACCGGGGCCGAGGCGGTGGAGACGGCCATCAAGATGGTCCGGAAGTGGGGCTACGAGGTGAAGGGCGTGCCGTCGAACGAGGCCGAGATCATCGTCTGCCACGGCAACTTCTCCGGACGGACCACCACCATCGTCTCCTTCTCGTCGGAGGATCAGTACAAGGAGGGCTTCGGGCCCTTCACCCCCGGCTTCCGGGAGGTGCCCTACGGTGATGTGGAGGCCTTCCGCGCGGCGGTGAACGACCGGACGGTGGGCTTCCTGGTGGAGCCGATCCAGGGAGAGGGGGGCGTCGTGGTCCCCCCCGAGGGATACCTGAAGACCACCTCCGAGATCTGCCGGGAGCACGGGGTCGCCTTCATGGCCGACGAGATCCAGACCGGACTGGGCCGGACGGGCCGCCTCTTCTGCTGCGACTGGGAGGGCGTCCGTCCCGACGTGCTCATCGTGGGGAAGGCGCTCGGGGGAGGGGTCTATCCGGTGTCCGCCGCCATCGCCGACAGCGAGTTCATGGACGTGTTCCGCCCCGGCGACCACGGCTCCACCTTCGGGGGCAACCCCCTGGGCGCCGCCGTGGGCCGAGCCTCGCTCAAGGTCATCATCGAAGAGAAGCTCTCAGAGAAGTCGGCGGAGCTGGGCGCGTGGTTCATGGACGAGCTGCGGGCGGTGGACTCGCCCCACGTGGACCACGTCCGGGGGAAGGGCCTCATGATCGGGGTGGTGATCAAGGAGAGCTCCGGTCCGGCCCGCCCCTTCTGCGAGGCGCTCATGGACCGAGGCATCCTGGCCAAGGAGACCCACCATCAGGTCATCCGGTTCGCCCCTCCCCTCACGATCCAGCGTTCGACCCTTCAGGACGCCCTCGGCGAGATCGCCCCGGTGCTGAAGGGCGAAGGGGTGAAGCTCCAGAGCTGAGCGGGACCGGCGACCGCTGGTCCGCTACCACTCGATGGAGCCCTCCTGGGTGGTGTCGATCTCGGCCCCCTCGCCGTCGCCCAGGAGGACCTTGTCGATCTGGCCGTAGAGGAAGGTCCGGGCGTCGGGCTCCCGGGGGTCCAGACCGTAGTGGTTGATGAGGAGCGTCTGGTGCTCGAGCCACTCCCCCCAGCAGATCTGGCAGATCTCCCGTTGGATCCGTTCTCCCCGCTCGTTGCGGAAGGGAGGCTTGGCGAGGGCGGGCCGGGTGTCTTCACAGCGCCGGCATTCAATGGTGTCCATATGGTTTCAACCTCTTCATGACGGCCCCACCGCTGGACGGAAGGTGCCGGCTTTGGTACATTTGCATGCTAATTCGGAGGGCGAGGTCCGCGCGCCAAATCACCGGAGAGCGCGTCGTCGCCCGAGCGAAGCCACCCTCGTCGAGGGCGTAGGATGTTGAACAAGTCTCAGTTGGAGCATATCGAAAAGAGGCTTCAGGAGGAACGGGCGCGAGCCCTTCGCTCCCTGGGGCTTTTTGATCAGATGGCCAAGGCGGATCGGGAGTCGGGAGATTCGGCCTTGGCGGCCTACACGGACCACATGGCGGATCAGGGCACCGAGGCCATGGAGCGAGAGAAGGCGGCGCTCTTCGCTACCAAGGAAGGCCGCTACCTCTACCGCCTCGAGGAGGCCCTGCGCCGGCTCTACAACGATCCGGACACCTTCGGGACGTGCCACACCTGCGGCGCGTCCCTGGGGTACGAGCGCCTGGATGCCCTCCCCCACGCCCGCTACTGCATCGACTGCAAGGTCAAGGAAGAGGACGCGGGCTGACCCCGACCCCTTCCCACCAACCGAAACGGCCCGCGACCCACACTCCCTCGAAAATCACTCGGGGCGTGTCGGTCGCGGGCCGTTTCAGGTGGGGCTCACTCCGCTGAGGAGGGAGACGTCAACTGCTCGCCTCCTCCAGCTCCCCTTTCTCCTCGGCCCCTTCTTCCTCCTGCGGGTGAAGCGGGCTCGTGTCCCTCCACAGCTTTTCGATCTGGTCCCGGAGTTCCCGGATCTCATGCTCGATGGGCTGATCCTGGAGGTGGTACCGAGCCGCGCTCAGGGCACGGAAGGCCCTCCAGAGGGCTGACGAGGCCGGCGTCTGCTCGTGGCTTCGCCGCTTGTCGCCCTGTACCCGCGCCAGAACCCAGTCCGTCATCTCCTCGTCCAGGAGCATGACGTCCCCGTCCGACTTGGACTCCTTCTCCACGAACTTCTGAAGCTTCTTCTTGAAGCTCTTTGGCACACCCGCCACGACATAGACGGACAGGTCGTCTCTCTGAAGCATCTCTGAAGCCATGCGACCTCCGTATCCGAGTTCCCTTCATTCATCTGTTGAGAAGGGGTCCGCGAGCCGGACCCCTCCACGATCTCCGTTTCCATGTCCCTCCGGCCTCCCAGCCCTCGGCATGAGGGGGGCGGAGCCGGCTCCATGGGAAGGCCGGCCCGATTCGGGCTCACCCGCGAGGGTGAACCTCAGCCGCCGGTGGGGACTGCTTCCAGCGCCTTCAGGAGGTCGGGGCCCAGGACCTCGGCCTGCCAGTTGCGTATGCCCTCGACGGAACGGATGTCCTCCAGCGTCGTCGGGGGTGCTGCGGCCAACTCCTCGAGGAGCGCGTTCGGGAGAAGGCTTCCCCGATCGATCCCCATCTCCTTCGCCTTCTGGTTCCGAGCGGCCTTGAGGCGTCGCATCCGCTCCTCCTCCTCGGGCGGCGGACGGCCTCGTCCGTCGTACTCCCGTTCCGGAAGGCCCTTCACCTCGTCATTGCCGAACGCATCGACCCTGCGGAGGCGTTCCAGGAGTGCGTCTCCCTCCCCCCGGGCGAGTCGGCCGTTCAACCCCTGGATGTCGACCAGATCCTCCATGGAGCCGGGATTGCGTCGCGCTACCTCCACGAGCACGGAATCGTTGGCGACCCGGAAGGGCGCCCGATCCATCTCCTGCGCCACTTCGTCGCGCCAGTTCAGCGCCTCGCGAAGCCTGTGCACCTCGCGGTCCGAGAGGTCCCGGGACGCCTTCACCCGCACAGTGGGATCGGACTCCTCCGGTTCCTCGTATCGGATCTCCTCCAGAGCCCGGAACTCCTCTACGGCCCAGGCCATCCGTCCCACGTCCTGGAGTTCGGAAGTGAGCCGATCCGCCAACTCCATGAGGTGGATCGTGTCCAGGGCGGCGTAGTCGATCATGGGCTGGGGAAGGGGCCGGCGAGCCCAATCGGCCCGCTGGTACTTCTTCGCGAGCTTCACATCCAGCGTCCGCCCGAGAAGGGATTGGAGCCCGATCCCGTTGATGCCGAGAATGGTGGCCGCGGCCTGGGTATCGAAGAGGCCCTGGATCTGGATGTCCAGATCCCGGTCCAGTAGTCGGAGGTCGAAGTCCGACCCGTGCATGACGATCTCCCGATCCGGGTCCTCCAGGAGAGGTCCCAGAACCGGAGCCACTTCGACGGAGAGCGGATCCAGGACGAAGGTTCGATTTCCCGCGGTGAGCTGGACCAGACAGAGTCGATCGGAGTAGCGGTGAAACCCGGCCGCCTCACAATCCAGGGCGACCCGGCGAACTCCCGCCAGGCCGCGACTCACTTCGTCGAGAGTGTCGGCTCGGTCGATCAGTCTGATATCCATGCAGTCGCGGCGATTCCTCGTCCGGTGAGTACCATAGGTGACGGGCTCGGCCTCCCCGTGTGGCGTCGGATATGGCGGACGCGGAAGTCGAGTCCGGACACATCATCGCGCGTTCGGGGCGGGCGGGAGCGCAAGTAAGAATTGGACTACAGTCAAGAAGGACATTTTGTTCCGACACCTCCGGTCACTTCTCGGCCGCATGGGGTAACGAGCAGGTGAAGGCGTCTTGCCCGCCGCCCCGTGATGACACCAACTTCCGGGCGGTTCGATTGGGCCCGACGTTCCCGAATCAGCCTCGAGCCGAAGGCCGAGGCCCGGCAGAACGCGGCTCCGGTCGGACCCCTTCAGTACATCCGAAATCGAGGGATTGATGCTGCGTACCAAGATCGTCTGTACCCTGGGTCCCGCCACCTCGGACCGGGAGACCATCGAGGACCTGGTGAAGGGTGGAATGAATGTGGCCCGGATCAATATGTCCCATGGGAGTGGGGAGGACGCCCGCAAGCTCATCGGCCTCGTCCGGGAGGCCGGGGACGCCGTGGAGCGACCCATCGCCATTCTGGTGGACCTCCAGGGTCCCAAGATCCGGGTGGGAACCCTGCCCGAGCCGAGGGAGCTGAAGGAGGGCGCCCTGGTCACCTTCGCGCCGGAAGGTCTGGAAGAGGAGGACGAACTGCCCACCACGTACCCGGACCTCGCCCGAGACGTGAGTCCCGGTGATCCGGTCCTCCTCGACGACGGGCTGCTCGAGCTGGAGTGCGTGGCGGCGCAGGGGGAGCGGGCCACCTTCCGCGTGGTCCGGGGGGGAGTCCTGAAGAGCGGAAAGGGCATCAACATTCCTTCCGGGGCCCTTTCGGCCACCTCCCTGACCCAGAAGGACCTGGACGATCTGGAGGTGGCGCTGGAGGAAGGGGTCGAGTTCATCGGCCTGTCCTTCGTCCGCCGGGCCGGCGATGTGGCCCGTTTGAGGGAGCGGGTGGGGAAGCGCGCCCTGATCGTGGCCAAGATCGAGATGGCCCGCGCGCTCTCGGCCATCGAGGAGATCCTCCAGGAAGCGGACATGGTCATGGTGGCCCGAGGCGACCTGGGAGTGGAGCTTCCCTTCGAGCAGGTGCCCCTGGCCCAGAAGAAGATCATCCAGCTGGCGAATTTCCACGCCCGTCCGGTGATCACGGCGACCCAGATGCTGGAGTCCATGATCCAGTATCCTCGACCGACCCGGGCCGAAGCCTCCGACGTGGCCAACGCCGTCCTCGACGGAACCGATGCCGTCATGCTCTCGGGCGAGACGGCCGTGGGGAGGTACCCCCGGGAGGCCGTGGGCGCCCTGGTGCGGATCATCGGAGAGATCGAGGCCAGCGGGATCCTCGAGTCCGGGCCCCTTTATCTGGGGCGGACCCATTACGCGCTTCGTGCAGGGGCGACGCCCCGAGAACACGCCGTGGCCGCGGCGACCGTGGACGCCGCCCGGAACCTGGGGGCTCCCGCCATCCTCACCATCACCCGTTCCGGCTTCTCGGCGCGCCTGGTCTCGTCCCATCGACCCCACGTCCCCGTCTTCGCCGTGACCACCGACCTGGCGACGTATCGCCAGCTCGCCGCCGTCTGGGGCGTGCGCCCCATCCTCGCCGAAACCGAGGAGGTCACGTACGATGCCCTGAGCACCTTCGGGAAGCGGGAGATCCTCCGGGCCCGACTGGGCGAGGAGGGCGACCCCATCGTCGTCACCGCCGGCTTCCCCTTCCATCAGCCTGGAACGACCAATACCATGCGGGTCGAGCGCCTCTGATCTCCCTCGACGGCCTCCTTGGTCCCCCCCTCGATCCCACGGGGGAACCCGGCGTCCCCAAGGCCGCTCCCATCCGCACCGGACCCTCACCCTTCATCTCGACCAGGCCCCCTCGGTGAAGCTCACCTTCCTCGGCACCGGCACCTCCTTCGGCGTTCCCGTGGTGGGGTGCGAGTGCCCGGTGTGTACCTCCGACGACGAGAGAGATCGGAGGACTCGCCACGGGGCCCTGCTCTCCTGGGATGACGGGCGCAGGGTACTGGTGGACACGCCCCCGGAGCTCCGCCTCCAGCTCCTGCGGGAGTCGGTGGGGCGGATCGACGCGGTGTGGTTCACTCACGCCCACGCGGATCATCTGCACGGAATCGACGACCTTCGCATCTTCTCGCTCAAGATGAGGCGGAGCGTGCCCATCTTCGCCGCCACGGCCACCCGGACCACCATGGAGGAGCGCTTCCGTTATATTTTCGACCGGGACGTTCGTCCGCAGAAGGGCACGTCGAAGCCCGAGCTCCACATCCACGGGCTGGAGGCCTATAGCCCCCAGATCATCGTGGGCGAGAGCTTCCTTCCCCTGCCGGTGCCCCATGGAGATGTGACGGTCATGGGCTTCCGGGTGGGCAACCTGGGCTACATCACCGACGCCAAGCGCCTTCCGGAGAGGACCTTCGAGGGGCTCCAGGGCGTCGATACGCTGGTGCTGAACGCGCTCTGGTTCGGGAATCCCCACCCCACCCACTTCAATGTGGAAGAGGCGGTGGAGACGGCGGAGCGGGTGGGGGCCCGACGGACCTTTCTGACCCATCTGACCCACCGGGCGGGGCACGGCGAGCTGGAGCGGCGTCTGCCTCCTGCGATCCGCCCCGCCTGGGACGGTCTGACCATCGAGATGGAGGACATGCCATGACGCCGGTGACACTTCGATACGGGAACCTCCTGGAGCCTCGCCTGGGCCCCGGCCGAGGGGTGGATCCCGGGCGGCTGGAGGAGGGGGGCGAACTTGCCCAGGGGTTCGCCGGCGCCATGGACGTCCTGCAGGAGCGGCGGAAGACGGGGGAGCTGGGCTTCATGGATCTGCCCAGCGACACGACGCTGATCCGACAGGTCCAGGAGGTGGCCGACTCCTTCGGTCAGTGGTTCGAAACCCTGGTCGTGGTGGGAATCGGTGGCTCCAGCCTGGGCGGACGGGCCGTGGCCGAGGCGCTCCTGGATCCACACTGGAACGAGCGGACCGATGAGGAGCGGGACCACTTTCCCCAGCTCTATTTCCTGGAGAATGCGGATCCCGACTCCACCGCGGCTCTCCTGGACCGGGTCGACCTCCGCCGAACCCTCTTCAATGTGATCAGCAAGTCCGGGGGTACGGCCGAGACCATGGCCCAGTACATGATCATCGAGGAGCGCCTTCGCGACGAGTTGGGCCCGGATGGAGCCCGGGGCCACCTCCTCTTCACCACGGATCCGGACGCCGGCGCACTCCGCGCGCTCGCCCGCAGCCGGGAGATCCCGGCCCTCCCGGTGCCCGCCAACGTGGGAGGGCGATTCTCGGTGCTCTCGCCCGTGGGACTTCTGCCGGCCGCGGTGACCGGCGTGGACATCGAGGCGCTCCTGGCGGGAGCCGCCGAGATGCAGGAGCGGTGTCTGAACCCCGAGTTGACCCGGAATCCCGCGGGACTCCTGGCCGGCCTCCTCCATACCGCAGACACCGAGCTGGGCCACCCGGTGCACGTCTTCATGCCCTATGCCGATCGCCTGAGGGCGCTCTCCCTCTGGTTCCAGCAGCTCTGGGCCGAGTCGCTGGGCAAGAAGGGGCAGGGCGGGGACGCGACCCCGGAGAGTGGGGGCGTCGGGCCCACCCCGGTGGCCGCCCTGGGCGCAGTGGACCAGCACTCGCTTCTCCAGCTCCTCATGGAGGGGCCTCGGGACAAGGTCGTCCTCTTTCTGAGGGTCGGTCGCCGAAGCGAGCCCCTGCCCATTCCCCGGACTCACTCCGAGGAGCCGGCGCTGGCCTATCTGGGCGGCCACACCCTGGAGGAGCTCCTGGACACTGAACTCCGGGCCACCGTCGAGGCCCTGCGACGGGACGGCCGTCCCTCGCTGACCCTGGAGGTGGAGACGCTGGATGCCCGGGCTCTGGGCGAGCTCTTCATGCTCTTCCAGGTGGCCACGGTTCTGGCCGGGGGATGGTACGGGGTGGACCCCTTGGACCAGCCCGGGGTCGAACTGGGGAAGCGGCTCACTTCGGGACTCCTGGGCCGGGAGGGGTACGACCGGCCGGAGTTGGACGACGCCGAGGACGGCAACTGGACGGTCTGACCGACCGATCCGGGCTCCGGAGTCCTCATGCTGTACCTGGGCCCCTGGGGCCCGTACATTTTCCTGGAGAAGCTCTGCCGGAGGGCGGCGGGCTCGTCCCTGACGGGTTCGTCGAACCGGCCTTCTCCGATGCACTTGTCCGCACTTCGACGGAGGAACATATGCGCGAACGGGACGATGGTCCGTACTACGTGATCGAACGGGAAAGCGGGGGTGGGGTCGGACCCTTCCTCGTCGGCGCCCTCCTGGGAGCCGGGGTGGCCCTCCTGCTCGCCCCTCGCTCCGGCGAGGAGACCCAGCAGGACATCAAGGAGCGGGCAACCCGCCTTCGGGACGCGGCCGAAGACAAGATGCGCGAGGCCCAGGAACAGGTGGAGGAGCGCCTCGAAGCGGCACGTGCGGATCTCATGGCTCGGGTGGATGCCATCCGGGAGGCGGTGGACTCGGGCCGCGACGCCGCCGAGGACGCGCGGGACGAGCTGCATGGGAAGATCGAGAAGTCGAAGGCCGCGTATCGGGCCGGCCTCGACGCCGCCCGGGAGGCCGCAAAGGACGAGGGCGATGACCACCACGAGTCGGATCAGGCCTGAGTTCCGCCCCCGGTGAGGATCCCGGGGGAGGGCTTCGGGGCTCGTGGTTGGAGCTCCGGGCCTTCTTCCGGGATCTGGGCCACCGGCTGGCCCACAGCGACCTCTTCTTCATGGCCGGCGCCATCACGTTCAACGTGCTGGTGGCCGTGGTTCCCCTCATCCTGCTGATCGTCGGGATTTCGGGGTTCGTCATCAGCGCCAGATTCCAGGATCCCACCGCTGAACTCCTGGCGGTACTCCTGAACTACCTCCCCGCCGTGGAAGGGGACCTGGAGCTGGTCCGGAACGTGGGTGCGGTGGTGGAGCGGGTCGTAGGGGAGCGGACGGGGTTCAGCCTCCTGGGAGCTGCGATCCTGGCGTGGATCGCCACCCGCCTGGTGGCCACCCTTCGGGTGGTGCTCCGGCACATCTTCGAGCCCGAGAAGGATCGGGGCATCTTCACCGGCAAGCTGTTCGACCTGCAGGTGGTCGTGCTCGGCGGAATCCTCCTGATCCTGAACGTGGGCGTATCCATCTTCCTGCAGGGGATGCAGGCCGCCGGGGTGTTCGTCTTCGACCCCCACCCGTGGGTTGCCGCGTTGACCCGATGGATGGTGGTCCCGCTGGTGGCCTTTCTTTCGGCCTGGGTCCTCTTCTATCTTCTCTACCGATACGTGCCCGCACGAAGGGTGCACGGTCGTACCGCTGCGGTCGGGGCCACCTTCACGGCCACGATCCACGAACTCATGAAGGCCGGGTTCACCTGGTACGTCACGAGCCTGGCGAACTTCACGAATGCGTACGGCAACCTGGCCGTCGTGGCCGTGCTCTTCTTCTGGATCTATTACAGTTCGGTGGTGTTCATCGTGGGAGGTTATGTGGCCCGGTCATTCGAGGTGAGGAGAGAGTTCCGGATGAAGCGTGACAAGGAACGTTCGGCAGGTAGCTCCGCCGGCGGCGCCGTGAGCGCCCTCGTCGTCCTCATCTTCGCCCTGTCCATTCCGGCCGGGGTGGGAGCCCAGACGCTGGCTCCCTTCGGTGGGAACGGAAACGGGGGAGCCAACGGGGGCGGAGGAGGTCTTCTGAACCCGGGAGAGTCGGTGGTCTTCGCCGAGCGGTCCCTGGAGCGGGAGATGCGAATCGACCAGCCTCTGGTGGATCATGACGGGGCGTACGTCGTGGTCCATATCGCCGAAAGCCGGGTGTTCGTCATGGAGGGTCGGGATGTGGTGTGGTCCGCTCCCGCGGGAACGGGACATGGCTTCCAGCTGGAGGGGCAGGGTCAGGAGTGGACCTTCACGACCCCGGTGGGCATGTTCAACGTGCTCCGCAAGGAGAAGGACCCCGTCTGGATCGTTCCGGACTGGTGGTACGTGCAGCGTGACATCCGCATCCCCCCGCGGAACGATCCCTCTCGCTACATGAGCGGCACGCTGGGAACCTCGGCGCTCTTCCTGGGCGACGGGATCGCCATTCACGGGACGGATCGTCCCGAACTCCTCATGAACGACGATCCCGAGGCGCGCAGGGTCTCCCACGGGTGCATCCGCCTGACCGACGAGGCGGCTCGCCAGCTGTACCACCTGGTTGACGTGGGCACCCCCGTTCTCATCTACTGACCCCCGACCCTTCGTCGTCAGGACATCCGGTTCGAGCCTTCGAGTCGCAAGTCGAGGTACGCCATGGGGAAGTCAGAGGGTGGCCGACGCATCGTCGCCACAAACCGAAAAGCGCGCCACGAATACCACATCCTGGACACCTGGGAGGCGGGCCTCGTCCTCCGGGGGCCCGAGGTGAAGTCGCTCCGCGACGGAAAGGTGTCGTTCCAGGATGCCTTCGCCCGCATCGAAGACGGGGAGGTGTGGCTCTACAGCCTTCACATCTCCCCCTACCCCCAGGCGAACCGGGAGAACCCGGATCCCACCCGGTCCAGGAAGCTCCTCCTGCGTTCCAGTGAGATCCGCAAGCTCATCGGCTCCGTGGAGGAGAAGGGCAACACCCTGATCCCCCTGGACATCTACTTCCGGCGAGGCTACGCCAAGATCACCCTGGCCCTGGCCAAGGGGAAGAATCTCCATGACAAGCGGGAGAAGCTGAAGAAGCGGACCCAGGACATGGAGGCCCAGAGGGCCATGCAGAGGTACAGTTGAGCCGGAGACTCCGGTGCACGGCCGGATTCGCCCCTCTCCTCGTGGTGCTTCTGGCCCTGGGATCCCAGGGGGCCGGCGCCCAGAGCCCCGGCGACTCCTCGCTTCGCCTGGCCCTCCCCAACGGCGAGACCGTGGACCTGCGGGTCGAATCCCACCGAGGCTTCGGGGCTGTCCCGGCCTCCACCCTGGACCGGATGGGATGGCGCAGCGAGGGCGGGGCCGACGCCCTCCGCCTCCGGCACCGGACCGGGATCGAGCTCGAGTTCAGCCCCGGTTCACCCTTCCTCCTATGGGAGGGGGACCCGGTCCAGATGGTCCACGCCCCCTATCACTTCGGCGGCGAGTTCTACCTGCCCGTCCAGCTCCTGGTGGATCTGCTGCCGGGATTTCTCCCGGCGGCGTACACCTGGCATCGGGAGAGCCGGTCCCTCCTGGTCGAGGGCGCGCCCCGCCCCGAGGCTCCGGCGGAGCGGTCGGACGCCCCAGCTGCGGACGATCGGGGCGGGGG
>SL_3KL_010_SEDDRAFT_10002577_pt1 | contig 16572 bp, 16 predicted proteins | sample SodLakKL_010_SED_2_FD_10381 | JGI IMG/M metagenome (IMG submission 10381) | reverse complement strand
GGGTTAACCCATATTTTTATGAACGACAGTACCCCGTACAATCTTACTTCTGAAAATTTGTTAAAGTATGCCGATACGGCCCTCCCTTTGATGCTGGATAAAATGCTTCGGGAGGGAGCGCTTCGGGAAGAGTTGGTTGCCAAAATCGCAGGAGGCAGCCAGTTTTTTGATTATAACCGGATCGGCAGAGAATTCGACTTAAGTGTGGGGGGGAAAAACATCCTGGCAGTAAAAAAAGCCTTGAAAACGTTGGGAATACCGCTAAAAGGGGAAGACGTGGGGGGAAATATCAGCCGGACCATGAAGCTGTACGTGGATTCAGGAAAGGTAGAAGTTATTTCATTGTCCAAAGGCTATAAAAAAGTGTTTTGATTAGCTCAGGGGGTATTTTGGTGGATTATGATTTTTTTAAGAGGAAGTTTGCCTGGTTAACCGGTTTTGATTTGGACTCCTATAAGGATAAGCAGATGGAAAGGCGCATTCAGCAGTTTATAAGACGTATGGAGATTGATAGTTATGATAGCTATTATAAACTTTTGGAGAGCAGTGACCAGGAGAAGATTCGGTTTTTGAACTTTTTAACCATCAATCAAACCAGTTTTTTTCGGGATCTGCCGGTTTTCAAGAACATAAAGAACAATGTGCTTCCGGAAATTTTAGATAGGAAGAAGGCCCGGATTAAAATCTGGAGTGCAGGCTGTTCCAATGGTGCAGAGACCTATTCCCTCTCCATTTTGATGTTTGAGCTGATAGGTAACGGAACCCAACCGTATCGCTATTGTATTGTGGCGACAGATATTGACTCCCAGGTTCTGAAGCAGGCTGAATTGGGATTGTTTCCGGTAAACCTGCTGGATAATGTTTCAAAGAAATCCCGGGAAAAGTATTTTTTTCCGGTGGGAGATAAGCTGCAGATAAAGCCGGAAATAAAAAAAAGGGTCATATTTAGGCAGCATGATCTTCTTAAAGATGAATATGAAGATAATTGTGATTTAATTCTCTGCCGCAATGTGTTCATCTATTTTAAGCCTGAGACCCAGCAAAAATTGCTGGCCAAATTTATGGAGGCCTTAAATCCCCGGGGCTATTTTATTACCGGCAGTTCAGAATATGTAAGCAGCTATCATCAGTGGGGCCTTGAAAAGAAACACATGGCCATCTATCAAAAGGTGAAGTAAACTTTTGTGCCCTTTTGCAGGAAAGAGGTGCCTGATGTCGAAAGAGATAAGGGGGATTACGCCTTAAATTATTGTGAGGAGGATGAGTAATGGGTAAGGTGAATCAGCTGTCTGTATTTTTAGAAAATAAATCCGGCCGACTGGCCAGAGTAACCAAGGTGTTAGGGGAAAACGACATCAATATCAGGGCCCTGTCCATCGCGGATACCACAGACTTTGGCATTCTGCGCATCATTGTGAATCAGCCCAAGGAGGCCTATAACATTCTAAAGTCTGAGGGCTTTGTAGTTACGGAAACCGATGTGATTGCCGTCTGCATCCCGGACAGGCCCGGAGGGTTAGGCCAGGTATTGGCGGTTTTGGAGCAGGAGCAAATTAACATTGAGTATTTATATGCCTTTGTGGGGAACACCAACACCAAGAATGCCCTGGTAATTTTCCGGGTAGAGGATTGTGATAAGGCTGTTGATGTTTTAAAAACCCATGGAGTTCAGGTGGTCAGCGGGGATAAAGTTTATACTATGTAGCCTCTGTCTTATACTTGTCAGGGATGAAGCTTAACTTGAAGATAAAGATTAGTTTTAGTATAGATAGGAGTGATTGGCTTTGATTTGGGATAGGAAAAACGAATGCATGGACCGGGAACAGATGCGTAATTTACAGAGTGAAAGACTGGTTAGTGTAATTCAGAGAGTATATGATAAGGTTCCTTTTTACCGCCAGCTTTTTCAGCAGGAGGAAATCGAACCGGGAGATATAAAGGGAGTGGAGGATTTATCTAAACTCCCCTTCACCACCAAGGATGCCCTGAGGGATAACTACCCCTTCGGGCTTTTTGCAGAGCCCATGAATAAGATTGTCCGGGTTCATGCCTCCTCCGGTACCACGGGGAAGCCTATTGTGGTAGGCTACACCAAAAAAGACCTGGATACTTGGGCGGAGTTGATTGCCCGGATTGTATCCCAGGCAGGGGTTACCGAAGATGATGTGGTTCAAATTTGTTTTGGGTACGGCTTGTTTACCGGGGGATTCGGCCTGCACTACGGTTTAGAAAAGTTGGGGACAACCATTATTCCCGCCTCGGTGGGGAATACCCGGCGGCAGATTATGCTCATGGAAGATTTTGGGACCACCGCACTGGTTTCCACCCCCTCCTATGCCCTGTACATGGCGGAGGTAGTCCATGAATTGGGTATAGATTTAGGCAAACTGAAGCTCAGGCTGGGCCTTTTCGGGGCCGAGCCCTGGTCGGAAAGTATGCGGGAACAGATCCAGTCCAAGTGGGGGATTACTGCCACGGACAACTACGGTTTAAGTGAAATTATTGGCCCCGGGGTATCCGGGGAGTGCCTGGAGTTTAAAGGGCTTCATATATCTGAGGACCATTTCATACCGGAAATTATAGACTCAGAAACCGGGGAACCCCTGGGGTTTGGAGAAACGGGAGAGCTGGTGTTTACCACTCTGACCAAGGAAGGATTTCCGGTAATCCGCTACCGCACCAAGGATATTTCCATTCTGTGGGATGACCCCTGCGCCTGCGGCCGCACCACGGCCCGCATGAAGAAGGTTACCGGCAGGACTGATGATATGCTGATTATCAGGGGAGTGAATGTGTTTCCCTCCCAGATTGAAAGCGTGTTAATGGAAATTAAGGGGTTGGCACCCATCTATCAAATTATTGTGGACCGTAAGGGCCACCTGGATAACATGGAGGTGCAGGTGGAACTGGAAAAAGACATGTTCACCGGCAGTTTCCGGGATTTGGAGGCCATGGAAAATAAAATTAGAGGCAAATTAAACTCGGTGCTTTCCATAGACGTCAGGGTTAAGCTGGTGGAGCCCAAGTCCATTGAGCGCAGTGAGGGCAAAGCCAAGAGAGTTATAGATAAAAGAAATCTATAGAGGACGGGGGAAAGGGATGAAAAAAACACTGCTGACAGGAAATGAAGCTATTGCCCGGGGAGCTTATGAGCATGGAGTAAAAGTGGCGGCTGCTTACCCGGGGACGCCCAGCACAGAGATTTTGGAGAATATTATAAAATATGAGGAAATATATGCGCAGTGGTCTCCCAATGAGAAGGTGGCCCTGGAGGTGGGAATCGGTTCCTCCCTGGCCGGGGCCCGGACCCTGGTGGCCATGAAGCATGTAGGGGTTAACGTGGCGGCGGATCCGCTGATGACCTTTGCCTATACCGGGGTGAACGGTGGACTGGTGCTGATTTCAGCGGACGATCCCGGGATGCACAGCTCTCAAAATGAACAGGACAATCGTCGATTTGCTAAATTTGCCAAGGTGCCCCTGCTGGAGCCCAGTGACAGCCAGGAGGCCAAGGATTTCATAGGAGCAGGCCTGGAAATAAGCGAACAATTTGACGTGCCGGTTATGGTCAGGACTACTACCCGGATTGCTCACTCCATGAGTGAAGTAACCCTGGGGGAACGGGAAAAAGATCAGATGAAACCCTGGGGGAGGTCTCCCCAGAAGTACGTAATGATCCCTGCCTATGCCCGGCTCAGGCACCAGCTGCTGGAAGAAAAACTGGTGGATCTGCAGAAATACAGCCAGGAAAGCCCTTTGAACCGCATTGAATGGGGGGACCGGGAAATCGGTGTAATCACGTCGGGGATTTGTTATCAGTATGTTAAGGAGGCGCTGCCTCAAGCTTCCTGCCTGAAGCTGGGAATGTCTTACCCCTTCCCGGAAACACTGGTTCGGGAGTTTGCTGCGGGAGTCAAGAAGCTTTATGTGGTAGAAGAACTGGAACCCTTTTTAGAGGAAGAGGTGAAGTTCCTGGGCCTTGAGGTTACAGGGAAAGAGATCTTCCCCCTCACCGGGGAAATAAATGTCTCCATGATTATGGAGGGGATCGGAGGGAAGGGTAAACCTACCCCTCTGAAGCTTTCGGACTATAAGCCTGAGGAAATTCCCCTGCGGCCTCCGGTGATGTGTGCCGGCTGCCCTCACCGGGGAGTGTTTTATACTCTGAAGAAGTTGGATTTAATTGTAACCGGGGATATCGGCTGTTATACCCTGGGATGCCTTCCCCCGCTGGAGGCTATGGACGCCTGTATCTGTATGGGGGCCAGCATCGGAGCGGCCCTTGGTATGGAAAAAGCGGATCCTGCGTTGAAGGGGAAAGTGGTGGCGGTCATCGGAGATTCTACCTTTTTCCATTCCGGATTGACCGGTACGCTGGATATCGCTTACAACCTGGGCTCTTCCACGGTTATTATCCTGGATAACCGCACCACCGCCATGACCGGACATCAGGAACACCCGGGTACCGGACGCACCTTAATGAAAGAACCTTCAGCCTCTGCAGACCTTGAGGCTATTGTCAAGGCTCTGGGAATTGAAAGAGTAGTGGTGGCCGACCCCCTGGACCTGGAGGAAGTGGAAAAGGTCATTTCCGCCGAGGTTGCTGCGCCGGAGTCTTCGGTGATTATATTTAGAAGCCCCTGTGCCCTGATGGTTAAGGAAAAAGGCGCTCCTGCCAGGGTGGATGTGGAGGAGTGTGGATACTGCACTGACTGTATTGGCCTGGGCTGTCCCGCCATGGTAAATGATACCCGGGAGGGGGAAGTCAGGGTGACNGCCGNCCTCTGCAGCGGCTGCGGCCTCTGCATACAGGTGTGCGATTTTGATGCCATCCATAAGGAAGGTGAAACCGGTGAATAATAACATTAATTTACTGCTGGCAGGGGTTGGCGGCCAGGGGACCATATTGGCCAGCCGGATTATTGCTTACGCAGCCCAGTGCAGTGGTTTAGAGGTAAAGCTTTCGGAAATTCACGGAATGGCCCAAAGAGGGGGCAGCGTAGTTACCCACCTGCGCATGGGACAGGAGATTTATTCTCCTCTGATTGAGGTGGGCACCGCGGATATCATCATGGCTACAGAGCAGTTGGAAGCCTGGCGCTGGCTTCCCTACTTGAAAGAAGGAGGAACGGTGATTGTGAACGCCCAGGTTATCTCTCCTGTCCCGGTGATATTGGGCCTTAAAGAGTACCCCTCGGGGATTCTGGAAAGGCTGAAGGAGAATGTTCCCCAGACCTTTACTCTGGATGCCCTGAAAATGGCCCGGGAAGCGGGAAACGAAAAGGCGGCCAATGTGGTGCTGTTGGGCCTCCTGGCCAGCCAAATGAAATTTGACAGTGCTTGCTGGGAGGAGGCCCTGAAGGTAGTGCTGCCGGCCAAAATCCTGGAGCCCAACCTGAAGGCCTTTCAAATGGGCTTCCAGTCCCAGGCATAACAAGAAGACAAGTGAGACAAGGGGACGGTTCTTCTGTCTTATTTTCGGATAAGATTGTTCGATGTATGAGGGCTTGCCCTGCGGAGCGTCAATGTAAATGTTAAGAAAAAAAAAAATTAATAAATGACTGTTTATGCAGCCGGTTCGCCGGCTGTTTTCCATTATCAGGCAGGGAAATTCACTCCCTGAAGAGAAGTAATAATAATTACTTTTGGAAAAATTATGTTTAAAATATTTTAAGAAGGGTAATGATAAAAAAAATGCCCTTCTTTAAGGTATAATGTTAAGTGAGTTTTTTGATTCCTTTATTTTTTTTCGTAAGTTTACTATAGTTCAGAGCGCAAGGCTGCTATTCAAAGGAGGTTTTAGTTTTGTTGAACGGATTTATGGGCATTGATGTGGGTTCGGTCAGCACTAATATTGTAGTTATAGACGAAGAAGGCCAGGTATTAACCGACCTTTACGTGAGGACCCAGGGCCAGCCCATTAAAGTAGTGCAGGAAGGAATCCGGGAAATTGGGGAAAGGATTAAAAAAGAGATACAGATTAAAGGGGTGGGGACTACCGGCAGTGCCAGAACCCTTTCGGGTGTGATTGTGGGGGCAGATACCGTAAAAAATGAAATTACTGCCCACGCGGTTGCAGCATCACATGTGGTGCCGGAGGTACAGACTGTGCTGGAAATTGGGGGGCAGGACTCCAAGATTATCCTGCTGCGGGATGGGATCGTCATTGATTTTGCCATGAACACGGTATGTGCTGCCGGGACCGGCTCGTTCCTGGACCACCAGGCGGCCCGTTTAAATATTGCTATCGAAGATTTTGGTGGTTTGGCTTTAAAAAGTAAAAGCCCGGTAAGAATCGCTGGACGCTGCTCCGTTTTTGCCGAATCGGACATGATTCATAAACAGCAGATGGGTTACAAAGCTGAGGAAATTACCGCCGGGCTTTGTGAGGCCCTGGTAAGGAATTACCTGAACAACGTGGGAAAGGGAAAGGAAATCCAGGCTCCGGTGGTATTTCAGGGTGGAGTTGCTGCCAATGTGGGAATNAAGGCTTCCTTTGAAAGAGCCCTGGAAACCGAAATTATTGTTCCCAAATATTATGATGTGATGGGAGCTATTGGTGCTGCCCTGTTGGCTCAAATGGAAATACGATATAAAGGGAAAACNAGCTTCAAGGGATTCTCCNTGAGTGAAGTAAACTACCAGGCCAGCAGTTTTGAATGCAAGGGCTGCCCCAACCTGTGTGAAGTGGTGAATATATCTGTTGATGACCGGGTCCTCGCCCGCTGGGGGGGAAGATGTGGAAAGTGGGAACAGCTCAAGGATGTAGTTTAGCTGAATTCAATAGTGTGGTTTAGCTCAACACAAGGCCAACCAAAATGATTAGATGAATTTTGAAAAGTGAAATAATAGCGGTAAAGACAGAAGGGCCAGGGTTTGCTTCAAGCAGCCCTGGCCCTTCTGGTAACTTTCTTAGTCTTTTTCCAGGGAAGATATATATCTCCAGTGGTAGATGTAAACGGGACCTGCGACCAGGATTAAAAAGATTCCCCCTATTAAATTTAAGCAGAATTTTTGCTGTTTAATGCGGTATAATGTCTCTTAGTTCGATTTTCTTTGACTTTTTGACTATTTAATTATAAAATTGTAATAACAGTAAAAAAATGTCGTAATTGAAAAATAGCCTTTTAAAAGGGGGGTGCGCTTGTGTCTTTACTGCTCGGTAAGCGAATTAGAGGTTTACGTCGTTTAAAATGTTTTACCCAGAAAAACATGGCTGAAAGGCTGGGAATCTCCGTAAGCATGCTTAGTAACATTGAAAGAGGGAAAAAATACCCTAACGTTGATCTGTTAAAAAAAATGACGGATATTCTGCAGGTCCCCCAGGAAGAGCTTTTTGTACTTCCACCTGTCCAGCAGCAGAGGAGTGTAAACGGTTAACCTGTAGAGGATGAGAGCCTTATGCCAGAGATTACATAAAGAAGCGGTATTACTTTTAATGAACATAAAAGAGATTAAACTGGACAATTATATAATATTAGCTCCCATGGCCGGGGTAACCAATTCCGCTTTTCGGATTATTGCCCGGGAATTAGGTTGTGACCTGATTCTTACGGAAATGGTGAATGCCCGGGGCCTTTTGGAGAAAGCAAAAAGATCCATGGAGCTGATATTTTTTAAGGAAGAGGAGAGGCCTATCGGCCTCCAAATTTTTGGCTCCGACCCTGGACTCATGGCCGAAGCGGCCTGTGCGGGGGTGGAGTATGGATTTGACCTGATTGATATTAATATGGGCTGTCCTACCCCAAAGATTGTTAAGAACGGGGATGGGGCAGCCCTTATGAGAAATTTACCGCTGGCCCGGTCCATCATAGAATCCGTCTCCAGGGCGGTGAAGGTTCCCGTCACTTTAAAGATAAGGAAGGGCTGGTCTGAGGAAGACGATTCTGCCCATTCCCTGGTGGGTTATGCTGAAGAAGCGGGACTACACTGGGTTACGGTTCACGGAAGGACCCGGGAACAATTCTATCGGGGAAAGGCCGATTGGGAAATTATCAAAGAAATTAAAGGAAAAGTAAACATACCGATCGTGGGAAACGGAGATGTCAAGGGGCCCCTTGATTATGTAAAGATGAAAAAGGAGACCGGCTGTGACGGGGTAATGATTGGCCGTGGTGCCCTGGGAAATCCCTGGGTTTTTAAGCAGTGTAAGTATTACCTGGAAACAGGGAGTTTTTTGTCCGGCCCTTCCCGGGAGGAAATATTTAAGACCTGCCTGAGGCATCTTTCTCTACTGGTGGAATTAAAGGGGGAACAAACCGCTGTAAGGGAAATGAGAAAACATGCCTCCTGGTATTTCAGGGAGTTTCCCGGAGCAGGGAATCTCCGAAGGGAAATTAACACCTGTGAAAGGGTGCAGGATATGAAAAATTTATTTGAAAAAATTAGCCGGTGAACTAAGCTATAAGAAAGGTTCTTATATTTCAATTAGCTATTCATGCACATATTTAAATGCAGCATGAAGCACATAAAATAAGACAGAAGAACCGTCCCCTTGTCTCCTTTTCAGGAGGCGCTTTTTTATTTTAGGGTCTTTTTTTGAGGGCAGCTTGTGTAAGAAGCTGTGGAATAATTTTGGTATAGAGGTTGTTTTTTATCAGCAGAACTGATAAAATTTGTGTACAAATTTGTGCACTATTTATATTTTACGGAAAGGAGCTTTCCTCTGGGTTGGAAGGATAGGGGATATAGAATATGGAACTGGTAAGAATCGGCAATAAACTGGTCAGTAAAGAAAAAATTTATAGCATGATTGACAGGGTTGTGAGCCTGAGAAGCCAGGGGAACTCCCAAAGGGAGACGGCGGAGATTTTGGGATTGGACCGCAGTTTTATCTCCCGGTTGGAGAATGTGGGGGAAGTACGCCGGGGCGGAAAGATTGCCCTGATTGGTTTTCCGGTTAAAAACAAAGAGGAATTAAAAAAAATGGCTGCCGAAGAGGGAATCGATTTTGTTTTACTGCTGACGGAGGCGGAGAGGCGGCTCTTTTTAAACAGCAGCAGTGGGGTTGAACTTTTTAATCGCTTGATGGAAATTATCAGGGAACTGAGAGATTATGATACCGTAATTATTATGGGTTCCGATGAGAGGATAAAGATTGTGGAATCTCTTCTGGACAAAGAAGTGGTTTCCCTGGAAATCGGCAGGTCCCCCCTTACGGAAGATGTATATGTGGATACCGGTGAACTAAAAAGAATTATATCATCTTTAAAGTAAGGTAAATGGATGAATCATTTAACCGCAGGGAGGGTTTCATTTGAAACATGTTATCAGTGTGAGTTTAGGCTCTTCTAAACGAAACCACAGTGTGGAAATTGAACTAATGGGTGAAAAATATAAGGTGGAACGGATTGGGACTGATGGGAAAAGGGAAGATATGATCAGGATGATTCGGGAGCTGGATGGAAAGGTGGAAGCCTTTGGCCTGGGGGGCATGGATCTTTATATTTATGCCGGGGAAAAGCGTTACATCATGAGGGATTCTCAAATTATTGCTTCAGCAGCTAAGGTTTCTCCCATATTGGATGGGTCCGGCCTAAAGAATACACTGGAGCGAAGAGTTGTTCAATATCTGGCGGAACATACCCGGCTGCTTGACAAGGAAACAAAAGTGCTCATGATGTGTGCCGTGGACCGTTTTGGCATGGCTCAGGCGTTGGATTCTATGGGCTGTAAAATGGTGCTGGGGGACTTAATGTTTACGCTGGGGCTTCCCATTGCAGTAAGGAGCTTAAGAACCCTGTATTATGTGGCCCGGGTCATAGTTCCAGTAATCAGGCTGGTTCCATTTAAATATCTTTATCCCACGGGGTCAAAGCAGGAGGAAATGAAACCTAAATATCCCAAATATTTTATGGAGGCTGATATTATTGCCGGAGACTTTCATTTTATTCGCAGGTACATGCCCTTCCGTCTGGAGGGGAAGAGCATTATAACCAATACGGTGACGGCTGATGATGTGCAGCTGCTGAAAGACCGGGGGATTAAGTACCTGGTGACCACCACCCCGGAAATACAGGGGCGGTCCTTTGGCACCAACGTGATGGAGGCTCTGCTGGTGGCTGTTTCCGGTAAACATACAGAGCTGACTTCCAGTGAGTACAGCGCACTTCTATCTCAGATTGGCTTCACGCCCCGGATTGAGCTGTTGAACCCATAATCCGAAGCTCATGGAGTTCAAAATAATTTGTAAATAAAGGTATACAAAAGAAGATAACCTATAAACTAGAGAAGGGAGCATATAATCTTGGGAAAATTCGCTTTTATCATACACCCCATCGAATTGGAGGACGTTTATCGAAAATTTAAGTTTATGCGCCGATGGCCCAATAAACTGGTGGAAGCCATTATAAAGATGGTACCGCCCCTTAAAATTTCTGAAATTACGGGGGTAAAGTCTTCCCATGGGGAGACCTCGGGCTGGTTTGTTTCCTGTCCCCTCACCTCTACCCAGATGGTTACCCTGCCGGAGGATTACGTGTTGGAAAAAATCATAAAGTCCGGTAAAAAGGCGGAAGAACTGGGAGCAGATATTATTGGCCTGGGAGCTATGACTTCTGTGGTAGGAGACGCCGGCATAACCATCGCTAAAAATCTGAAAGCGGCGGTTACCACGGGCAATACTTTTACCGTGGCCACAGCTCTCCAGGGGGCCAAGGAAGCAGCCCATCTGATGGGGGTGGATATGGACCGGGCGGAGATTCTCATTGTAGGAGCCACCGGAAGCATCGGCAGTGCTGCGGCTCGTATCTTAGCCAGAGATGCCAGGTATCTTACCCTGTTGGCCCGAAATGAAAGGAAACTAGAAGCTCTGGCAGCACGTATTATGTCGGAGACCGGCCTGGCGGTGAAAGTTACCTCCAACCTGAAACGGGTAGTGTCTGAGGCGGATATCATCATCACTGTTACCGGTTCTGCAGAGGCGGTGTTTGATATCAGTGATTTAAAACCCGGGGCTGTGGTGTGCGATGTGGCCCGGCCCAGGGATGTTTCTAAAAAGGTAGCGGAACTGCGGGATGATATTTTAGTGATTGAGGGAGGCGTAGTTCAGGTTCCCGGAGATGATGTAAACTTTGGTTTTAATTTCGGGTTTCCCCCCCGGACCTCCTACGCCTGTATGGCGGAAACAATGATATTAGCCATGGAAAACCGGTTTGAAAGTTTTTCCCTGGGCAGGGACATTCGGGTTTCTCAAATAGATGTAATTACCCGTTTGGCTGAAAAACATGGGTTTAAACTGGCCGGTTTCAGAAGCTTTGAAAAAGCGGTGGAGCCGGGAGAGATCCAGGCGATCAAGGAAAGGGCTCTGGGGAAAAGGTAAAATTTGTGTAAATTTTAAAATATTTTAATTTTTTACCGGCAGGAAAAAGGCCTGTTCGTAACGAATACCTGTTCAATTTAAGTAATTGCAAAATGATTCTAAATATTAAAACTAAAAACTTCGATGGTTTGACAAAAAATTTTCTGTATTCTATAATATTAGGAAAATTACTGGGAAAAATCAAACGGAAGTAACGTATTTTTTCAGTGTCAAGGAAATCCTTGACACTATATTTATCTATTTGCCAAATAAGTTAGATTTTAAAAGGCCCGTATCCCGAATAAATAGACTAGAGTAACATATACTTTTTTTTAAGAAAAGCGGGCTTTAAGTGAACACCACAAAGAGTGGTATTAATAGTTTATTGAATTAAGGGTAAATCCCATGTAAAGGAGAAATCAGTGGATGGTAAGCAAAGAAGTAATACTTACACATGGTGGCTTGGAAAAATTAGAAAAGGAACTGGAACACTTAAAATCTGTGAAAAGAAAAGAGGTAGCCTCCCGGATTAAAGTGGCTATTGATTTTGGTGACATCAGTGAAAACTCTGAGTATGAGGATGCCAAAAATGAGCAGGCTTTCATTGAGGGAAGGATTATTACCCTGGAAAAAATGCTTCGGAATGCTATTTTGATTGATGAGGGTGAAATCAATACAGACATAGTGAGTGTAGGTAGTACTGTTACCTTGAGGGATTTGGAATACGAAGAGGATATCGATTATACCATAGTTGGAACCGCAGAGGCGAATCCCGGGGATAACAAGATTTCCAACGAATCACCGGTGGGGAAAGCCATCCTGGGCAAGCCTATGGGCAGTATAGTGGATGTTTCTGTTCCCGCGGGAATGATTAAATACCAGATTATGAGCATCAAAAAATAGAAGGAACTTGTTAATATATCTATTTTATTAATAAATTCTGGATAAACCCTTTCACCCCCGCACTAAATAAGATAATATTATATCCGGGAACGAAAAAACGTTCACAACAATATATCTGCTGGAGGTTGTTTAATGAGCCAGGAAACTGTCCACGAATTGATATTGAGAAGATATGAAAAATTAAAAGAACTTTACGAGCGGGGAGTAGAGCCCTTTGGAGAAAAATTTACAGCCAGTCACCGGGCTCAAGAAATACTTGACGGTTTTGAAGAATTGGAAGGGAAAGAGGTAAGCGTCACCGGAAGGATTATGACCATGAGAGGTCACGGGAAGGCGGGGTTTGCTAATCTCCAGGACGAGAGCGGCCAGGTTCAGATTTATGCCCGGTTGGACGACCTGGGGGAAGAAGTTTACGCTTGCTATAGTCTCCTGGACATAGGGGATATTATCGGTGTGAAGGGAAAAGTTTTTAAGACCCGCCGGGGAGAGGTTACGGTTTCTATCACTGAATTTGAGCTGCTGTCCAAATCCCTGAGGCCGCTGCCGGAGAAGTGGCACGGATTAAAGGATGTGGAACTGCGCTACCGGCAGAGATATCTGGATCTCATCGTGAATCCCGAGGTAAAAAAGGTCTTTATTCAACGAAGTAAAATTATTCATTCCATCCGGGAATTTTTAAACCAGGAGGGTTACCTGGAAGTAGAAACTCCCACCATGCATACTATAACCGGTGGCGCCAGTGCCCGGCCTTTTATTACACACCACAATACCCTGAACATGAATCTTTACTTGAGAATTGCTACGGAGCTTCACCTGAAGAGGCTTTTGGTAGGGGGATTTGACCGGGTTTACGAGTTGGGGCGAATATTCCGGAATGAAGGGATTTCCACCAAACACAACCCGGAGTTTACTTCTATTGAGGTTTATAAAGCCAATGCCGATTATCATGATATGATGGCCCTTACGGAAAACCTCATTGCTCATGTGGCGGAAAAGGTTTTTGGAACTCTGCAGATTACCTACCAGGGGACGGAACTGGATTTGACTCCACCCTGGCCGCGGATGACCATGCTGGAGGCTATACATAAATATGCAGGATTTGATTTCAATCTCATTACTACCAATGAGGAATGCTTGAAACTGGCCCGTAAGCATAAGCTGGAAGTTTATAATGATACCGTAAGGGGCGAGGTAATCAACCTGTTTTTTGAACATTTTGTAGAGAGGCACCTGACCCAGCCCATGTTTATTATGGATTATCCCCTGGAGGTATCTCCCCTGGCCAAGCGGAAGAAGGATGACCCCGATTTTACCTACCGTTTTGAAGCCTTTATGGCCGGCAGTGAAATTGCTAATGCCTTTACAGAATTAAATGATCCCGTGGATCAGAGGGAGAGGTTTAAAAAGCAGGTAGAAAAAAGAGCGGCGGGAGACGAAGAAGCCCACATGATGGACGAGGACTTTATTACAGCCCTGGAATATGGGATGCCTCCTGCTGGAGGTTTGGGGATCGGAATTGACCGGCTGGTTATGCTTTTAACGGATTCCCCTTCTATCAGAGATGTTCTGCTTTTCCCCACCCTGCGTCCCCGGGAGGATACCAGCGGTTCGTAAAATTTATATATATGAGGAATAAACACCTTAAGTGAAGAAGTTGACTGGGAAGGTGTTTTTCCTTTTTCTTAAAGGTTCAGGAAATGCCTCCACTTCAATGGAGGGAGGCTTCAAATATCAAATAAAAAAAGGGAGAGATGGCCGTGCCTTATTTACAGAGAGTCCCTTTAATTACACCGGAGGAGCAGTTTGTGAGGCTGACAGGTTGGAAAAAATGCAGCGGGGAATATGTACAAGCAGGAGAGCCCCTTATTGTCTTTGAAACCAGTAAGGCCACAGCGGAGCTGGAGGCGGAGAGCAGCGGTTACCTGGTGGAGTTATACCAGGAGGAAGATCAAGTCATGGTGGATCACATTTTCGCTGTTTTAAAGGAGCGGGAGGACCAGGAGATTTCCCGGGAAACACTGAATTTAATAAAAAAGGAAAAAGAACTGGCCAGGGCCCGGCTGGAGGAACTTGAGCAGATGGAGCAGGGGGAACAGGAAGAACCGGATGATCCGGAGGAGTAGGATAAACTAGAAACTCTCTTTAAAGGTGGTTACTTAAAAAATGCTGCGTGTAATAGACTGCGGAGAGAGGGAGTATCGTGAAGGATATGAACTGCAGCACCGGTTGGTAAAAAAACGGGCAGACAATATCATACCGGACACTCTTATCCTGGTCACCCATCCCCCGGTGTTTACCATAGGCTGCCGCGGCAGCGGAACAGAAATACTGGCTTCGGAGGACATGCTTAGGGAAGCGGGCATTCCCGTAGAAAAAGTGGACCGCGGGGGAGCGGTAACTTATCATGGACCAGGCCAGTTGGTGGCATACCCCATCCTTCACCTGAGCAGTCACGGCAGAAATCTGCACGATTTGATACATAAGTATGAGGAAACGGTCATCTCCACCCTGCAGCACTTTGGAATTTCCGCCGGGAGGAATTCAGAATACATTGGAGTCTGGGTGTCAGGCCGAAAGATATGTGCCATCGGTATCGGGGTAAAACACTGGGTTAGTTATCACGGCCTGGCTTTAAATATAAGCACCAACCTGGACCACTATAAATATATTATTCCCTGCGGCATCAGCCACCTGGGAATCACTTCAATGGAACGGGTTTTGGGTAAACCGCTGGATTTTGAAGAAATAAAGAATGTGTTTGTGAAAGCATTTATAAAAGAATTTGGCTTTGAGGGTTATCAATTGGTTGAACAACCTACGGCTGAGAATTAAATATTTCAAAAAATAAGTCACTTCTTTACTCCCTGATAAGAAATTTATATAAAACTGTATGATTAAACATAGTTAATATTATTTTAACACATACTATAAGAATGAATCAGAACTATCACATTAAGACGATAATGATTGCTTATAGTTCTGCCCTTTATGGTAAGATAATTGTCGAATATGTTTACAAACTAACTCTGTGATAAATATCACAGAGCCTTATTTCATGGGCATTCCAAATTCTTTTTCGAAAAGCTTGACAGTGCCCAAAAAACATGTTAATATTAGATTCGTGCCTCGGGGGAATGAGGCACTGTTCTTTGAAAACTAAACAGGACTCACTAGACTCTGGTTTGAGAAAACCGGAGTCAAAAAATTAAGCCAAGAAGGCGATTTATTGACCGAGGTTAATAAATCCCTTTCAATTCCTTAAACGACCGATTCAAAGAGGTTGGAGCTTTGAGCTCCGGCCATGGACAAAAGGTCAGCGTTAAGGAGTCAAGGCAGACGAACTGGTTAAAACCCTCTTATTTGAGATAAGAGGTTCATAATAACTGGAGAGTTTGATCCTGGCTCAGGACGAACGCTGGCGGCGTGCCTAACACATGCAAGTCGAACGGGGTGCAGCATCTGGCTTGCCAGATGCTGTTACCTAGTGGCGAACGGGTGAGTAACACGTGGGTAACCTGCCCAAGAGACCGGGATAACAGTTCGAAAGGACTGCTAATACCGGATGCCCTGTATAGGAGGCATCTTTTATACAGGAAATGATTTATTGCTCTTGGATGGGCCCGCGTCCCATTAGCTAGTTGGTGAGGTAACGGCTCACCAAGGCATCGATGGGTAGCCGGCCTGAGAGGGTGTACGGCCACACTGGGACTGAGACACGGCCCAGACTCCTACGGGAGGCAGCAGTGGGGAATATTGCGCAATGGGGGCAACCCTGACGCAGCGACGCCGCGTGAGCGATGACGGCCTTCGGGTTGTAAAGCTCTGTCAAGGGGGAAGATAGTGACGGTACCCCTGGAGGAAGCCCCGGCTAACTACGTGCCAGCAGCCGCGGTAAAACGTAGGGGGCGAGCGTTGTCCGGAATTACTGGGCGTAAAGGGCGTGTAGGCGGTGAGGAAAGTCAGCTGTGAAAACCCAGGGCTTAACCCTGGAACTGCAGTTGAAACTTCCTGACTTGAGTGCAGGAGAGGAGAGTGGAATTCCCGGTGTAGCGGTGACATGCGTAGATATCGGGAGGAACACCAGTGGCGAAGGCGACTCTCTGGCCTGTAACTGACGCTGAGGCGCGAAAGCGTGGGGAGCAAACAGGATTAGATACCCTGGTAGTCCACGCCGTAAACGATGGGTACTAGGTGTAGGGGGTTTAGATACCTTCTGTGCCGCAGTTAACACACTAAGTACCCCGCCTGGGGAGTACGGCCGCAAGGTTGAAACTCAAAGGAATTGACGGGGGCCCGCACAAGCGGTGGAGCATGTGGTTTAATTCGAAGCAACGCGAAGAACCTTACCAGGACTTGACATATACCTGACG
>SL_3KL_010_SEDDRAFT_10002576_pt1 | contig 16576 bp, 6 predicted proteins | sample SodLakKL_010_SED_2_FD_10381 | JGI IMG/M metagenome (IMG submission 10381) | reverse complement strand
TGGACATACGCCCCGGGTTCGCCACTCCCCGATCACCCGCCGCCAACAGCATCCAAGAACAATGGACCAGGGGCGTGCCACCCACCCCACCCCATGGNCTGGCTGNCGAGCGGCTGTCCGTGAGGGCCGGCTCNTCGTCACTCACTATCTGCGGTGAAATCCGAGCACATCGCCGATTGGCATCAATCCATGCGGATGCGGTCTATTCCTCCGTATCCCTGTCGGGCACGACGGAGGTGGCCCTGCCTGCGCTCAATCCGGCAGCTCGTCCTGTGGCCCACGCCCAAGCGAAGTTGTAGCCGCCGATTGGACCGAAGGCATCCAGGATCTCGCCGCAGAGGTGGAGGCCCGGGCGTAGGCGACTTTCCAGCGTTCGAGGGTTCACCTCGGAGAGGGCGACGCCGCCCCCGGTGACCTCGGCCTTCTTGTAACCCTCGTCCCCAGTCCAGGGGAGGGGAAGCGCGGAGAGGGCCTTCACCAGACGCTGGCGCTCGTCCCGGCGCAGGCGCGCCAGGGAGCGCTCCATGGGGACCCCGGCCTCGGCCATGAGGTGGTCGGCCAGCCGCTGGGGGAGGTGGCGGCGGAGGAGAGCGGTGACCGGGCCGGAGCCCTCGTCCTGCAGCCGCGTGTCCCAGACCCGACCGTCCTCTCCAGTCCAGGCTACCGTTACGGGCTGCTCTTCGCCCCGGTCTCGGGCCTGCACCGCGAAGTGGGAGACGTTGAGGATGGCGGGCCCCGAGTACCCCCGGTGGGTAAAGAGAAAGCCGCCCTCCGCCTCGGGACAACCCTCGCCGGGCCGTCCCCGAACGCCGGGCGCCCGGAGGGTGACCGGAAGGGACACGCCGGCCAGGTGTCCGTGCACGGGTGGCTCGGCCAAAAGGGGGGTGAGGGCCGGATAGGTGGGGTGGACGGTGTGTCCCAGCGCTTCCACCAGGCGGAGTCCCGTCCCGTCACTCCCCGTGGCGGGCACGGAGAGCCCACCACTGGCCAGGATGACACGATGGGCGCGGTAATGCTCACCCCCCCCGGCCAGGGTGATGCGCCAGCCCCCGCCCTCTTCTTCGATCCCTTCCACGGAACGGTGGAAGAGGAAGTGGGCGCCGGCATCACGGGCAGCCTCCACCAGGGCATCCCGTACATCCCGAGCCCGATTTGAGACCGGAAAGAGCTTCCCGGTTTCGGCCTCCAACGCCAGTGGAATGCCCAGGTCCTCTTCGAAGAACGCCCGCTGCTCGCTGAGGGGCCAAGAGAGGAGGAGTTTTCGAAGGGTATTGGGTGACGAGGCGGTGACGTACTGGGTCGGATTCAGGCGGGAGGGGAGGACGTTGCAACGTCCCCCTCCGCTGATGAGGATCTTTCGCCCCCCGTCTCGGCTCCGTTCCACCACCAGGATCCGGGCACCGGGCGCGGCCCGACCGGCAAAGATGGCCGCCATGAGGCCGGCGGCCCCGGCTCCCACCACGAGGACGTCCACCGACCCATCCTCCTGCTGCACCCGATGGGCAGGGGACGCGTTTGTCACGGGCTTGTCCGAATCAACGGGGGGGCCATCCGCGGGGGTAAAATGCGACGCCCCCGCGGATGGCCGGGAATCCATGAGGTCAGAGTCCGCCCTTGCGGCCATCCTCGGAGTCGGCTCCATCCTCGGAGTTGGCTCCATCCTCGGAGTCGGCTCCATCGGCTCCATCGGCGGCATCGGCTCCAGCGGCTCCAGCGGCGGAATCCGCTGCTTCATCGGCATCGGCGCCGTCGTCGGCGGCCGGGGACTCGCCCGGGGCTTGCCAGGACTCCAGGGTGGAGAGGACCTGCTCCCACTGGAAGCCCTCTCCGATTCCCCGGACATAGTGGTCCATCCAGGCCTTCTCACTCACCGACTTGAGGAGCCGGTTCCGGCGCTGGGTGATGCCATGGGTCTGCCCCGGATAGAGGAAGAGCTCGGTGGGCACGCCCAACTGCCGGAGGGCCATGTGGAGCTCCAGCGACTGGGCGCTGGGAACCCGGGGATCCCCTTCCACCACGTGGACCATGGTGGGGGTGGAGGCGTTGGCAATGTACTTGAGGGGCGACTGATCCCAGTAGGCGTCGAAATCGAAATAGGGAAGCTCGTTGCCAAGGTAGTACTGGCGATTCCGCTGCACGTCGCTCTGGGCGTACATGGAGATCCAGTTCATGGTGCCGGCGCCGGAGCTGATGGCGCTGAACCGGTCGGTGTTGACCAGGATCCAGTTGGACCAGTGCCCGCCGGCGCTCCAGCCCAGGGAGCCCATTCGGTCCCCGTCCACGATCCCCTCTGCGATGAGGTGGTCCACACCGGCCATAATGTCCTCGTACCCGGGCGGGAAGTAGTTCCCCACGATTCCAGTCCGGAACGCCTCTCCATAGTTGGTGGAGCCCCGGTAGTTGGGCTTGAGCACCGCGTACCCGTCACCGGCGTAGATCTGGGCTCCGTATCCCCCGTTGAAGCTCAGCACGTCGGCAGAGGCGGGCCCCCCGTGGATGGCGACGATGAGGGGTACCCGCTGCCCCGGATCGTACCCGACCGGCAGGGTCAGCACACCCCCCACCTCCACCCCGTCGGTGGAGGTCCAGGTGATCTCTCGGGCGTCGCCCAGCGCGAACTCCCGCACCTGCGGGTTCACATCCGTGAGCTGGGTCCAGGCCGAGCGGTTGCCCAGCGTTTCGGTGGAGGGAGCAGTGAACAGGGTCGAGGGGGTTCGGGGGTCCTGGTAGTTGATGAGGAGCATCCCGGTGTCGTCATCCCGGGAAACGGTCAGGGCCGCGTCCTCGGTGGTCACCTGCCGGACCTCGTCGGTGTCGATGTCCAGGGCCATGAGCTGCCGGGTGGCCCGGATGCCCTCGTTGAAGTACACGGTCCGGCCGTCCTCGGACCAGAAGGACGCTCCCACATGACCGTCGAATCCGGTGCCCAGGATGCGCCAGTCCCCACCTCGGTCCGTCACCTCCCGCACGTGGAGACGTCGATTGGCCATGGAGTAGCGAGTGATGTCCTCCGGTGCCGAGAAGGCGATCCAGCGACCGTCCGGCGAGAAGAAGGGGCCGCCAAGCCCCGTTTCGTGGGAGACGGTGAGGCGCTCGATCTCTCCGGAAGCGGTCTCCAGGAGGTAGAGATCGGCGTGGAGCCCCTGCTCGGTAATGTTCCGATGGTACCGCTCGGAGGAGATTCCCGAATACCCGACCCACCGGCCATCCGGGGAGATGCTGAATCCCGAGACCGTGTAGGCCGGATCTCCCGCCACCCGGCGAGTCTCACCGGTTGTGGCCTCCACCACATGCAGCGAGGCCAGCGGTGTCTCCTGGTTCTGGATGGTCACCGAAAACCCCTTCTCGAGCCGCTGGTCGTTCAGCGTGTCCACCTCATCGGGCCCGATGAAGTAGATGTGCCGGCCATCCGGGTCCCACTCCCAGGAAAGCACTCCGGCCTCGTGGCTGGTCACCGCCTCGTGGGAATCGGGTTCGATCCAGCTCTGCCCCGCCTCGCCGTGGACCGGGAGCCGGTGAAGCTGCTGCTTCCCCGAAGGACCGCTCCGGAAGACAAGCCAGCTCCCGTCGGGGCTGAAGGCGTAGTTTGAAACGCCGTCGGAGACGTTGGTGAGCCGCTGGGCCTCTCCGCCATCCGTGCGCATGAGGAAGAGCTGATTGCGGTTCGACTCGCCCCGATTGGAGAGGAACACGAAGAAACTCCCGTCCGGCCCCCAGGCCGGTGAGGTCTCGTCGTGCTCCTCGGTGAAGGTCAGACGGCGGGCCCCCTCTGCCCCCTGGGCTACCGGAACCAGGTAGAGGTCGGTCTGGATCCGGTCCGCCTCCCAATCCGGCTTCGTGACGGTGTGCAGGACGTACCGGCCGTCCGGACTCGGCGCCGGTGAGCCCCACGACCGCAGATGCTGCACGTCCAGGAAGGTCATGGGACGCAGGTCCTGGTCGGCCGACTGCTGGGCCGCCGCGGGAGGGGGCATCACCGCCGCAGCGGTCAGGGTCAGCCCCAGACCGAGGGTCAGGAGAACAGAACCCCGTCCCGATCCCGGTCGGGGATGGACGGAATGAGTAGGACCAACCCGGCGAGACCGGGTCGGAGCTTCGGAGACGGACGGGGAAGGTCGATCCATGACTGGCTCCAGACTGGGAAGGTCGATTCTGAGGACCCCGACGGCTGTGCGGGAATGTCTTCGATGCTACCGCTGCGGAGCGGGCTTCACAAGTCGTTCCCGATCCGCGGGTTTCGTCCTCCTTGCGCAGGATTCAAGGGGAAGGTATTTCCACTTTACATCGGACTCGGCAAACCCGCCCGGGGCAATCCGCCTTCATTGAACAGGATGGGCGATTGCCCCTTCGTGCACCCCGGCGGTGGCACGCACATCCTGGGCGGGTGCGGCCGCGCCCCGGAGGTGGCAGGGGTGCCATGGCCGTACAGGGTGCCATGGAGGGTCCAAGGTGCCTTGGAGGTGCGGGCGTGCCCCCGGGGGTCCTGGGGCGCCGGATCCGTGGCAGAATCCGTCCAACATGGGACCGATTCTGCCGATCATCATCCCCTATTGAGGAGGCGCAATGCGTAGTGTCCTTCGTGCGTGGGCGGGAGGCGGCCTGGTGGCGGGCCTGCTCCTCGCCCTTTTCATCATCCCGGCTGGGCTGGACGCGCAGCAGCGGGAGATCACCGGGCAGGTGACCCGGGCCGAGTCGGGGCAGCCCCTGGTGGGCGCCGAGGTCCGGGTCATCGCACCGGTGGCGGGCACCTCGGTGCTGTCGCTGGAGGCCGGGCGATTCCGGATCCAGGTGCCCACCGGCGAGGTCCGGCTCCAGGTGTCGGCCTTCGGCTATTCGTCCACCGAAGTGACGGTGCCGGCGGATCAGGCCACCATCGACGTGGCTCTCAGCCCCGACATGTTCCGCCTCGGCGAACTGGTGGTGACGGGGCAGGCCACCGCCGTGGACCGGCGGAATGCCACCACCTCCATCTCCTACGTTTCCGGTGAGGATCTCCGGCGCGTCTCATCGCCCTCGGTGATGAACTCACTCCAGGGCCGCGTTACCGGAGTGAACCTGCAGACCAACTCCGGCGCGCCCGGCGGCGGGATCCAGATGCAGGTGCGGGGGAACAGCACCCTCCTGGGCGGCTTCGACCCCCTGATCGTGGTGGATGGGGTGATCTTTTCCAACGCCTCCATCCCCAGCCCCCGCGGTTTTGCCAACAATGCGGCGAGCCCGACGCTGGAAGCCGACGCGGTGAACCGCATCGCCGACCTGAACCCGGCAGACATCGAGAGCATCGAGATCCTGAAGGGAGCGGCGGCCTCGTCCATCTACGGGTCAAAGGCATCCAATGGTGTGGTGGTCATCACCACCAACCGCGGGCGGGCCGGTGAACCGGTGGTGAACGTCACGCAGCGTTTCGGTGTCTTCTCACCACTTCGCCTCTACGACACCCGCCGCTGGACCCGGGAAGAGGCGGTGGCCCAGTTCGGAAATGCGGCGATCCCCTTCTTCGAGAACGACCCGAACCCGTATTTCGACGCGTACGGCGCCGTCTATGACAACCGGAGCCTCTCCCACGAGACGCTGGCCAGCGTCTCCGGCGGGACCGAGTCCACCCGGTACTTCGTGTCGGGACAGTGGAAGCACGACGAGGGCACGGAGCGAGGCACCTTCGCCACCCAGCAGAGCCTCCGCATGAACCTGGATCAGGATCTGCGGGAAGGGCTCGATCTGAGCGTATCGGCGGCGTATGCCCGGAACGAGAACAACCGGGGCTGGAACAACAACTGCAACAACTTCGGGTGCCACGGCTACGCCATCGCCTACATCCCCAGCTTCGTGAATCTGGAGGCCAGGAACCCGGACGGCTCCTTCCCCCGACCCACGGTGGGTGTCCAGTCGAATCCCATCCAGCTCACCGAGCTGGGGGTGAACCTCGAGGAGACGAACCGCTTCACCGGCGGGGCGAATCTGTCATGGCAGATCCTGGACGGCGGTGAGCAGCGGCTCCGCTTCGTGACCGGCGCCGGTGTGGACGCCTTCGACCAGCGCAACGACGTCTGGAGCCCCAACGAGCTCTTCTCGGAGCAGGTGAAGTCGCTCCCGGGCGAGTCGCTGGAGGCCGGAGGTCGGAGCCTGTTCTACAACTGGAATGCCAACCTCATCCACGAGTGGGTGCGAGACGCCTTCACCGCCTCCACCTCCTTCGGGATCCAGTACGAGGACCGGAGCCTCCACACCTTCCGGATCCGGAGTCAGAACCTCCTCCCCGGTGAGCGCAATGTGAACCAGGGGACGGCCATCACGGCGGTGGAGAACCTGACCGCGGAGCGGACCATCGCCCTGTACGCCCAGGAGGCCCTCTTCCTCATGGATGACCGGCTCCTGGTCCTGGCCGGACTCCGGGCCGAGCGGAGCAGTGTGAATGGAGACATCGACCGCTTCTACGTCTTCCCCAAGGCGTCGGCCTCGTACCGCTTCCCCGGCCTCATCGGGGATGGAAGCGAGCTGAAGTTCCGGGTCGCCTACGGCGAGACCGGAAACCAGCCCCTCTTCGGGCAGAAGTTCACCAATCTCGGGACGCCCCAGATCGGTGGTCAGCAAGGCATCACCGTCTCCACCACCGCCGGCTTCCCGGACGTGGAGCCTGAGCGGCTGAAGGAGTGGGAGGCGGGAATCGACGGGGAAGCGCTGGCCGGACGCATGACCTTCGAGCTCACCGGCTTCACCCGGAACACCACGAACCTGCTCCTGCAGCGGGTTCCGTCGCCCTCGTCCGGTTTCACCACGGAGATCTTCAACGGCGGTGAGATCCAGAACCAGGGGATCGAGGCGTCGCTGGGCTTCACCCCCATCCTCCGCGGCGACTTCCGCTGGGTGAGCCGGAACACCTTCACCCGTTACACCAGCGAGGTGCTGGATCTGGCGGGGCTGCCCCCCTTCTTCCCGTCGGCCTCGGGCTTCGGGAACCTGGGTCGGACGCGGATCGAGGTGGGCCGGCCCATCACCCAGATCGTGGGCTTCGGCGAGGGCGAGGACGGCAACATCACCTCGTCGCTGGTGCAGCTCGGGAACAGCGCGCCGGACTTCCGCATGGGCTTCATCAACGATCTGAGCTGGGGTCCCATGAGCCTGAGCGTGGTCACGGACTGGCAGAAGGGCGGAAACGTCATCAACCTGACCCAGTTCCTGCGGGACGCGGGCCGGACCTCCGACGATCATGGAACGCCTGCCTGGGAGAGGCGGGATGGCCAGCGGGTCCGGGGGATCATCTCCCCCTACATCGAGGACGCCTCCTTCGTGAAGGTGCGCGAGGTGGCTCTGGACGTGGCGGTCCCCCAGGAGTACACCGACGCGCTGCGCCTGGGAACCCGGAGCCTGCGGGTGGGGCTCACCGGGCGAAACGTGTTCATGTGGACCCGCTACAGCGGCCTCGATCCCGAGGTGGCCAATTTCGGAGCGGCGGCGGTGCGCAACAACCTGGACATTGCGCCCTATCCGCCGTCCCGGAGCCTCTTCCTCAACATCTCCGTGGGGTTCTGACATGAATGAGACGAACCGAACCCCCTTCCGGGGGACGAATCTTCGTCGCGGCGCCCTGACGCTGGCGGCGGTGGGCCTCGCGGCGCTCACGGCGTGCGGGGACCTGGACATCGTGAATACCAACGCTCCCACCGTGGAGACCCTCACCGAGTCGCCCACCCGGGACGTCATGGCACGGGCGGCTACGGGGATCTTCGCCCAGAGCCTGAACGACGTGGGGACGCGGATCCAGTTCTACGCCCTCTACGGGCGGGAGGGGTGGAACCTCCTGGGCAACGACCCCCGGGAGACGGGGGAGCAGCTCCGGGGGCCGCCCGATCCCTCAGGGCGGAACTCGGCCATCTGGACCGGCCAGTACTCGGCCATCCGGACCATCAACACCTATCTGGCGGCGCTGGAGACGGCCACGGGGCTGAGTGACGCCGAGCGGCGGGCGGCAGCCGGCTTCGCCAAGACCATGAAGGCGTCCAACTTCCACAACCTGGCCATTCGCACGGGCGAGTTGGGGATTCCCATCGACGTGGATCGGCCCATCACGGCGGATCCGGCCCCCTTCGTGAGCTTCTCGGCGGCCATGGAGCACGTCTCGAATCTCCTGGACGAGGCGTACCAGGACCTGCAGGCCGGGGGGAACAGCTTCCCCTTCACCATGGCTCCGGGATTCACGGGCTTCGGGAATCCGGCTGCGTTCGCCCAGTTCAACCGGGGGCTCGCGGCGAAGGTGCTGGTAAATCGGGCCACCTTCCTCGGGTGCACGGCGTGCTGGGCGCAGGCGGCTACCGTCCTGGACCAGTCGTTCATCACTGATCAGGGGCTTCCCGAGTCCCTGTCCACCGGCGTGTACTACGGGTTCTCGGCGGCGGCGGGTGAGCCGTCGAATCCGGTGAGCGAACCTCTCACGAACAACCGGCTCTGGGTGCATCCGTCCATCATCAGCGGAGCCCAGCTCCGGCCGGACGGGACGCCCGACCTGCGTCTGGTGACCAAGGTCACCGACACCGGACGGGAGCACAGTCTGGCGGGGCTCTTCGCCACCCACAAGCCGACGCTCTTCAACAATCCGGCAAACCCGGCGGTACCGAACCTGGGAGCGCCCATCCCCAGGCTCATCAACGAGGAGCTCCTCCTGCTCCGGGCCGAGATCCGGTGGAACAACGGGGATCGCCAGGGCGCCGTGGACGACCTGAACCGGATCCGGGAGTACGCCGGAGGGCTCGGGCCGGCAGCCATCAGCGCTGGAAGCTCCAACGACGAGTTCGTCACGGAGCTTCTCTACAACCGCCTGTACTCCCTCATGTGGACCCAGGGCACCCGTTGGCTCGATGCCCGGCGGTACGACCGGCTGGACACCTTGCCGCGTGATCGGGCCGGGGACAACGTCTTCACCAACATGATCGTGCCGGCCAACGAATGCTCGGCACGGGATCTGGCGAGCCCGTGTCGGCCACTTTGACGCGGTCGGTACCGGGCTTGGCGGTCACGCCCTCCGGTTGCCACCAGGGCAGGTAGGGTTGCCCTGATGAGTTGACTGGTGGAAGAGCTGGCAGGGCAGTGGAGGGGTCGGTCCCGTGGCAAACGGGGCCGGCCCCTTTACCTTTGGGTTTCGCCACCCCCCGGCCGGTGCCTCCCTGCCTGCGAAAAACGACCGGCGGGTGCCATCGCTTCCTGTCTTCGTCCTGTCCCGTGCTCCAGTCGCTCCCAGACTTCTCCTCTTGCGCCCTGGCGTCCCGGGTCGGTCCATCTCCCCTTGGGGCCCTACGCCGGCGTCCCGCTCGCCTCCGGTGCCCCTGGACTTCCCGCCGCAGCCCCGCCTCCCAGGTGATCCCACGGGGGAGGGGATCCTGGCTCCCCCTTCTGGTCCTGGTCGTCCTGGTCCTGGTCGTCGGTTGCACCGGAGATGGGGAGGTGCGCCACCCCCCTCCTGGTGAGGAGTCGAGGGAGTTCGCTGCACCTGCCATGGACCAGGTCCGGTCTCCGGACGGCCTCCTCACCGATCGGGCGCTTCAGGCATTGGAGGAGGCGGCTCAAGCCGGACAGATCCCAGAGCTCCTGGAGGTCCTGGACCGCGGCGAAGAGCGGGAGCGTGCCCGAGCCGCGTTCTCCCTGGCCTCGACGCCTGGAGCTTCCGGTGACATGGATGTGGAAGAAGCGCTCCTCCAGGCACTCCTGGATACGTCGGCTTCGGTTCGTGCAGATGCGGCCTTCGCTCTCGGCCGGTTGGCGGCGTGGGGGGCCGGCACCGGGGATGTGGATGTGGGCCCCGGCCCCCAAGGTGTGGAGGGTGAGGTCCGGACCCATGTGGGTGTCCCCCTCATGGGCCGCCGGAGGCCCGAGGTGGAGCGGGGCATGGTGGCGGCGCTTGCCGCGGAGGAGGATGACCGGGTGCGGGCGGTTCTGGCCGACGCCCTGGGATTTGTGGGCGCAGAGGATGCCCTCCCGGTTCTACTGGAAGAAGAGGTGGCTCGGGGGGCCGCCTCCCTGGCCATGGCTCGTATCGTCCTGCGCACGGTTGGCGAGAGGCGGTGGGGAGGCGGCGGCACGCCGGCGGAAGTGGATCCCGCCGCAGCCACCTCTTTGGCAGCCACCTCTTTGGATGGTGCGGTAGACCTCCTGGCGGATCGATTGACGGACCACGACGCCGGTGTCCGAGGAGCGGCGTCCTGGTTCTTCTGGAGCGTTCAGGACGAAGAGCTGCTGAAGTGGGCCTCGACCCGGTTGCAAGAGGCGGTGACGTTGACCCGGTTGCAAGAGGCGGTGACGTCGTTGTCGCCCCACGATCCGGCCATGATCCAGGCCGCTGACGCACTGGGACGTATCGCCGGTCCGGCCGACCTTTCGTTCTGGATTGATCTGGCGGTCCACTCCCACAGCCCACCCGTGCGGATGGTGGCGGTCCGGACCCTGGGAAGGTCCGGACTTCTGGAGAGGGACGGCGTCCGGGACCTTCTCTGGGAGCGGGTCGAGGCAGATCCCTCCGACGCGGTGGCCTCCGAGGCGGCTCGGGGGCTCCTGGGCGGGTTCCGGATCCCGGCGGCCACACTCACCCGAGCCTTGGACTTCCTGGAGCGCACCGATGTGGGTTGGGTTCGTCAGGTCCCCTTTCTGGTTCCGGTGGCCATGCTCCGCTCCCCGGAGCCCATCTCGGCGTGGACACGGCGTCGGCTTACGGCCTCCGAAGGGGAGGCGGCGGCGTGGGGAATCGAGGCGTTGGGCTTGCTTTCCGACCCCCCCATCACCCACGAACTCTTTTCGTTCTTCGAGGAAGGGGACGGTGACCCCTGGGTCACCCTGGCGGTGACTCGTGCGCTGAACGGCCGGTGGGAGCGACTGTGGGAGGGTCCGGAGGCCATGGACCGCTACCAATTCTTCTTCCAGGAGCGGATCCGGACCGGCGAGGTGCCCACGGCGGTGCATGCGGTCCGCGCTCTCGCCCACCCGGTGTTCGCGGAAATGGATGCGGAGGAGCGCGTTCTGGAGGCGCTGCGGGAGCGGATGGAGCTGGGAGGATCCGTTCGTCCGGTGATCCGGGAGGCGTGGGCGGCTTTCTCCACCCGCCGTGGACCGCCCTTCTTCCTGGATTGGGACGGGTCGGCCTTCCGGGAGCTGGATCCAGGAGCCATTCCCCGGGAACTGCGGGCGGGGTCTCAGGGGCCGGAGGCCTCGACGGCTGGAGAGGGAGTGGCCGTGGGATTCCGGGAGTTCCCGGAGGATATCTTCCGACCCTTTGGCTCCCGACCCGTCCTGGTCCTGGAGATGGCACAGGGTTCGGTGGCCTTCCAACTCCTTCCGGAGGAGGCGCCAAGGAGCACGGAGGCGCTGATCCGTCGGGTGACGGCAGGGGAGTTGGCTGGGACACCGTGGCATCGGGGAACGCCCGGTCGGGTCATGCAGGGGGGGGACGGGATCGCTCACGACGGGACTGGCCGGGACGTGCTTCCCCAAAGAATGGAGCCTACCATGCTGGCCTTCTCCGCCGGCACGCTGGGAGTGGCCTGGGAAGCGGGGAAGCCGCTGGGGACCGGACTCAACCTCTTCGTCACCATCGTTCCCGAGTTCGGTTTCGACGGCGGTTACACTGCCATTGGGAGGGTGGTAGTGGGGACCGGGGTGCTGCACGGACTTCTGCCTACCGATCGGATTCTGCGGGCCTGTATCCTTCCAAACCGCTCGCCAAAGGGCCTACCGGCTATCTCCTGCACGGAGACCGAACCGTAGGTCCACTTTAACAAATCACGCCTTCGGTGCCTGGGCTCTATGGAATGTCTTTCAGACATCTTGCGGGGGCTCTGTCCCGGGAGTAAGGTGGTTCCGGGGCAGAGGAGCAGTGGGACCCCTACCCTCAGGAGAGTCGGGCGTTATCCCGTCTCCAGAGTCATCTCCAGTCCAGGAGGACATCTCATGTTCGGTCGTTTGTTCGCACGTGCGACGCTCGGGGCATTTCTGCTTCTGGTGTCTGCGCTCCCAGCTCATGCCCAGAGTGGCTCGGTCTCCGGTCAGGTGACCTCCGCCGACACCGGGCAGCCCTTGGCTGCGGCCCAGGTGTTCCTCGAGGGCACCGGTTTCGGGGTGGTAACCAGCGGGGAGGGCCGCTACTCCATCGGGAATGTGCCGGCGGGTACGTACACGGTGGTGGTTCGCCTCATCGGTTACGCCGATGCGCGCCGCGAGAACATCGTGGTCCGCTCCGGTGAGTCCACCACCATCGACTTCCAGATGCGCTCGCAAGCCCTACGCCTTCAGGAGGTGGTGGTGACAGGGGTGACGGATCCCACCGAGGGGACCCGGGTGCCCTTCACCGTGGCCCGGGTGTCTCGTGAAGACCTCCCGGTGCCTTCCTCCAATGCCGTGGCGGCGCTCCAGGGCCGGGTAGCCGGCGCTCGGGTGGTGAGGGGTGGAGGACAGCCTGGCTCGGGTGTGTCGGTGCGTCTCCGGAACCGTCTGTCCGTAAATACCGGTGCCGCTCCCCTCATCGTTGTTGATGGTGTCATCCAGGCCGCCAACTCGGTGGACATCGACCCCAACGACATCGAGAGCCTTGAGGTGGTCAAGGGGGCGGCGGCCGCGTCCCTCTACGGCGCCCGGGCCCAGAACGGGGTCATCCAGATCCAGACCCGGCGGGGACGGGACGTTCCCTTGAACGCTACCCGGATCACGGCTCGCTCCGAACTGGGCTTCGGCTCAATCCGCCAGCTTCCCGGCGTGGCCATGGCCCACCAGTTCCTGCAGAACGAGCAGGGCCAGTGGACGGATTCGGACGGGAATGTGGTGGACCGGCAGAACCGGGTCATCCAGCCGTCGCGGATGATGGACCAGCCCTACCGGACGCAGACGTTCAACAACTTTGATCGTTTCTTCGATGCTGGCCGGACCAGTAACACCACGGTGAACCTCTCTCGGAACATGGAGAGCACGAACTTCTTCTTCTCCGCCGGGGACTACCGGGAGACGGGGATCGTCCCCGACTTCAACGACGGGTATGAGAGGCAGAACTTCCGCATCAACCTGGATCACCGGATCCGGGACGACCTGACCCTGGGGCTTACCAGCTACTACGCCCGTTCGGCACGGGACAATCTGACCCCAAGCCCCTTCTTCTCGTTGCGCTTCTTTCCTCCGGACATCGACCTGAACATCCGGGACGAGGACGGCGACTTCAAGGTGCAACCCGACCCGTCCATGTTGGAGAACAACCCGCTCTACCCCCTCACAGCGGTGGATTCGTGGAACTGGCGGTCCCGCACCCAGGGGAGTGCCCAGCTCCGATACAGTCCGCTGAGCTGGCTGAATTTCGAGGGAATCCTCTCCTTCGACCGGTCGGACCGGGAGTCGGCCACGCTGTATCCCAAGGGATACAAGACAGTGAATCCGGGACAGCTCAACGACGGTCAATACACCCGGTCCTACGCCTTTGACCAGGCGCTGAACGGCACGCTCCAGACCTCGCAGATCCGGACCTTCGGTGACCTTACGGCCCGGACCCGGATCCGGTACAACTTCGAACGGGACGACTTCGAATCACAGCAGGCCCAGGCGCGGGAGTTCCGGGTCTTCGGACTTCGTTCCCTGAACAACGGGATCCAGCAGTTCACCTCCGGCAGTTCGAACCAGGTACGCAGTGAGTCCATCCTGGGGGCGCTGGGGCTGGACTACGGCGGCCGCTACATCTTCGATGCGCTGGTCCGGCAGGACGGCAGCTCCCTCTTCGGTCCCGATGACCGGTGGAACACCTACTATCGTGTGGCGGCGGCCTGGCGTATGGCCGAGGAAGACTGGTGGCCCTTCCTGGGGATCACCGAGTTCAAGCCCCGCTTCTCCCAGGGTACCGCCGGGGCGCGCCCCCTCTTTTCCTGGCGCTATGAAACCTGGTCCGTAGGGACCGCCGGTCCCTCCAAGGGCCAGCTCGGGAACCGGGCCCTGCGGCCGGAGCTCACCACCGAGCGGGAGTATGGCCTGGATATGATCATCCAGGACCGCTTCTCCATCGAGTTGGTCTACGCCGATACCGAGGTGCAGGATCAGCTCATCCCCATCCCCCTCCCCGGGGTGTTTGGGTTCAGCAGTCAGTGGCAGAACGCCGGCGTGGTGGATGCCACGGCGTACGAGGCCACCTTCGAGGCCATCCTGGTTTCGCAGCCCGACTTCTCGTGGCGGGCCGGGATGGTCTTCGACCGGACCCGGAGCGTGCTGCGGGATTGGCCTCGCTCCTGCTACGTCACCTCGGTGTTCTACCGGTGCGAGGGCGAGGACTTCGGCACCATGTATGGTCGTAGCTTCATGACCTCTATGGACGATCTGCAGCGGCACCTGGGCGGTCGCTTCGCCGACTTTGCCGACCAGTTCCAGGTGAACGACGACGGCTACCTGGTTCCGGTGGGCAACGCCAACTGGACCGACGGCCTCTCGGGCGGTCTTTGGGGCACCCAGGTGAACGTGGACGGCGTGAACCTCCCCTGGGGCCTGCCCATCGTGGAGCGGGACGATTCGGGTGTGTTCGCCCAGCGGAAGATCGGTGACGCCAACGCCAACTTCAATCTGGGCTTCACCAACAACTTCCAGTGGCGGGGGATCCAGATCTACTCGCTCTTCGATTGGAAGAATGGTGGTGACATCTACAACGAGACCCGGCAGTGGCCCTACCGGGACAACATCTCCCCGGACCAGGTGCAGACCGGGAAGCCGGACGAGCGGAAGAAGCCCATCGACTACTACGAGGCGCTCTACAACACCAACTCCACCAACAGTCACTTTGTGGAGGACGGTTCCTATGTGAAGCTTCGGGAGCTCTCGGTGGCGTACCGGTTCAACCAGTCCCAACTCCAGCGCTTCATCGGTGGCCTCGGGATGTCCGGACTGTCCGTGGAGCTCATCGGACGGAACCTCCTGACCTTCACCAACTACTCCGGCGACGATCCCGAGGTGGGCGACACCGNGGCCGGCGGAGTGACGGAGAACCCCTTCGACAGCTTCGGCTACCCCAACTTCCGCACCCTCACCCTCGGCATCACCATCGACTTCTGATGGCCAAGCCCACGGGAACCAAGGAGAAGCATACGATGAAGAAGCTTCGAACGCTCTCTGCCCTTGCCCTGCTGGCGGTGGTCCCCGCCTGTCTGGACATGGATGTGGAGAATCTGAACTCTCCGGATGCGGAACGGGCGCTGGCGGAGGCCAGTGATGTGGAGGCGCTGCTCTCCACGGGGTATTTCCGCTTCTGGAACGGCACGCAGAAGTATAATCCGTCCATGGCGCTGGGTGTGGCGGGGAATGAGATCACCTCGTCCTGGGGGAACTTCGGAATGCAGGACTCCGGAACCCGACCCCGGGGTGCCTGGGACAACTCGCCCACCTACACGTACCGCGCGGCCAACGCGGTGCCCTGGGGGCAGCTCTACGAGGCCATCTCCAACGTGAGCGACGGCGTCACGGCCGTCGACCAGGGACTGCGCTTCGTCTCGGAGGACGGTCAGGACCAGACGGACCGGGCCCTGGCGTATGCCCGCTTCGTGCAAGGGGTGTCCCACGGTTGGCTGGCCATGATCTTCGATCAGGCCATCATTTTCGATGAGACGGTGAACCTGGAAGACGGGATCCCTTCACCTCAGCCCTACCAGGATGTCATGGCGGCTGCCATCGGTTACCTGGAGGAGGCGGCCGCAATTGCGGGGCAGTCTTCCTTCCAGTTCCCGGGGGGCGACAACTCATGGATCAACGAGCGTCCCCTCTCCAACACGGAGCTGGCGCAGTGGGCGCACTCGTACGCCGCTCGATATCTGGCGGCGGTGGCCCGGACCCCCGCCGAGCGGGATGCGGTGGACTGGAACCGGGTCATCTTCCACCTGGACCGGGGTGTGCAGGATGACATGACCTCGGTGGAGGCCGATGGGAGCATCTGGTGGTGGGCCTTCGCCGAGCGGCCCGACTCCTGGATCCGGGCTGCCTACGACCTGGTGGGCCCGGCCGACGAGAGCGGGGCGTTTGAGGCATGGAAGGCGGCTGATCCGCTGGACCGCAATGTCTTCACCATTGAGACGTCGGACCAGCGGATCCATGCCCCTGGGGATCCCACTGCGGCCGGTACCTACTTCCGGCGCATGACCGGGTCTCCCTTCCAGGCAGCTCGGGGGAACTACTTCCAGTCGCTCTATCACCAGGAGCGCTTCGCCTATCACCGGGCCACGGCATTCCGAGGTGAAATGCCGGTCTTCACCCGCCCGGAGATGGACCTGCTCCGGGCCGAGGCGATCCTTCGGACCCAGGGGAATGCCGGAATCGCGGCGGCGGTTGAGCTCATCAACAACTCCCGGGTGGGCAACGGGGGGATGGAGCCCCTCCCCACCACCATCTCCCTGGATGAGGCGTTCGAGTATCTCAAGTACGAGAAGCTTATCGAGGTTGCGTATACCCAGGGTGGTCTGGTCTTCGCCGAGCGTCGGGGGTGGGGTGACCTGATCTGTGGAACCCCGCTGCACTGGCCCATTCCAGGGGCTGAGTTGGAGCAGCTGGGCATCCCCAACTACACCTTCGGGGGTGACCTGGGTGGCGCCGC
>SL_3KL_010_SEDDRAFT_10002575_pt1 | contig 16578 bp, 13 predicted proteins | sample SodLakKL_010_SED_2_FD_10381 | JGI IMG/M metagenome (IMG submission 10381) | reverse complement strand
AGGCTCCCGCTCCACCTTGTCCACCACGCCGTAGGCGGCGAGGAGGCGGGACTCGGGAACGCCGAGGGCGCTCAGGATTCCCGCCAGGAGGCGACGATCCGACACCCGGGCCCGGATGTGGCGGGCGTCGAGGCCCAGCTCCCTGAGGCCGTCCAGCGCCACCGCCAGCACCTCGGCGTCGGCTTCCGGCCCCGCCGCTCCCACCAGGTCCACATTCCACTGGAAGTGCTCACGGAGTCGGCCCCGCTGCTGGCGCTCGTAGCGGAAGAGCTGGGGGATGGAAAACCAGCGGATGGGCTTGGGCATGGAGCGGCTGCGGTCGCCCAGGACCCGGGCCAGGGACGGCGTCATCTCGGGCCTGAGCGAGACCTGGCGCCCCCCCTTGTCCGTGAAGTTGTAGAGCTGCCCCACGATCTCTTCGCCGCTCTTCTCGACGTAGAGATCCAGGGGCTCCAGGGGCGGGGCGTCATACTCCCGAAATCCGTACCGGGCCGCCACCCGACGCCAGGCATCGAAGAGGTGCGACCGGAGGCCCATTTCCTCAGGGGGAAAGTCCCGGAATCCCGGAAGACGGGCGAAATCCTTGGCGTTTGACATGGCGCGAATCTATCCGGAGCCGGATGACAGGGGCAAGGCTTCCCGGGGGATGAGATCCAGCGTCTCCAGAGCCCCGGCCACGGTGGCGAAGGAGCCGGACACCACCACCGTCCCCTGGCTTCCGGCCCATTGCCGAGCCCGGGCCAGAGCATCGGCGAACGAAGCCTCCACGCGGATGTCCACCCCGCCGGCGGAGAGGGCGTTGACCTTGTCCGGTGCCCACGCCGCCTCCGGGGCCCCGGGACCGGGCCGGGTCAACACCAGGCCGTCCAGCGCCCCGGCCACGGCGGCCACGATCCCATCGTGGTCCTTGTCGGCGCGAATCCCCAGCACACCGATCACCGGACCCGGCGGATCCACCTCCGCCAGGGTGGCCCCCAGCGCCGCGGCCGACGCCGGGTTGTGGGCGACGTCCAGGATCCAGAGCCCTTCCGCCGTCGCTCTACCTGGAACCGGCCGGGGGCGCGTACCTGGCCCACTCCCTGCTGGAGCTGAGCCGTGCTGGCCAGGAAGCGGGGGGGGAGCGCCTCCAGCGCCCGCACCGCCACGGCCAGATTGGCCAGTTGGTGCCGACCCACCAGCGGACAGTGGAGGTCGACGGATCCCCAGCGCCGGGTCTGGAGCCGGGTCCGGATCCCATCCAGCGCCACGGTGCCGCCAGGCTCCGGCACCCGGATCAGAGGGGCGCCCACCGTCCCCGCCTCCAGGGCCAGTACCTCCAGTACGTCGGGATCCTGGACCCCGGTGAAGGCCGGGACACCGGGCTTGAGGATCCCGGCCTTCTCCCGGGCGATCTCCCGCACCGTGGGGCCCAGGACCTCCTGATGGTCCAGGGAGACGTTGGTGATGGCGGTGACGGCGGGCCGGACCACGTTGGTGGAGTCCAGGCGTCCGCCCATTCCCACCTCCATGACCGCCACATCCACGCCGGCGCGGTCCAGGGCCAGGAAGCCCAGGACGGTACAGGCCTCGAACCAGGAGGGCTGTGCCCGGATCACCGGCTCCCGTAGCTCCTGGGCCAGCTCCAGGAGGAAGTCGTCGGGGAGGGGGCGACCATTCACCAGGATCCGCTCCCGAAAGGCGACGAGCTCCGGAGAGGTATAGAGCCCCACCCGGAAACCGGCGGCCTGCAGGACCGACGCCCAGATCCGTGCCACCGAGCCCTTCCCGTTGGTGCCGCCCACGTGGAGGATGGCGGTCCCGGACAGGGGATCCCCCAGGGTGGACAGGAGACGGCGGGTCCGCTCCAGCCCCCACTGGACGTCGGTGGGAAGGGAGGGAAAGAGGGCCGCAGCCAGGGCGTCACCCGAGCGGGGGCCCCGAGGTACCTTCACCCCTGGCTCCCGGCGGCCGGGGCCCACATGTGCCGGAGGAGCCGAACCACCGTGGCCCGCATCTCCCGGCGATCCACCACCCGGTCCACCATGCCGTGCGCCAGGAGGAACTCGGCACGCTGGAAGCCGTCGGGGAGCTCCTGCTTGATGGTCTCTTCGATGACCCGGGGACCGGCGAAGCCCACCAGGGCGCCCGGCTCGGCCAGATTCACGTCGCCCAGCATGGCAAAGGATGCGGTGACGCCGCCGGTGGTGGGATCGGTGAGGATGGACATGAAGGGAATGCCGGCCTCATGAAGCTGAGCCAGAACCGCCGAGGTCTTGGCCATCTGCATGAGGGAGTAGATCCCCTCCATCATCCGCGCACCGCCCGAGGCGGACACCACCAGGAACGGGCGGTCTTCCCGGAGAGCCACCCGGCCGGCCCGGGCGATCTTCTCGCCTACCACCGAACCCATGGAACCTCCGATGAAGGAGAAGTCCATGACGGCCAGAGCCACGGGGATTCCGTCCAGGGTAGCGGTGCCGGTGATGACGGCGTCACCCCGCCCCGTCTTCTTTTCCGCCGCCTCGAGGCGGTCGCCGTAGTTCTTCAGATCCGAGAACTCGAGGGGATCGGTGCTCCGCATCTCCCGGTCCAGTTCCTGGAAACTTCCCTCGTCAGAAAGGAACTGGATGTAGAGGGACGCGGAAACCCGGAAGTGATGCCCGCACTCAGGGCAGACGTGGAGGTTCTGGGTGAGCTTTTCCCGGTAGAGGATCGCTCCGCAGCCCGTGCACTTGTCGAAGACATCGGACGGAACCTCGCGCCGATCTTCGGCCCTGAGGGGCTTCTTGGCCTTTCGGAACCAGGGCATGGCGGACCTCCTGAAGCGGGGTGTTCGGGGCGGCTCAGGCCTCTCTCCGGGCCAGGCGCACGGCCAGCGCCGCAAACGCCCAGCAGGTGAGCAGGAACGTTCCCCCGTAGCTCAGGAAGGGGAGAGGAATCCCGGTGATGGGGACAAGGCCGATGGTCATCCCGATATTGATGAAGATGTGTACAAGCCAAGCTCCGAAGATACCGAAGAGGACCAGCCCGGCAAAGGGATCCGGGGTCACCTCGGCGAGGCGAACGACCCGGAGGAGAAGGAGAACGAAGAGACCCACCGCTACCGTGACCCCGAGAAATCCCAACTCCTCGCCGATGACACTGAAGATGAAATCGGTGTGCTGCTCCGGGAGGAAGTCGAGGCGTTTCTGGGTGCCCTGGGTGAATCCCTTCCCGGTGAGCCCACCGCTTCCGATGGCCACCTTGGACTGGATGAGGTTCCACCCGGCCCCCCGGGGGTCCATCCCCGGATCCAGGAAGACCAGGAGGCGATTGCGCTGGTAATCGGCCAGGCGGCCCCACAGGGGATTGGCCACCGTCCCCGCCGCCAGGTTCACCAGAAGGATCCCCACCGATTCAGCCAGGTAGAGGCGGTACCTGAACAGGTAGATGAGCCCCATGAGGGCCACGAAGTACGCGGACCAGATGGGCGTACTGAACGACAGGATGAGCGCCAGTCCCGGCGAAGCCAGCAGGAAGAGCAGGAGGAGCGGGGTTCCGGCCCAGTACAGCCCGGCGAAGAGGATCCCGATGAAGGCCAGCGCCGTCCCCAGATCGGGCTGCAGTACCACCAATACCAGCGGGAGGCCCATGAGCGCCGACGGCGCCACCAGATCCCGCATTCCCTGGGGCGGAGACTCCCGGGTCGAGAGGAGGCGCGCCAGTCCCAGCACCGCGGCGAGCTTGGCGAACTCGGCGGGCTGGAAACGAAGGGGTCCCACCTGGATCCAGCGCCCCACCCCCTCCGCCGTCCCGGCTCCGGTGCCAATGACCAGGGTGGCCGCCAGGAGGATCACTGCCAGCCCGTAGGCGGGGATGGCGGCCCACTCGATCCAGCGGGACTTGAGCCGGACGATGGCCACGAAGGCCGAGATGGAGACCAGGAGCCACAGCAGTTGCCGCCGCCACACCCCCTGGGTCACCGGACTGGGGATGTTCAGCACCCCCGCCGAGTAGATCATGGCGATCCCGAAGAGGGACAGGGCAAGAGCCAACCCTGCCAGCATGGGGTCGCCGAGGAATCGGCGCAGGCCCGAAGGCGCGGACGAGGAGGGGGGCATGACCCTGCGCAGGGCTCAGTTCCAGCGAGCCCAGGGCGCCGGCGTCCCGGAGCGGAGATGTTCGCCCAGCGTCTGGATGGTGTCCACGGGGATCCCGTGCTTCCTGCGCAGGTGGAAGTCCGCCGCCTTGGCGGCCAGGGGGGCGGCGGCAGCGGAGCCGGACTCCCCCTCCTCCACCAGGACCACCACGACGATCTCGGGCTCCCCGTCCCACGGACCCGCCATCCCGGTGAACCAGGCGTGGGCGCGCTCCTGGGATGGACCGCCCTGGGCCGTACCCGTCTTCCCGATGAAATCCCAATGTTGCAGCGACGACATGTGCGCCGTGCCTCCAGGGGCCGTCACCGCCCGCAGTCCCTCCCGCAAGGTCTCTATGGATGCCGGGCTGAGGTCGAGCCGCCAGTCCGTCTCAGGGTCCTGGCCAGGGGTTTGGAGAAGCTGGGGCCGGGGGGCACTCCCGTCCCGGGCCAGCGCCAGGTAGAACTGGGCCATTTTGAGAGGAGTCTGGTCGTTGGGTCCCTGTCCGATGGCCAGGGCCATGACCTCGTTCTCGAAGGGCCGGTAGTTGTAGACCCGCTGCCACCAATCCAGGCTCTCGGGAAACACGCCCGGCGACTCCCGCGGCAGGTCCACCCCGCACGCCTCGCCGAAGCCGAGTCGGGTACCCTCGTCCACCAGGCGTTCGAGCCCGATCCGCAGCCCGAGCTGGTAGAAGTAGACGTTGCACGAGTGGGCGATGGCGCCGGCCATGTCCTGGTGCCCATGACCCTGGGGTCGCCAGCACCGCCGGGTCACACCCTGGAAGGTGTACGACCCGAAGCAGGCCTGGGGCATGAACTCCTCCGGCTCCACCACCCCCATCTCCAGTCCGATGGCCGCCGTGGCCAGCTTCCAGGTGGAGGCGGGAGGGTAGCGACCCACCACGGCCCGGTTGAAGAGGGGGCGGGAAGGATCCTGGTTCAGCTCGTTCCAGAGGGTGCGCGAGATGCCGCCCACGAAGTCGTTGGGATCGAAGGTGGGCGCCGAGTAGAGGGCCAGGATCCCGCCGTCCTCCACGTTCAGCGCCACCACCGCGCCACGCATCCCCTCCGGGAACTCCCGGTGGATGTACTCCATGAGTTCCAGGTCCAGGTTGAGTTGGATCTCCTGACCCGGAACGGCCGCTGAGGCCGCTTGCCCTTCGAAGGAACCCACGACCCGGCCCACGGCGTCCACCTCCACGTACCGGACACCCTTTCGGCCCTGGAGCTTGTGTTCGTACTGACGCTCGAGGCCATCCTTCCCCACGATCATCCCCCGCTCGTATTCCTGGAAGAAGGCGCTCTCGAGCTCCGCCGCCGACACCTCGCCCACATAGCCCAGGGCGTGGCCCATGGCAGGGCCGCCCACGTATCGGCGGCGGGGACGCATCTCCATGAAGACCCCGGGAAACTCGGCCCGGCGCTCCTCCACGGCGGCAATGGACTCGTACGGAGCATTGTCGGTGACCCGGAGGGCGCTCCGGCGGTTGGCCCGTGCCTCTTCGACCAGGGCCTCCACACGCTCATCCGTGAGGTCGAGGAGCGGAGCCAGTCGCTCCAGGGTGGCGCGGATGGAGTCGGCGGGAGCCGGAAAGAGGGAGACGGAGTGGGACGGGACATTGTCGGCGATGATGAGGCCGTAGCGATCGAAGACGGTGCCCCGAGGGGCCGGCACCTGCAGCACGCGCAGCCGGTTCGAGTCGGACTGGAGTACCCAGGTGGAGCCCCGGACCACCTGCGCCCGGAAGAAGGACACGAGGAGGATCCCCATGAGAACGAAGAGCACCACCATGGCGCCCCGGGCCTGACCTCGCTTTGCGTGAGGGTGCGGTCCCCTCATGGCTTGCCTCCTGGAGTCATTTCAGTCAGTTCCCCGGATCCGTTCGCCACGCTCCCGTGACGTACAGGAGGGCCACCCCCACGACGGTGGCGTACACGGCGTCCACCGGACCGTTGATCAACAGGCTCACCCCCGCTCCGCTCCGGACATCGTCTCCGGAGAGGATCCAGTGGAGAGCTCCCCTCAGCCAGGTCCCCAGGAAGAGGTACGAGACCAGGAAGAGCGCGGACTCTCCCAGAAACAGTTCCCGGGAACGGGAGCCCACGATCCCCAGAAGGGTGCATGCCAGCGCATTGGCTCCGAAAGCCAGCAGCGAAAAGGCATCCTCCAGCAACCCGAGCATCAAGCCGACCCCCGCCGCCGTCCCGGTCCGGAGTTCCCTCGCCAGGAGTAGGAGCCCCACGGCCAGGAGGTCCGGCGCGCCCCGCTCCAGCCCCAGCCCCACATGGAGCGTAAAGTGGAGGATCGGCAGGGCCACCAGGACAGCCCGATACCCCCAATCCGGCCTCACTGTCCCCCTCCACCGGGGACGGGGGCGGCAACCGGGTCCGCCACCGGACCGTCGCTGTCGACGTGGAGGGGATCATCCGATGGGTCGGACTCGTCCGAGTCCCCGGGCCCCGACGGGTCGGGCCCCTCCACCTCGAGGTGATCCACCGAGTCGGGCTCCGGAGCCGGCTCGATCCAGAGACCCTCCAGCCCCTGACCGTCCTCTCCCAGATCGGGGGCCGGATCCCCGGTGAGGACCAGGACCTGGTTCACGCCCGCCGGTCGCACGGCGGGCTGCAACCAGTAGGAGCGCATCCAGCCGGCCTCCGTCGCCGCCAACTCCTGCACGGTCCCCACCAGGATACCACGGGGATAGACGCTCCCGCGACCGGATGTCACCAGCGCCGTGCCCGGATCCAGGGTGGTATAGTACGGAACGCCGGTGAGGATCAGACGATCCTCTTCCCGAAATGCTCCGGCTCGTGGCTCTACGAGGCCGAAGGCTCCCCCATCGAGCGTCATGACACTGACGCGAAAATCGGGGTGGGTCCAGTCCATGGCCACCGACCGAGTGCTCCCCAGCTCCCGGATCAGCCCCACCAGCCCCTGGGCCGAAACACCGGGTCGTTCACCGCCACCCCGTCCCGAGCCCCCACATCCAGAAGCAGCATGCTCTCGGAACCTCGGATCCCGGAGCGGAGGACGCTGGCAGAGCGAAACTCGGGACCAGCCCGCTCCCGGAGTTCCAGAAGCTCCCTCAGGCGCTCGTTTTCCTCCAGAAGGGTGCTCTGCGCCGCCAGGGTGGCCGCAGCCGAGTCGAGGCGCTCCTGGAGATCGGCCACATCCTCGGCTCGAATCCGGGTTTGCACCAGCGATTCCTGAATCAGGAGGAAGGGAGACAATACAGTCGAACGAAGGGCCGTGGCCACCTGCTCCTGGGCCCGGGACGGGAGAGCAATGAGTACACCGGCGAGCAGGATGAAGAAGAGGGAAAGCCAGAGCTCCCTCCTTCCTCCGTTCTCGAACTTCTCCTGCTCAAAAGGCGGCATGGCCCCATGCGTCAGCGGAAATGGGTCAGCGGCGACGCTTCTCCAGGGGAGCGCCGTCAGGTCACCAACACATTTCGATACTTGTGCATGTCGTCCAGGATCCGTCCCGCTCCCCGGACCACGCAGGTCAGGGGCTCTTCATCCACATGGATCGGGAGATTGGTTTCCTGCGTGAGGAGCTGATCCAGGCCCCGGATCAGCGCCCCGCCCCCGGTCATGACGATCCCACGGTCCACGATGTCCGACGCCAGCTCCGGGGGTGTGATCTCCAGGGCCCGCCGAACCGCCTCGACGATGGACTGGATGGGCTCCTGGGTGCACTCCCGGATCTCCTCGGAGTGGACGGTGACGGTCTTGGGGATTCCCGACACCAGGTCCCGCCCCTTCACCTCCATGCTGCGCTCATCCCCCGAGTCGAATGCCGATCCGATCTGGATCTTCACCGCTTCGGCGGTGGGTTCGCCAATGAGGAGGTTGTAGTTCTTCCGGAGGAAGGTCACGATGGCGGTGTCCAGCTCGTCGCCACCGGTCCGAATCGATGTGTTGGAGACGATACCCGAAAGTGCGATGACCGCGATCTCCGTGGTCCCCCCGCCGATGTCGATGACCATGTTACCGGTGGGGGTCTCGATGGGCAGGCCCACGCCGATGGCCGCCGCGGTCGGCTCGGCCACCATGTAGACCCCCTTGGCGCCCGCGGCCATGGCGGAGGAGCGAACGGCCCGGCGCTCCAGCTCGGTGATGCCCGACGGGACGCCCACGATCACCCTGGGCTTGATGCGGAAGATGCGCTTGGAGGTGACCTGCTTGAGGAAGTGCCGGAGCATCATCTCCGTCACATCCACGTCGGCAATGACCCCATCCTTCAGAGGCCGCACCGCCTGGATGTTCTCCGGAGTCCGGCCAAGCATGCGCTTGGCCTCGAGTCCGATCCCCAGAATCCGATTGGATCCCTTCTCGACGGCCACCACCGACGGTTCGTTCAGGACGATCCCTTCGCCCTTCACGTAGACCAGGGTGTTGGCTGTCCCCAGGTCGACGGCAATGTCATTCACGGGAATCAGTGAGCCGGAGTTGAACCACTTGGAGAGCGAGGCCAATGCTGGAGCCCGTACAGGTCGGTGGGGGGAGGGCCGGGGATGGAATGAAGGGGCGGCTCGGAGGGGTGGTGCCCCAACGACCGCCTCCGATTGTAAAGGCGTTAAGGTGCGTTAGCAAGGCGCATCCTCGACGGGTTGGATCGAAGCGCCTCATCCCACGCCGGTACTCCCGAATCCCCCCTCGCCCCGGGCGCTCCCCTCCAGCCGGTCCGCTTCCCGGACGACCGGAGACTCGAAGCGGGCGAAGACCAGTTGGGCGATGCGGTCGCCCCGGGCGACCTCCAGAGGATGACCCGACAGATTGTGGAGGATCACCTTGACCTCGCCCCGGTAGTCCGGGTCGATGGTCCCAGGAGCATTGGGGAGCGTGATCCCGGAGCGGAGCGCCAGACCGGAGCGGGGCCGGACCTGGCACTCCACTCCGGCCGGTAGCTCCAGCGCGAGGCCCGTCCCAACGGCCCGGGTCTCGCCCGGCCGAAGGACGAAGTCGCCCTCCGCCGAGCGGACATCGTACCCCGCCGCCCCCGCCGAAGCCCGCTCCGGCAGGGGTAGGTCCGGATTGTTCTCGAGCCGACGTATCCGGACTTCCGACCTTCCCTCGGTCCCCGAGGCAGGAGGCGGCGGGTTCACCATGGCCCTATGCCTCGGCGAGGAAGGGGTCCACCGGGTGGTAGTCAAGCCCGAAAGCCTCGGCCACCCCCTCGTAGGTGACCTTCCCGGCCACCACATTCACACCCTCCCGGAGCGCCGCATCGCGACGGCAGGCCGCCTTCCATCCCCGATTCGCCAGGTCGATGGCGTAAGGGAGGGTGGCATTGGTGAGAGCCAGGGTGCTGGTGCGGGCCACGGCACCGGGCATATTGGCCACGGCGTAGTGGATGACGTCGTCCACCACGTAGATGGGATCCTCGTGGGTGGTAGGGTAGATGGTCTCGATGCAGCCACCCTGGTCCACGGCCACGTCCACGATCACCGAGCCGGGCTTCATGAGCTTCAGATCTTCCCGTCCCACCAGGGAAGGGGCCTTCTTCCCCGGCACCAGGACACCGCCGATGAGGAGGTCGGCCTCGGGAAGGAGCTCCCGGATGTTGTACCGACTGGAGAACATGAGCTTGACGTTGGCCGGCATCACATCGGAGAGGTAGCGCAGCCGGGGCAACGAAATGTCCAGGATGGTGACGTCGGCGCCGAAGCCGGCAGCCATCTTGGCGGCGTTCGTGCCCACGACTCCACCGCCCAGGATCACCACCCGGGCCGGGAGCACGCCGGGCACTCCCCCCAGCAGCGTCCCACGTCCTCCGTAGAAGCGCTCCAGGTACTTGGCACCCTCCAGGACCGACAGCCGACCCGCCACCTCCGACATGGGGGTGAGGAGGGGGAGTTCCCCGTTGTCGAGCTGGACGGTCTCGTACGCCACGGCCACGGCCCCGGAGTCCAGGACGGCCCGGGTCAGGGGCTCGGAGGCGGCGAAGTGGAAGTAGGTGAAGAGAAGCTGGTCCTTCCGGATGTGAGGCCACTCCTCCTGGATGGGCTCCTTGACCTTCAGAATCATCTCGGCCTGAGCCCACACCTCACCGGCCGTGTCCACGATGCGGGCGCCGGCCTCGCGATACAGGTCGTCGGGAAAGCCGCTCCCCTCGCCGGCACCGGCCTCCACCATCACCTCGTGGCCATTCTGTACCAGTGCCTCCGCCCCGGCGGGGACAAGGGCGATCCGGTACTCGTTCGCCTTGATCTCCTTCGGTACGCCGATCCGCATGCCTGATCCTCATTTAGGTCCAGGGTTCGCGGAGAGGCCGGACCCTGCCGGACCTGTCCCCGCGAGCCTCGTTGATGGGTGCCGGATCCAGGCCCATGGGTGGACCCGACCCGGTTGGTTCGAACGAAGGGACGTCTCAGCGCCCCAGTCGGGTAATCACCTGAGCGTCCGGGTCGAAGTACGCTTCCGCCGCTTCGTTGACGTCCTGCTCCTTCACCCCTTCGATGGAGGTGAGGAGTTCATCGAGGGTCAGGAGCGGGAGGTCGTACAGCGCAAAACCGGCCAGTCGGTAGAGTCGGGACGACGTGGACTCCAGCGACAGCATCACCTGCCCCTTCACCTGGTCCTTCACCTCGCGCAGCTCCGACACCGTCAACCCTTCCCGGGAGAGCCTGGAATATTCCTCCATCAGGGCCTCCTGTGCCTGATCGGCGAATTCGGGGCGGGTGCCGACGTAGACCCCTGAATGACCGGCGCGCGAGTAGAACGACTGGAAGGAGAAGACACTGTACGCCAACCCCAGCTCTTCCCGGATCCGCTGGAAAAGACGCGAACTCATCCCGCCCCCGAATGCGGAGGAGAGGAGGACCAGGGGGAACCGGGCGGAGGAGCTCCGCCCCGGCGTACGTGTCCCCACGGCAATGTGCGTCTGGACCGTATCCCGCTCGACGCGCCGCTCCCGGTGCGTGCTCGGGCCGGGGGCATCGGGCACTGGAAGGCCAACGCCCTTCAGCCAACCGTTCAGGTTGGCCCGGACCATCTCCACGAAATGCCCGTGATCCAGATGACCGGCCGCCGCAACCACCAGCTCTCCACCAAGATATCGATCTGCATGGAGGGCACGAAGGTCCTGGGCCGTCATCCGTCCCACCGACTCCGGACTCCCCAGGATGGAACGACCGTAGGGATGATCCTCCCAGACCTCTTCGGCGTGGATCTCGAAGACGAGATCGTCCGGCGTGTCCTCTACCGTGGCGATTTCCTCCAGGACCACGTTTCGCTCCAGCTCCAGGTCCGACTCCCGGAGAAGGGGCTTCATGACCAGTTCGGAGAGGACGTCCACGGCCACCGGCAGGTGCTCCGAGAGGACCCGGGCCTGGTAGGATGTATGCTCCCGGGAGGTGAAGGCGTCCAGACTACCTCCCAGCCGCTCCAGAGCCATGGCGATCTCCCGGGGTCCGCGGGTGGCGGTCCCCTTGAAGACCATGTGCTCCAGCAGATGGCTTGCTCCCCCCAGATCAGCGGCCTCGTGGGCCGCCCCCTGACGCACCCAGATCCCGGCTGAGACGGAGCGCACCCCGGGAATGGTCTCCGTGAGGACGCGAATGCCCTCCGGTGTGACCGTCTCCCGCATACGGCCCACCATGGGACCCTCCAGCACCTCCGGGGAGATCTCCGGACCCCGATTCCCCCCTTCACCCGGGCGGAGTCCATGTCCCGTGCGATACGGACCGCATCCTGAAACCGGATTCAACGACGCGGGGGTGGAGGGATGCCTGCGCACCCCTCCACCCCCGCGTCCCGTCAAATGACGCCGAGCCATCAGCGGCTGGCGTTCTCGACCTCGAGGACCCGATCTCCCTCCTCCTCGATGGCCGCCCGACGGGAAAGCCGGAGCCGTCCCCGCTCGTCGATGGCAAGGAGCTTGACCCGGGTGATCACGCCCCGCTGCAGGACGTCCTCGGTCTTCTCGACCCTACCGTCCTGAAGCTCCGAGATGTGGCAGAGGCCCTCGACTCCGGGAAGGATCTCCACGAAGGCGCCGAAGCTGGTGGTGTTCTTCACCGGACCCTCGTAGACCCGGCCAACTTCGGGCTCCTGCACGATGGCCTCGATCATCTCCCGGGCCCGATCGGCACCCTCGCCGGAGACGGAGGCGATCTTCACCAGACCGGAGTCGTCCACCTCGATGGTGGCCCCGGTCTCGTCCTGGATGGCACGGATCGTCTTCCCCTTGGGCCCGATGATCTCGCCGAGCTTCTCGGGATTCACCTGCATGGAGGTGATGCGGGGGGCGTGGGGCGACAGCTCTTCCCGGGCCTCACCGATGGTCTCATCCATGATGTCCAGGATGTGGAGCCGTGCCCGGCTGGCCCGGGCCATGGCGTCCTGCATGATCTCCCGGCTGAGCCCTTCCACCTTGATGTCCATCTGGATGGAGGTCACACCGCGGCGGGTCCCGGCGATCTTGAAGTCCATGTCCCCCAGGGCGTCCTCCATGCCCAGGATGTCGGTGAGGACCGCCACCCGGTCCCCGTCCTTGATGAGACCCATGGCCACCCCGGCGCACGACGCCGAGACGGGAACACCTGCGGCCATGAGCGCCATGGATGTTCCGCACACCGTCGCCATGGACGACGAGCCGTTGGACTCCAGCACGTCGCTCACCACCCGGATGGTGTAGGGGAACTCGTCGTACGGGGGCAGGAGGGGCTGGATGGCCCGCTCCGCCAGGGCTCCATGCCCCACTTCCCGCCGCGACGTGCCCCGGAAGGGCTTCGCTTCCCCGGTGCAGAAGGGTGGGAAGTTGTAGTGGAGCATGAACGACTTGGAGATCTCCTCCCGGACATCGATGGAATCGATCCGCTGCTCGTCCCGGGAGGTCCCCAGCGTGGCCACCGCCAGCGCCTGGGTCTGGCCCCGGGTGAAGAGCGCCGAACCGTGGGTCCGGGGAAGAACGCCCACCTCGCACGAAATGTCCCGGACGACGTCGAGACCCCGGCCGTCGGGGCGGGCGCCCTCGGCCAGGATGAGTTCGCGCATGGCAGCCTTCTCGATGTCCCGGAGGATATCGCGGATCTGACCCTCCGCCTTCTCGAACTCCTCGGGATCCAGCGCCTCCTTGAGCTCGTCGGTCACGTCCTCACGCACCGTGGACAGAGCCTGGTTCCGCTGCTGCTTCTCGGTGATGGCCATGGCCTCCTCGATGCGGGGCCGGGCCATCTCCCGGAGACGGGAGGCGAGCTCCGGGTCGGGGAGCTGGGGCTCGTACTCCATCACCGGCTGACGGAGGCCCTCGATGAGCTCCTCCTGGATGGCGATGAGTTCGCGGATTCCCTCGTGCGCCACCTCGAGTCCCTCGAGCACCTCTTCCTCTGGGACTTCCACCGCGCCGCCCTCAACCATGAGGAGGGCATCCCGGCTACCGGCCACCACGATATCCACATCGGAATATTCGAGCTGCTGGAAGGTGGGATTCAGGATCCAGTTGCCGCGGATGCGGCCGATCCGGACCGACGCCACCAGGGTGTCGAAGGGGATCTTGGAGAGATTCAGGGAGACCGACGCTCCCAGCATCCCCAGCACATCGGCGTCATTCTCCTGATCGGCCGAGAGGATGTTGCAGACCACCTGGGTCTCATTCATGTACCCCTCGGGAAAGAGGGGTCGGATGGGGCGGTCGATCTGGCGAGCGGAGAGGATCTCCTTCTCGCCTGGACGGCCCTCCCGCTTGAAGAAACCTCCGGGGATCTTCCCGGCGGCGTAGGACTTCTCCCGGTATTCCACCGTCAGGGGGAAGAAGGGGAGGTGGGTCGGACGGTTCTGGGCCGTGGCGGTGCAGAGCACTACCGTCTCCCCGAACTGCACGAGGCACGAGCCGTGGGCCAACTTGGCCATGCGGCCGGTCTCGATGATAAGGGTCCTGCCGGCGAACTGCCGTTCGATTCGATGGATCATGTGGTCGTTTTCCATATCACTGCGGAGTAGGATCGGGTGCAGGGGAGGTGTCTCCCCGCCTGTGCCCGTGCGTGGTGTCTTCGCGCCCTGCAGACCCGGATCCGGTACGACCGCCGTGCCGCCGGGGACTCTTTCGCGAGCCGCCGTCGGGACAGCGATGAACTTGGGCCGACCGTCGCCGGTCGTGCAGAGCGAAACGAAAATGCGGCGACCGGGATACGTCCCGGCCGCCGCAGGGTCCTGCCTTACTTGCGGAGCCCGAGGTCCGCGATGAGGGACCGGTACCGTTCCAGGTCGGTCCGCTTCAGGTATTCCAGCAGTCTCCGGCGGCGTCCCACCATCTTCAGGAGGCCGCGACGGCTGTGGTGGTCGCCCTTGTGGGCTGCGAAGTGCTCCCGGAGATCGTTGATCCGGTGGGTCAGAATGGCCACCTGTACGGGAGCGCTCCCGCGGTCGGTCTCGTGGAGCTGGTGCTTCTCGATGATGTCGGTCTTCGTCTTTTCCATATCGACTCTGGGCCTCCGCAGGAGTCTGCGCTTCAAGGGAAGCCGTGGAGAAATGCGTCGGAGAACGCGGGCCTCGTGCCCGCAGCCCTGTGGGATTAGCCTCCAAATATAGGGATGCCCTGTTGTGGCAACAAGTGGCAGGCTCGGTCCGCGGAAGGTGTCGGCGAGGGCGGGCGGGCTCTATGGGGCGAGGATCACCCGGGCCTGCCGGATGTCCTGGTGCAACTGCGCCACCAGCGCCTCCACCGATTCAAATGGCGTCACATCTCGCAGCCGATCCACCAGATCGACCCGAACCTCCTCCCCATAGAGGTCTCCCTGGAAGTCCAGGAGGTGGACCTCCACGCTGGGGGGCGCCCCCTCGAAGGTGGGACGCGGCCCCAGATGCATGGCGGCGGGGTAGCTCCCCCGTCTCAGGATGGCCCGAACCGCATACACCCCGGCAGGCGGCAGGAGCTTCTCCCGGGCGCCGACGCGAAGGTTGGCTGTGGGAAAGCCGAGGCCTCGACCGCGGCCCTCACCTCGCACCACCGTACCCCGCAGCGAATAGGGGCGTCCGAGGCCATGGGCGGCATCCACCATCCGGCCCTGGCTCACCGCACGGCGGATCCGGGTGCTGGAAATGGCATCTTCGCCCACGAAGACCGGCGGGACCACATCCACGTCGAAGCCCAGTCGGGCCCCAAGTCCCTGCAGCGTCTCCACGTCCCCCGAGCGTCCCCGACCGAACCCGTGGTCGTATCCCACCACCAGTTCCTCCACGCCGATCCGTTCCACCAGGATCCGCTCCACGAAACGCTCGGGAGACCAGGAGGAAAGCTCCGGGGTGAAGCGAATGAAGACCACGTAGTCGAGACCGCTCTCGGCCAGGATCTCCTTCTTCTCGACCGGAGTGGTGAGGAGGGGCGGGGCCATGGCCGGATTGACCACCTCCAGGGGATGCGGGTCGAAGGTGACGAGGATGGCCCTGCCGTGGCGGGCATCCGCCCTCCGCCGGATCTCCCCAAGGACCTCCCAGTGCCCCCGATGCACCCCATCGAAGGTGCCCACGGTGACCACGGCACCCCGTCCGTCCCGGGGAATTCCGCCGGCGCCCGCCCCCCCCACCCTTCCCGACCTAGTCAACGGGGAAGACCTTCCGCGGCTGCAGGGCACCCTCCTTCGCCTGGGCCACGGCCAGGAGGCGCCCTTCGCTGGAAAGGGCCACCGGGTCTCCAGGGACCAGCGCCGGCTCTTCGGGAGCCGGCACAATCCGTCCTGCCAGGACGGACTGCATCTCATCCGCAGTCAACTCCACCCGTGGGAGGTGCCCCAGCGCCTCCAGCGGAGACACCCATGCCGGGGCCAGCCGTGCCGGGTCATCCAGAGCGTCCAGGGCCACCGCGTCCACGACCCGGAAAGGCCCGATCCCGGTCCGCCTCAACTGGCGGAGGTGTCCACCAACCCCCAGAATCTCGCCCACATCGCGGGCCAACGCCCGAATGTAGGTACCGGTGGACACCCGGGCCCGGAACTCCAGGAGGGGCGGCGCCCAGCGCAGAAGCTCGAGGTCGTGAATGGTCACCGGTACCGGTTCCAACCTGACATCTTCGCCCCGCCGGACTCGACGGTGGGCCGCCTCCCCGGCCACCTTCTTGGCCGAGAATACGGGCGGGAGTTGGCTCCGGCGTGCCGCCAGCTCCTCCAGAGCCGTGGCGATGCCATCGGCCTCCAGTTCGGCCCATCCCTGGTGGGTGGCAACCACCTCGCCTTCCGGGTCCAGCGTGTCGGTGACCCGTCCCAGCTCCGCCACGGCCACATACTCCTTGGCGAACCCGTGAAGGTATTCGACCAGACGGGTGGCCCGGTTCACACAGATGAGGAGAAGTCCGGATGCGAAGGGATCGAGGGTGCCCGTGTGTCCCACCCTGCGGGTTCCCAGGGTGCGGCGGACCCGCGCCACCACGTCGTGGGAGGTGGGTCCCACCGGCTTGTCCAGGAGAATCAAGCCGTCGTCGCGTGTGGACTGCGTCACGAACCCTGGACCTTCCGGGGCCCCGTCTCGTCCTCGTCGACCTG
>SL_3KL_010_SEDDRAFT_10002574_pt1 | contig 16583 bp, 15 predicted proteins | sample SodLakKL_010_SED_2_FD_10381 | JGI IMG/M metagenome (IMG submission 10381) | reverse complement strand
GGATGATACAAACCTTTGCTTTTCGTTACCCATTAGTAGCCGGACATGGAAATTTTGGTTCGATTGATGGGTATGGCGCGGCAGCAATGCGTTATACAGAGGCACGCATGGCAAAAATTTCTGGCGAACTTTTAAGAGATTTAAATAAAGATACGGTTGATTTTGCACCAAATTATGACGGCCAGGAAAAAGAACCGGTAGTCTTACCAAGTCGCTTTCCTAATATATTAGTTAATGGAACCATGGGAATTGCCGTTGGTATGGCAACCAATATTCCGCCGCATAATTTAGGCGAAGTTATTGATGGCTGTGTTGCATTAATTGAGAACAGTGAAATTAACAGCATGGACTTAATGGAATACATAAAAGGACCAGATTTTCCAACGGGAGCTAGCATTTTGGGAAATAATGGCATTAGAAATGCATACGAAACAGGAAGAGGATCATTAATTATTAGAGCGCAAACAAAAATTGTTGAAGAGAATAGCAAAAAAAAGATAATTATTACCGAAATTCCTTTTCAAGTAAACAAAAAATCATTAATTACCAAAATTGCTGACTTGGTAAAAGAAAAAAAGATTGAAGGAATTAGTAATTTAGTTGACGAAACAAATTTAAAAGGCATGAAAATAGTAATAGAATTAAAAAAAGAAGCTAATTCAGAAGTTGTTTTAAATAATTTATATAAAAACACCAATCTACAAACATCTTATAGCATAAATCTACTATCATTAGTAGATGGCAGACCACAAACACTAGGTTTAAAAGAAATATTAAGTAAATACTTGGAATATCAAAAAGAAATTATTATTAGAAGAAGCCGCTTTGAATTAAACAAAGCAGAAAAGCGCGTCCATATATTAGAAGGTTTAAGAAAAGCGCTTTTAAACATTGACGAAGTAGTAAAAATTATTAAAGAGGCTGCTTCTGATCAAGATGCCGCCAAGAAACTTATTAAACGATTTGGTTTTACAAATGAACAAACAGAAGCAATTTTAGAAATGAAATTGCGTCGTTTAACGGGCTTAGAACGAGAAAAAATTGAAAACGAATTAAAAGAATTAGAAAAAGCAATTGAACATTTACAAGATTTATTAAATTCAAGCGAGAAGATAATGGCTTTGATAAAAGAAGAATTAGTTGAGATAAAAGAAAAATATGCTGATGAAAGAAGAACGATCATTGAAGAAGACTACGATGAAGAAATCACTGATGAATCTTTAATTCCGGTTACCAACAATATCGTAATGTTAACTAGCAAGGGATATGTAAAGCGTTGTGAAGATGATCAATATCGTGTGCAAAACCGCGGCGGAGTTGGATTAAAAGGGATGAACGTTCACGAAGAGGATGTAATTGAACAAATGCTTTACTGTCAAAGTCATGATCAAATATTGTTTTTCTCAAACCGGGGCAAGGTTTACCGCGTAAAGGGTTATGAAATACCAACCTTTGGGCGCCAGGCAAAAGGATTGCCGGTTGTCAATTTGCTTCCGCTTAAAGAAGGGGAAAGAATAAATACAATCCAAAAGAATACCGCCGAAGAAGGAAATATGTTTTTTATCTTTTGCACCAAAAAAGGAATAATAAAAAGAGTAAAAACTAGTGATTTTGATTTAATACGCAAAACAGGCAAGATCGCAATCGGTCTAAAAGAAGACGATGAACTATTAGCTGTTAGAAAAAGTAAAGGGTCCGATGAAGTTTTTCTAGCTTCCTCGGAAGGAAAGATGGTAAGGTTTTCTGAGAAAAAAATAAGAATCATGGGAAGAACAGCCGCTGGCGTTCGAGGTATTAAATTAGATCAAGGAGTTTGCGTTGGTTGTGAAATAACAGACGAAGAAAATAAAAAAGTGCTAGTTATTACTGAAAAAGGATATGGAAAACTAACACCAGTTGCTGAGTATCGCGAAACTAATAGAGGCGCTAAAGGGGTAAAAACCTTACAAGTAAGTCTGAAAAAAGGTCCGTTAGTTGGTTTTAAAATAATTAAAGGCGACGAGGAAATAATGTTAATTTCTAACACCGGGATGGTTATTAGAATTTCGGCAACACAAATACCAGTAACGCACCGAGCGACGCAAGGAATAAGAATAATTAATTTAAAAGAAGAACAAACGGTATCAACGTTAACAATTGTTGATAAAGAAATAATTTGTGAAGAATAATAAAATGTTCCACGTGGAACATTAGAACTTGTCCAACGATGTTTCACGTGAAACATTGAAGAGTGTTTAAAGGATGTTTCACGTGAAACATTTAAAAAGGTTGAAAAAAACAAAAAAATATTGTATTTTGTGAAACAGACGCAACATAAATGTTTGAAACAGGTCAGGATTGAAAAATAGCAGCCTTAAAACCTCTTTATGTGTGCGTCTTTTTAATGAGGAGATTTAAATGAAAAAAGAGTATTTAGAAGAAATAACAAGTTTAGCAAAAGCAGCAGCAATTAAGGAAGAAGTGCCAGTTGGCGCTATCATAGTTAAAGACAACAAAATAATTGGCAAAGGACAAAACCAACAATACCGTGCGGGCATAATATATAAACACGCTGAAATTAATGCCATAAAAGACGCTTGCATGAAAGTAGGGCGCCATGATCTTGCCGGCGCAACCATCATTGTTACACTTGAACCCTGTTTAATGTGCTTAGGAGCTATTATGGAAGCGCGTATTAAGAAGTTAGTTTATGTTTTGGAATCGCCAAAATATGGATTTTCTCGTTTAGTAGAAAAAAAGGAAGTGGCGAAAAAAATAATAATAAAAAAAGGGAACCACTCTGCGGAGCTAGAAACAATAATGAAAAAGTTTTTTCAAGCGAAAAGATAGTTTTTATTATTGCGAATAAATGATATAATTTTTACGGAGGAGAAGCATATGCACCAAACAATGTATCGAAAATATCGCCCCCATAGTCTTGATGAAATTTATGGGCAAGATGTTATTGTAACTATTTTAAAAAATCAGATAAAAGCAAAAGCGATTTCTCACGCTTATCTTTTTACCGGGCCCCGCGGAACGGGAAAAACTAGTGTTGCTAAAATTTTAGCAAAGGTTATTAATTGTGAAGATGAAGCGCAACCATGTGGCAATTGTTCTTTTTGTAAAATGCGACAAGAAGAAAACTTAGATATTATTGAAATTGATGCTGCATCTAACAATGGTGTTGATGAAATAAGAGAATTAAAAAGGAAAATAAACCTTACACCATCTTACGGACAATATAAAGTATATATTGTTGATGAAGTGCACATGTTGACAACATCAGCCTTTAATGCACTTCTTAAAACATTAGAAGAACCACCCCCATATGTTTTGTTTGTTTTAGCAACAACCGAACCACACAAAGTGCCAGAAACAATTTTATCGCGTTGCCAGCGCATGGACTTTAAAAGGTTAACAGACAAAGCAATTATTGAAAGGTTACTCGATATAAAAGAAAAAGAAAAAATAAATATTGAAGAATTTGCTATTCAAGAAATAGCCAGGCTCGCGCAAGGCGGAATGCGCGATGCAATAGGGTTACTTGAGCAAGCAACCGCCTATAATCCCGATCAAGAAATCACAGCGGAAGATATCCACACAATTAATAGCTCAATTGGTGAAAAAGAACTAGAACAAATATTTATTGATGTTATTGATGGGGATTTTGAGAGCATTTTAACAAAAACGGAAAAATATTATAATCAAGGGAAAAATGTTACTAAAATTTTAGAAGAAATAATTAATTATATGCGAAAGTGTTTGCTAGAAAAAAAACTAGGACGAGAAAATAGCAAAATAGTAGCGAAAATAAACGAAGCTGTCGAATATGGCAAACTTTTAAACGAAACAATAGAATTAAATAAATTTTTAATGGAAATGAAAAATGATAGCAACCCCAAAGCGCTATTAGAAATTGCTTTAGTCAATTTGGCAAATAATATTGAAAAAGAAAACGATAAAACAAAGCCCGTTATAAATTTATTAGGAAACGACGACAATCAAGAAGAGGAAAAACAACCAGCAAACAAGGAAGTAAAAAAACAACAAGAAAAAAACCCGGAAGAAGGCCCGCCTAAAAAAGAAAAAGCGCCAGAAACACCAAAGAAAAAAGAAACGCAGGGAACCGATTTAGAAGCTTTAAAGAGATTGCGTATAGACAACACTTTTTCAAAAGTAAGCAAGAATTTTAAAAGAGAATTAGAAGAATTATTAAGAAAGAAAAAGTTAGTAATTAGCAAAGAAGATAAAAAAGGTCATTTGTTAATTGATGGAGAGATCAAAGCTGCCAGCGAAGAAAATCAATATTTTATTATTGTCTTTGAATCAAACGCTATTTCTGAAGCATACAACAAAAATATAAAAACAATGGAAACTTTATTAGAGAAAAAAATAAAAATGAAATTAAAGTCAATTGCTCTTTCAACTGAAGAATGGGAGCAATATCGTCAAGAATTTAAAGAAAAGAAAAGAGAATATAAATATAAAAAAGAAAATGGCGAGGCTGACAAATTTTTAAAAGCGCAAAAAAAGGAAACAAATGAAATAGAGAAGAAATTTGGCGACTTAGTGCAAAAATATTAAGGAGGAAGAAAAATGAATATGCAAGCAATGATGAAACAAGCACAGCAAATGCAAAAAGAGATGATGAAAATTAAAGCAGAAATTGATGAAACGGAGTTTTTAACAGAAAACGAGGTCATAAAACTAAAAATGTTGGGAAATAAAGAAATTGTATCATATGAAATAAAACTAGATGATCTTGAAAAGGCAGACAAAGAAATGATAGAAGATATGACAGTGGTAGCATTTAAAGAAACGCTAGCAAAAATTGAAAACGAAAAAGAAGCCAAACTGGGTCCTTACACAAAAGGGATGGCGGGATTGATTTAATGAAATACCCAGCCGTTTTAGAACAATTAATTGAAAATTTTCAACAATTACCTGGAATTGGGAAAAAAACAGCAGAGCGAATGGCGTTTGCCGTTTTAAAATGGGAAAAAAAGGAAATTGAAAAATTTAGCAGTAATTTAGTCGATGCCAAAGAAAAAATAAACAAATGTCAAGAATGTAATAATATTACTATGGCGGAAAAATGTGATATTTGTTTGGATGAAAAACGCGATCAAACAATTATTTGCGTTGTTGAAGATATAAAAAAAATCAAAACTTTGGAAGACCTCCAAGTGTTTCAAGGAAAATACTATGTAATAGAAGAAAACATAACACCATTTCTAACGAGCGAAAGAATAGATAAGTTAGTAGAACCATTAATAAAAAAAGCACGTGAGGAAGAAGTAATGGAAATTATTTTTGCTCTTAAATTATCAATTGAAGGAGAAACAACGATGGCTTATATTACAAAACTGCTCGAAAACGATAATATTAAAGTAACTAAATTAGCGCAAGGTGTGCCTCATGGTGCCGATATTGATTATATAGACGCTTTAACAATTGAAAGAGCTTTTGTTGAGAGGAAGTAGTGATATCCTTGTTAGAAAAATATGAGAAAGAAAACGAAACGTCAATATCGATATTAGAAAAACAAATAGCCAATGATAAATTATTACATGCTTATATGTTTGTTGGTGGTGACCAAAAATTATTAAAGGAATTAGCGAAAAAATTTGTTAAGGAAATATTAGGAAAAAAGTTTTATATTCAGATAGAAAATGAAACGTTAGTAGATTTTAAAATTATTGAAACCGATAAGATGATAATTTCAAAAGAAGAAATAAAAGAATTACAAAGGTTTTTGCGCGACAAGCCAATTGCGTGTCAAAAAAAGATTTATATTATAATGCAAGCAGAAAAATTAAGTGTTGTAGCAGCGAATGCATTGTTAAAAGATCTCGAAGAGCCAAACGAAGATGTAATCGGGATTTTGACAACAACAAATATTGATAGCGTAATAGAAACTTTGCATTCTCGGTGTGGTGTTTTATATTTTGGCAACACTAAAGAAGAAAATGAGGAGATTTTTCTACTAGCAAAAACCTTTGTGAAAAAACTTGAAAAAAATATTGAAGAAACACATGTTTTTATTGATGAATTAGTTTTAAACGAAATAAAGGAAAAAAAAGAATTAGATAGTTTTTTTGGAAAAGTAATTGATATATATAATGAAAAATTACATGAAGAAAAAACTAATAAAAAAAACCGAGAAAAAATAATGAAAAGAATAAAAATTTTTATGAAAATAAGAAGCTTAATTTTTGTTAATGTAAATATAAAATTAATGTTTGACAAGTTGTTCTTTTTGTTGAAGGAGGAAGAAAAATGAAAAATATTGTTGGAATAAGATTTTTTGATCAGCTGCGCACATATCACTTTGATGCGCAAAATTTAAAATTGTCATTACAAGACATTGTAATTGTATCAACCGCCAAAGGTTTGCAAATAGGAAAAGTAGAACGCCTTTTTGTTCCGTATCACGAAGATGGTGAATACGCTCCTGTAATTCGGTTGGCAACAGAAAAAGACTTAAGAAAAAGAGAAAAATTAGCAAATCAAGAAAAAAGAGCGTTAATAGAGTGCCAGGAAATTGTTGAAGAAGAGGGCTTGCCAATGAAATTGGTAGATGCTCGTTATGCCTTTGATAAAAACACATTAACTTTTTCCTTCTTTGCTGAAAAAAGGGTGGATTTTCGAAATCTTTTAAAAATTTTAGCAAGCACATATAAAACACGAATTGAATTAATTCAAATCGGCGTTCGTGACAAAGCTCGGGAAATAGGAGGAATTGGTATGTGTGGTCAGGAGCTGTGTTGCGCTAGATTTTTAAATAAACTAGATAATGTATCTATTAATATGGCGAAAAATCAAGACCTTGCTTTAAACCCAAATAAAATAAATGGTGTGTGCGGGCGGTTATTGTGTTGCCTTAATTATGAAAACGAAAATTATACTAACTGTAAGAAAAAGATGTCCCCTGTCGGCAAAGAAATAAAAACAGATCAGGGACCAGGAAAAATCATTAAAATTAACTGTTTGAAGCAAACATATGATGTGCAATTAAAGTCTGGTGAAATAATAGAAATAAAGGAACAAAATGGAAAAAATAAATGAGCTGTTTTTACACGAAGAAATGAAAATTTATCAAAAGTCAGAAGGATTTAATTTTTCATTAGATAGTATTTTGTTAGCACGCTTCGTTGGTCTTAAGAAAAATACTAAAAAAATCTTAGATATTGGAACTGGTAACGCCCCAATCCCCTTAATTTTAACAAAGCGTACGAAAGCAACGATTGTTGGGGTTGAAATTCAAAAAGAAGTTTATGAATTGGCGCAAAAAACAATCGAAATAAATAAAAAAGAAGGGCAAATAAAAATTATGCAAGGCGATATAAACGAAATTTGGCAAAAATTTAATAATGAATCGTTGGACACAATTGTTTGTAATCCGCCTTTTTTTAAACAATTTGAAAAGACTAAAAAGAATATCCAAATAACAAAATCAATTGCGCGGCATGAAATAAAACTAACGCTTGAAAGGCTTTTTGCAATCGCAAGAAAAGTATTAATTAATGGCGGAAACATAGCTCTAGTGCATCGTCCGGAACGTTTAATTGAAATCATTAGGTTGATGAAAGAAAATAATATTGAACCAAAGCGAATTAAATTAATATATCCTAAAAAAAAGAAAAACGCGAATATTCTATTAATAGAAGGGGTTAAAAATGGCAAGGCTGGTTTAATAATTGAATCCCCTTTAATTATTCATTATGAAAATGGAAATTATACAAAAGAAGTTTTTACGTACTGTAAGGAGGAATAGATATGAAAGGAAGCGTCTATATCATTCCCACCCCAATCGGTAATATGGCAGATATTACACTACGCGCGCTTGAGGTGTTAAAAGAGGTTGATGCTTTATTTTGCGAAGACACAAGAGAGGTTCGCAAATTGTTAGAAAAATATAACATTAAAGCATCATTAATTATTAATAATGATTTCAACGAAGAAAAAAATGTGTCTAAATTATTAAAGTTATGCCAAACAGGAAAGAAGGTTGGCATTGTTTCGGACCGCGGAACCCCTTTAATAAGTGATCCGGGTTATAAATTGGTTCGGGTTGCTATAGAGAATAATTTCCCAATAATTTCACTTCCCGGTCCCTGCGCTTTAATAACAGCGTTAACTTTGTCGGGGTTTTCAATAGATTCCTTTGTTTTCTTAGGGTTTTTAGACAAAAAGAAAAACAAAAGAAGCAAACAAATTTTAAAAACAAAAGAATATGAAATGCCAGTTGTAATTTATGAAACGCCCCACCGCGTTAATAAAATTTTAAAAGAAATGTTAGAATTATTGGATGATCAAGAGGTTTTTATTTCCCGGGAAATATCGAAGCGATTTGAAACCCATTATCGCGGAAAAATTTCTGAGGTAATTAAAAACACAGAAAAAATAAAGGGCGAAATAGTGATTATTATTGATAAAATGGTCTTAGAAGATAAATATGATGAGAAACAAATAAAAGAAATGGTTGATTACTTCTTGCCAAAAAGTAGCAATTTAAATATGGCGCTTAAGAAAACCGCCCACGAATTAAATATTTCGAAAAGGGAAGTATACAAAAAATATCATAATTTATAAGAGGTGAAAAGATGAAGTTAATAGTTGGATTAGGAAATCCAGGAAGAAGTTATAAAAATACGCGCCACAACGTTGGTTTTCAAATGCTAGATGCAATAGCCGCAGCTAAAAAAATAAAAATCGACAAAAAAAAATATCAAAGCTTATATTATATTGGTAAGTGGAATGAAGAAACTGTTATTCTTTTAAAGCCCCAAACCTTTATGAATAATTCTGGAATGGCTGTGAGACGCTTTGTTGATTATTATAATATAGCAGTAGATGACATTTTAATTATTTATGATGATTATTATCTTGAAGTAGGTGATTATAAATTAAAAGCTAGCGGAAGTTCAGCCGGTCACAATGGATTGAAAAGCATTGAAAAAAACTTACAAACGACAAATTACAAAAGATTAAAAATAGGCATTTCTCGCCAACCAGATATGTTATTATCAGATTATGTTTTGGGGAAGTTTTCGAAAGCAGAAGCTGAAAAAATAAAAGAATTAGAAAAAAAAGTTGTTGCGATAGTTGAACATTATTTGCAATATGATTTTGAAAAAGTTATGTCAATTTATAATGAAAAAAGCACATATTAGTGTGCTTTTTCAATGGCATCAATAATTCTTGGAATCATTTGTTGTTTGCGGGAAATTTTATCACTAATAAAAATCCAATCTTCAATTTTTTCTAATTCAAAAGCTTTCTCGAGAATTCTTTCCGACTTTTTGTTATAAATTATGTAGGAGCCGTTATTGATTATGTCGGTAATAAACAACGCAAAAACAGTATAATTTTTGTTTTCTGCTTCTTCCTCAATTTTTTCTTTAAATAACTTTAAGTCTTTTTTAATATCATTTGGATTAGTAGTTTTAAACTGGCCAAGGCCTATTAATTGATTATGAATAGTAAAAGTTTTAAAATCGCTATAGATAATTTCTTCTTTACTCATGTCAGCAATAGAAGAAGCGGCCGCAAACATTTTTTCTGCTAGTTTCTGATAATCAATTTTGGAAATTTTATTAAGTTCACAGAGAACCTTTTTATCTAAAGCGGTAGTTGTTGGGGAACGAAGTAATAAAGTATCAGAAATGATCCCAGCCATAAGTAATCCCGCTGTTGTTGGATCAATTTTTACATTATTTTCTTGGTATAAGTGGAAAATAATAGTAGAACAACTTCCGACAATCATATTTCGAAAATTAATTGGATATGCTGTTGACATGTTTCCTATTTTATGATGATCAATAACTTCGAGAATTTGCGCTTCCTCAATGCCAATAACGCTTTGATCAGCTTCATTATGATCAACTAAAATAACTTTTTTCGGATTAATGTCGTTAAGATGATCAAGAGTAATCAATCCTTTAACACAAGCGTCTTTATCTAAGGCCGGGAAATAAACTTGTCTCGAGTCATTGGCAATTCTTTTAAATTCGCTAACATAATCGTTTGTTTTAAAAGTAACAAAATCTTCTTTGCTCATTAGTTCGTGAGCAAAGTTAGAAAAAAGGATTAAGTTGGCAATTTTGTAAGAATCAAGGGGTGATTTTATTATGTTTACTTTTTTTTCTTTTGCTTTTTTTAATATTTTTGGCGAAACATCAAAATTATTAGAAAGAATGAGTAATTTTATTTTATTTTCCACCGCATATTCTTGAATATCGGGGCGATCACCAAGAATTAGAATTGATTCAGAATTTAATTTTACTTCTTTTATAAATGTTTCCGTCTCATAAGCTGCTACTAATAGATTGCCGGCAATATTTTCATCAAATCCTAAAACCTTTGCCCCCTCCAAAACTTGTAAAATATTTGCCAAAGATGTTTTAATATTTTGAAAATCACAATTAATTAAAAACTGTAATATATCATTTAAATTAATAATTCCAGCCAATTTATCGTTTTTTTCAACAACCGGAACAGTAGTTAAATGATTTTCTTTCATAAATTTTAAAACGCTTAAAATCGAGTCGTGTTTTTTTGTGAAAGAAGTTTTTAAGAAATTAACATCTTTAATTTGTAGTTTAACATCATTTAAAAAACTAGGTTTGGGAACTTCAAAATAATTTAGTACAAACTTAGTCTCATTATTTATATCTCCTAAAATTTTAGGAGAGGCCTTAATATTGAGTTTATTTTTTAAGTTTGCTAATGTTATAGCAGAAGTAACGCTGTCAGTATCAGGATTTTTATGACCAAAAATTAAAAGTTCTTCCATGCAAACCTCCTTATAGTTAATTAAATTATAACATAAACGAAGCCTTTAGAAAAGAAAGAATATTGCTTTTTTCTTCTTTTGTGATATAATAATACTTACTAAAAGGAGGCGTTTAGATATGAAAAAAATGAAAACAGATGAACTAACATTTATGTATATGGTAAGCAAAATTCATGGCGCGGAAGAATTACGAAGAATAACATCTTATGAAGAACAATATCGGGTTTTAAGAAATAGGGGGCGGGAGTTGGATACAAAAGTTGATATTGATACTAAAGAGGGACTGGAGTTTTTCCAAGATTTAAAAGGAAAAGTTGTCGGAGATGAAAATACACCTTTGAAAATTTTTGAAGATAATGAGATGTTTTATTATCTTTCTCCAGATGAAAAAAAAGGCATTGTATTTCTTGATGAGCATGATGCACAAAAACTATTTTTAGAAATAGAGCAAACATTGGAAAATTTTCAAGAAACGTTACAAAGTGGAAAAAGCAAATAAAAAAAACTAAGAAGAAAGAAAAATATATGTTTTTTTAAAGAGAAATTGCGGTTGGTGTAAGCAAGAAAAGGACAGTGTTTTGTATGGTTTTGGAGTTGTTTAATCGATAGGTAGATTAAAACGATATGCGCGTTATAGCATTTAAGAGCATAGTTAAACTATGAATTAAGGTGGTACCGCGTTTTTAACGTCCTTATTAAAATAAGGGCGTTTTTTAAAGGAGGAAAATATGAATAGAGGGTTTGAAAAAATAAGTTGGAGCGCGTTTCGGAAGGAAGTTGAAGAAAATAAAGAGTTATATGATAATTATTCATTGCCGGTTCTTAAAACTCAAAAAAGTGCTGGTTATGATATAATGTTATTACAAAATATTGAATTGAAGCCAGGAGAGATCAAAAAAATACCAACGGGAATAAAAGCCTATATGAAAGATGATGAAGTTTTGTTTTTAATAATAAGAAGCAGTTTAGGTTTTAAATATAATATAAGATTATGTAACCAGGTAGGGGTTGTTGATGCCGATTATTATAATAATGAAAAAAATGAAGGACATATATGGTTGGCAGTGCAAAATGAAGGTAATAAAACAGCCGCTTTTAAGGCAAAAGAAGGCATCGCCCAAGCTATTTTTATACCCTTTTTGAAAGCGGATAATATATTTAGTAATAATAAAAGAAAAGGAGGAATGGGGAGCACCAATGAAAAATAATAATTTTAATATTTATACGGCAATTGTTTATGCAACCAATAAACCACATATTGGCAACACATATGAAATTATTTTAGCTGATGCTATTGCGCGTTATAAAAAATCGCAAGGATATGAGGTTTATTTTCAAACGGGAACAGACGAGCATGGTCAGAAAATCGAAAAAACAGCTCAAGAAAAAAACGAAAAACCACAAGAATATGTTGATAAAATAACGACGGAAGTAAAAAAGGTATGGCGAGCGGTTAATGCTGATTATGATCAATTTGTGCGCACAACCGATGAGAAACATAAACAAGCGGTAGCTAATTTATTTCAAAAGTTATACGATAAAGGCGACATTTATGAAGGAAGTTATGAAGGATTGTATTGTATTCCGTGCGAGTCTTTTTGGACAAAAGCTCAAGCCGAAGATGGCAATTGTCCAGATTGTAATCGTCCGGTGGCATATAGTAAAGAAAAGGCTTACTTTCTAAAATTAAGTAAGTATGCTAAACAACTGGAAAAACAAATAGAGGAAAACCCAACGTTTATTCAACCAGAAAGTCGAAAAAACGAGATTGTAAATCAATTCATAAAGCCTGGTTTAGAAGATTTGTGTGTGTCCCGCTCTTCATTTAACTGGGGAATAAAAGTGCCTTTTGATGAAGAACAAGTAATTTATGTTTGGTTAGACGCCCTTACTAATTATATAACGTTTATTGGTTTTGACGGCTATCAAGGAAAGGGAAATTTTGCGAACCACTGGCCAGCTGATTTGCATGTTATTGGCAAAGATATCGCCCGGTTTCATTTTATTTACTGGCCGATAATACTAATGGCATTAAATTTACCGCTTCCTAAACAAATTTTGGCTCATCCTTGGGTTTTAATGAGTGAAGGAAAGATGAGTAAATCAAAGGGAGACCTAATATATGCTGATGATTTGGTAAATAAGTTTGGTGTTGATGCCGTTCGGTTTTATTTTTTAAACCAAATCTCCTATGCCAACGATGGTTTGTTTTCTTACGAATTGTTTATTGATAAAGTTAATGCTGAATTAGCTAACAATCTTGGCAATTTAATAAGCAGAACTTTAAAAATGATCGAAAAATATTGTCAGGGTATAATCCCAGCAGCAAATAAAATGGATGCAAGAGATCAAAAATTACAAGCTGATGTTGAAAAATTAAAGGAAAAAATGGTTGCGAAAATGGATGCTTTCCGGGTCGGCGAGGCATTAGATGCTATTTTGGAAATCTTTAATGTTGCTAATAAATATATTGAAGATAAAAAACCATGGCATTTAGAAAATAAGGGTGAGCGGGATAACACATTATATAATTTGGTTGAGACTATTAAAATAGGAACTACTCTTTTGCAGCCGTTTCTTCCCGAAACAAGTGACAAAATTTTTCAACAACTAAATGTAAAGTCTTTTAAAATAAAAGATTTGGAAACATATTCGGATGAATTAGTTGGAAAAGAAATTGGAAAAAAAGCGGTTTTGTTTGCGCGAATAGACAAAGAAAAGATATTAAAAGAGTTAGTGTAAAGCAAAGTGTCTATCTTAGCTAAAATCAATTGTTATCTTAAAAAAATGTGATATAGTTAAGTTGGAAGGATAAAAAGGGGCGTTTCCAAATAGATAAGAAGTGTTTCACTTCTTATTTTTTTAAAAAGGAGGAAAAATGATTGTTGATTCGCATGCTCATTTATTTAGCAAATATTATCAAGACCTAGACAAACTAATCAGAAGTTATAAGGGCTTGGTTGTTATTAATTGTGCCAGTGATGGTGAAGAAAATAATGAAATTTTATCTTTGTGTAGAAAGCACGCCAACATTTACGGAACAGTCGGAATTCATCCTCATAATATTGCAGAATGGACTCCGAAAATGGCAGAATTTATTAAAAAGAGTCTTCAAAATGAAAAAATTGTCGCTCTTGGCGAAATTGGATTAGATTATTATTATGGTGTCAATCACAAAAAACAAAAAGAAGTTTTTGAGAAGCAACTAAAAATAGCAAAAGAGCTTGATAAACCAGTGGTTATTCATAGCAGAAATGCGCTAGAGGATACATTAGAAATTTTAAAGCGCTATCCTGAAATAAAAAAAGTTATGCACAGTTTTAGCTATGATTTTCAAGCCGCTCAAGAATTTATAGCAATTAATTGTTTAATAGGTGTCAACGGCATTGTAACATTTTCTAAAAATCAACCAATTGCCGATGTTGTCGAAAAAATTGCTTTAAAAAATCTTTTGGTAGAAACCGACAGTCCCTATTTAACGCCAGTGCCACATCGAGGTAAAAAAAATGATAGTAGCAAAATTATTTATGTAATCGAAAAAATCGCCCAAATAAAAAAAACAAGCAAGGCTGAAGTTATAAAGCAAACTACTCAAAATGCCGCCGTGTTATTTGACTTAAAACTTGATAAATGCTAAAATATGGTAAATTTGAGGTGAAAAAAAATGAATTTATATTTGCTGGAAGTTTTTGGCAAATGGATAAATTTTATGGTGATAAGTTCTTTTGTTGTGTTAGGTTTTTTGCCAATAGAAGAAATAAGCATTGAAATCCCAAACGAAAACGTTTACAAAAGTTTCCAGGTAGCATACGATATTCAACCATATGAAACAGAAAAAGTTTATAATAATAGTATTCCGCAAGGAAATGAAATAGTTAAGAGTGCTGGCCAAGAAGAGGTCACAGTTATCTTCGGAGATAGATCAGCATTGTTGCAAGAAGGAAAAAATGAAATTATATATGTTGGCACAGGCGCGAAAGGCACATATTATGGTAATTTAACCGGTTATGGAGCTGATTGTCGCGGATGTAATGGAAAAGGCAATTTAAAGTGTTGGTCAGCTGGGCATAATTTGGTAGAAGATGGAAAATACTATAATGATGAATTATTTGGGAAAGTTAGAATTGTTGCTGCTCCACCCCAAACGTTGGCTAATGGCCGGTCATTTAGTTGCGGAACAATTGTGGAAATAAGTTTTGAAGATAATAAATTTTTAGCTATTGTGTTAGATCGCGGGGGAAAACTAACAAGTGATTTTAACAGAGGAATTATTTTGTTTGACTTAGCCTTTGTAAGTGAGGAAGAGGAGTTATCTGAAATTTATTCGATTACTAGACAAGATGGCTCGGTTCGATACGAAGTAAAAAGATGGGGATTTTAAAAGCAAGCAATTGCTTTTTTTTATTGATTAAAATATGGTATAATAATTCCGAAAAGGTGATAATATGAAATACGAATTAATTTCCTCGTACACACCAGCCGGCGACCAGCCCAAGGCTATAAAAAAACTAGCAAATAATTTTGATGCTGGTAAAAAGCAACAAATATTATTAGGAGCGACAGGGACTGGGAAAACATTTACCATGGCAAATTTAATCAAAAAAATAGGAAAAAAAACTTTAATTATCGTCCATAACAAAACATTGGCCGGCCAGTTATATAGCGAATTAAAAGAATTATTTCCGAAAAATAAGGTTGAATATTTTGTTTCATATTATGACTATTATCAACCAGAAGCTTATGTAGCTAAAACCGATACTTACATTCAAAAAGATGCTTCTATAAATGAAGAAATTGATGAGTTACGACATGCGGCAACATCAGCGCTTTTAAAAGGGGATGATACGATTGTTGTTGCTTCTGTTTCTTGTATTTATGGCATTGGTGAAAAAAGTGACTATATTAATAAAATGTTGACAGTAAAAACAAATGAAAAAATAAATCGTGATGAATTAATAAATAAATTAGTGGAAATGCAGTATGAAAGAAATAATGTTGAATTAAAGCGTGGGAGTTTTCGTGTCCGTGGTGATATTGTGGAAATAGCACCAATTGAAGAAAGAAAAAAGGCTATTCGCTTGCTCTTTTTTGATAATGAAATAGAAAAAATAGATTTTTTTGATCCCTTAACAGGCGAAGTAGAAAAGAAAGTTAAAAATGTAACAATTTTTCCGGCCAGTCATTTTGTGATTGATGAAGAAAAACTGCAAACAGCTATTAAAAGAATTGAAGTAGAATTAGAAGAGCGATTGGAAGACTTGAAAAAGAAAAATAAATTATTGGAATATCAACGATTAGAGGAGCGCACTAAATATGATCTAGAAATGCTACGGGAAACAGGTTTTTGCGCTGGGATAGAAAATTATTCTCGGCATCTTTCACTCCGAGAACAAGGAGAAACGCCAACGACTTTAATTGATTTTTTGGGTGATGACTTTTTAATGATTATTGATGAATCACATGTAACAATCCCGCAGATTAGAGGAATGTATAATGGTGATCGGGCGCGCAAACAAACTTTAGTTGATTATGGGTTTCGTCTTCCTAGTGCACTTGATAATCGGCCTCTAACTTTCTCTGAATTTGAAAAAAAATTGAATAAAGTTATCTATCTATCCGCAACCCCCGGTGAATATGAATTAACTAAAGGCTTAGAGGTGGTAGAGCAAATTATTCGCCCGACTGGGCTTCTTGATCCAATAGTAGAAGTTCGCGCAAGCAAAAATCAAATTGATGATTTGATTGAAAGTATTAATGAGACAATTAATAGAAAAGAACGCACGTTAATCACAACGTTAACTAT
>SL_3KL_010_SEDDRAFT_10002572_pt1 | contig 16598 bp, 10 predicted proteins | sample SodLakKL_010_SED_2_FD_10381 | JGI IMG/M metagenome (IMG submission 10381) | reverse complement strand
CCCCCGGGTGGAACAACCGCTGGCATCAATAATCATCCCTGTGCGCAACCAGCACATCTATACATTCAATTGCCTCAAGTCTGTATTTGAGCATACCTCCGGCACAACGTACCAGGTAATCCTGGTCAATGACGCCTCCACTGATGAAACTTCAGAAATGCTGGGCATGATTTCCGGAATAAAAGTTATCAGCAATGACTTTCAAAAAGGTTTTGTTCATTCCTGCAATCTCGGAGCGCAAAAGGCAGAAGGAGAGTATCTCGTCTTTCTGAATAACGACACCCTGGTCACGGATAACTGGCTGGAAAGTCTGCTTAGAGTATTTAAGCGAGACGAGAACGCCGGGCTGGCGGGACCCAAGCTGCTCTATCCCGACGGCCTGCTGCAGGAAGCAGGCGGCATAGTCTGGAGGGACGGCTCCACCTGGAACTTGGGCCGGCTGGATTCACCAGACCAGCCTGAATATAATTATTTTCGCCGGGTCGACTACTGTTCCGGGGCGTGTCTGGCCATTCCCCGGGAACTATTTTCGCGGGTAGGCGGATTCGATCCCTCCTTTGCTCCGGCCTATTTTGAAGACGTTGACCTTGCCTTCAAGGTCAGGGAAGCGGGCAAAAAGGTCTGTTATCAGCCTAAATCCGTTATCTATCATTTTGAAGGCTCTTCATCCGGAAAAACCGTGACCTCCGGACTCAAGGGCTTCCAAAGTATCAACCGCCGGAAATTCCATAACAAGTGGAAGCATATCCTGGTCAGCCACCGGATCAACGGCGATGCTCCGCATCTTGAAAAGGACCGGTTCGCCCGGAGCAGGATGCTGGTTGTGGACAAGATCATGCTGACGCCGGATAAGGATTCGGGTTCCCTGCGCATGTTCAACCTGCTTGAAGAACTGGTCAAACTCGAGATCAAGGTGGTCTTCGCGACCATGTATCTGGACGATCTTGAACCCTACAAGTCCAAGCTTCAGGATATGGGAGTGGAAGTGATTTACCGCCCCCACGCCGCAAGCGTGGAACAATACCTCCAGAATCACGGCCGGGATTTTGACATGATCATGCTCAGCAGGATGGACACGGCCCGGTTCTTCATGCCCATGGCAAGACGCTACGCCCCAAAGGCCAAAGTCATCTTTGATACGGTTGACCTGCACTTTCTCCGGGAAGAACGCATGGCAGAGCTGCACAACAGCAAATCCTTGGTCAAAGCGGCGGCCCAGAGAAAAGACGGTGAACTTGAGCTTGTAATGAACGCGGACATAACCCTGGTGGTGAGTCCCTTTGAAGCTGATCTCCTGGCAAAAGAGTGTCCTGGAAAAAAAATCGAGATCCTGTCGAATATTCATGAAATATACGGCAGCAGGACTGATTTCCGGGAAAGAAAGGACATACTTTTTATCGGTGGATTTGATCATCCTCCCAACACTGACGCTGCCCTTTACCTGGTAAATGAAATCCTGCCCCTGGTTATAAAAGACCTGGGGGAGATCAAGACCTACATCATAGGCAGCAACCCAACCCCGCAGGTTCAGGACCTGGCATCTGAACACGTAACAGTCACGGGTTTTGTTCAAGACATAAGCGGGTACTTCGACAAAGTCCGGTTGAGCGTCGCCCCATTGCGCTACGGTGCCGGGGTCAAGGGAAAGGTGAACATGAGCATGTCCTTTGGAGTCCCTGTTGTGGCAACTTCCATCGCGGTCGAGGGAATGCACCTGACCCATGAACACGACGTGATTATTGGAGACAGCTCAGAAAAGCTTGCAGAGGGCATCGTGGAACTTTACCGGAATCGGGATGTCTGGGAAAAAATCAGTTCCAACGGCCTGATCAACGTTGAAAAACACTTTTCCAGGCGCGTCGCGCGGCAGACCCTGGACAGGATCCTTAAACAAAACGCCTCCATATGAAGATACTGATAGTCACCCATGGAATTTTCCTGGACCAGGACCGGGTGGCCGCGGGAAACAGCGTCCGGGCCTATTACCTGGCAAAGGGTCTGGTAGAGTCAGGTCATGAAGTGACCTATGTCTACCCCCAGGCCCTTGAAAGCAATGAATTCTGCTGCAGTCAAGCGGATTTACCGGTACAGATCCGCGGCTATAAAGACCAGGCCCATCTGGCGGGACTGATCCAGAAAGTTAAACCTGATTTCATATTAGTTGGCTACTGGGAGCTGCTGGAGCAAATCCCTGAAGACATCGGCATCCCCCTGATACTGGACCTTGTTGCCCCGCGCATCCTTGAAGCCCTGTTTCAGCCGGACAGAGACCTGACTGATGAAATCCGGAAAATGCTCTCCCTTTACCGCAGGGCAGACCTTTTTCTTGTGGGCAACGAGCGTCAGCGACATTTCCTTCTGCCCTGGCTGATCATGGCCGGCTTTGATTGCAGGTGGAACATCCCCATTGGAATCATCCCTATATCCACAGAGCCTTCCAGGCTTGTCCGGGAGAAACTGTCGGGCTCTGAACTGTGTTTCGTATCCGGCGGGGTTTCATGGCCGTGGAGAAAGACGGATGACTGGTTTGACAGGATAGTCGAATCCCTGAACCATTATGGGGTAAAAAGGGGGAAACTGGTATTATTTCAGGGTCGATATATTTACTCGGAAGATCCGGACGGAAAAGTTTCCTCACCTGGTCAGGAAAACGGCGTCAACGCGGTCAGGGAGATCCACCCTCTGCTTCCCTATAATGAAATGCGCCGCTTTCTTGCCGGATCCGCCCATATCGGCATTGAACTGGCTGATCACAATGTCGAGCGCGAATTCAGCCAGTCCTTCAGGGCCGCGGAATTCCTGCGGGCCGGACTGCCGGTGATATGCAACGATTATCTGGAGATATCGCGTCTGATCAGAGAATACGATGCCGGCTGGGTTATATCATCACCCGCTGAATTGAAGGGGCTGATAAAATCCATTCTGGACGATTCTGATGTCCTGAAAACAAAGTCTGCCAATGCCCTGAGACTTTGTGATGAGAAACTGAATTACCTGCGTAACATTAAGCCGGTGCTGGACTTTATTGAGAATCCGACAACGCCTGCCAAAGGGACTCTGATAACCGGGAATCCCGGTTTGGAACAAGACCTGAAAAAAAGCGGTGTTTCAGTGCGAAAAAACGGGTCCGCAGGCGGATTTATTAAATCAGGCATCTTGTCTGCGGCAAGAAGACTGGCTGGAAGAGTTACCCGCAGTTCCAGGGGTGGAACCGGGGTGATCATGGTTTCCAGGGGAGATATTTTCCCTCCGGATCACGGGGCCGCGGTAAAGATCGACCGTACAGCCGCAGCTTTATCGCGCATCATCGACCAGGTCTGCCTGGTTACCGATGACCGCCGGCAATATTTTGTTTATTCTAATGGAAAGATTGAGACCAGACAATACCCTTTATGGATCAGGTTCATAGCTCCCAGCCGCTTCCTGGTCAGGCGAAGGCTCAGAAAAAAGGGAATACCCCAAAGCGATGCTTTTTTATACTACCCCCTTTATGACTGGAGCTTCATTGTAAGAACGCTGTATGTGGGCTTCAGGCATCCGGCCCGGGTCTTTCAGGCTGAATTCCCTGCCTATGCCCGGCCCTGCATCTGGGGGCGCAGTATATTCGGCGGTCAGGTCGTACTTGCTGAACATAATGTGGAATACCAGCGCCTGCGAGATCAAGTTCAGGACCTGTCTTCGGAAGCCTTTGAATATTTGCGCTCTGTGGAACTGATGCTTTGCAGACAGGCCGACCATGTGGTGGTGGTGTCGGAAAACGACAAAAACATCCTGGTAAGAGACGGTATTGACCCGCGCCGGGTTCACTATATTCCCCATGGATTAGACCTTGACCGCTTTGATAATTCATCCGCTCAAGATATTCGCGGCAGATATGGTGTAAACCCTGACGAAACTTTGCTTGTATATCACGGCACCTACCTTTATCCTCCCAATCTCGAGGCAGTGATGATCATAGCCGAACGCATACTCCCCATACTCAGAAAAAAAGGGATAAGGGCGAAGCTGCTTGCTGTCGGTCCCCATCCTCCGGATAATCCCTCATGGGAAGACGTGACTTTCACAGGTTCAGTGGAAAACGTGGCCCCTTATCTGAAAAGCGCGGATGTGGCCGTGGTACCCCTGCTCAGGGGAGGCGGGACCCGCATGAAAATTCTGGACTATTTCGCAGCCGGTATTCCTGTTGTCTCAACAGCCAAAGGTATAGAGGGGATCAATGCGGTAAGGGACAAACACGCAGTAATTGTGGAAGAAGCAGATGATAAATTCGCCAGCGCGATAGTGGAACTGTTGAAAGACCCTGACAGGGCTTCAGAAATGGGCAAAAACGGTCGTCTTTTCGCCGAGGAGCTGGACTGGAAAATAATCGGCAGGAAATATAGCGAAATAATGGGCCTTTAATGTCCTCTTAAGGATCAGTATAATGAAAGATTATATAAAACGCAAAATAACCGGAACCAGCCTGGAGCCTTTGGCCAGGAAGGTGTGGAACCGTTATCTCGCGTTGAACAAAGGCAAAGCGGATAACAACCGTGCGGCTTATGGGCCGGTTCAGGACCACGAAACCAGGGACCTGACCAGGGCTTATGATTATGACAGGCTGATTGAGGAAGAAAAAGAACACTACTCAAAGATAGAGGTTACTGAAAAACTTACCGAAGGCGGCAGACACGCCCACGAAGCCTGGGAATTTTACTGGAAGAGAGTTTCCGAAAATATTCAGGCAAGCTCCGGCGCGTATGGCAATCTTGTGGCATACCTGGAGAAAAACATACCTGAAGACAAAAAGATCAATGTGCTGAGTCTAGGAAGCGGTTATTGCGGCCATGAAATCATGATGGCCGAGCAGTTCTCCAGGGAATACGAAATACTTTGCGTGGATATTAATGAGGACCTGTTCAAAAAGGCCAGGGAAGTCGCTGACGGCAAAGATCTTGGTCTTTCTTTTGCAGTCAGGGATTTGAACTTTATTGAGATACCGCCGGGAAAATATGATCTCATATTCGCCCACGCTGTCCTGCATCATATCATCAACCTGGAACATCTGTACGGACAAATCGCCGGGGGACTGACCGATGAGGGTTTGTTCCACCTCATCGAGGTCGTTGGCAAAAACCGGCTGCTTATCTGGGAGGAAAACCAGGCAGTGGTCAATAAGCTTTTGGACATCTGTCCGGCCGGGCTTGTAGCTGACACCAGGATTCACGTCACTGAGGAAGAGGAGGGCATGGAGGGAGTGCGCCAGGAAGAAATCCTGCCTCTTCTTAAAGACTATTTTTATCCCAAATACGAACATCTGCACGGGGCTTTTATGCGCTATGTCTGTCTTGATGAGAGACTGGGCAAAGCCCTTTGTCCGTCCAGGACAGAAGCCAGGAAATATCTCGATTTTCTCATTGATTGCGATGAAAGCTGCGTGCGCAGAAAGTTGTTAAGGCCCCTGGAAGTGTGGGGGGTCTACCGCCCGAAGATGAGCAAGGACTTTAAACAGGCCCAGGACAAACCCGACAAACTTTCTATTGGTGATACGGATCAGAATAAAAGGATCAGCCTGGATCATTTTTTTGAAAATCTGCCCCTCAGCAATGATCCGGAGTTCAATCCGTCAAATCAGCAGCCCCTGGAGCACCAGAAACTTCCCCTGGAAAGGCTCTTCCTGTTTGAGGATGTCCGGGGCAAGACCGTTCTGGAAATTGGCGCGGATGACGCCGCTTTGCTGTACAGGCTTAAAGATAAGGGAATGCGCCGGGGAGTTGGGATCAACAACTGGTACTGGGATGATCAGAAGGTCAAGGCAATTAAGGTTGCCGATGATGTTGTCCTGTCTTACGGGGACATAAGGTCCCTGCCTTTTGAGGACCAATGCTTTGACCTGATTTTTACTGTGGCCGCGTTCGAACATATCCACGACCTGGAGACGGCCGTTGACGAGATGTACCGCCTGCTAAAGCCTGGCGGCATTGTTTACAGCTTTTACGGACCTCTCTGGTCTTCAGGAGTTGGACATCATTTATATTTTGAAAGAAACGGGGTCTGGTATAAATTTTCCGACAAAAATTCAGTCCTGCCCATACTTGATGACTACGAACATCTGATATTTAACAGAGAAGAGATGAAAGCCAGATTGAAAGCCGGATGGGATGATGAAGCAGTTGAGGAGTTTATTTACCAGATTTATGATAATCCCCATATAAACAGATATATGTTCTCAGACTACATGCGGATTTTTGAAGATTCCGATTTTAAGGTTTTGCATCTTGAAAATCTGGGCAGGATGGAGATTAAGCCAGAAGTTTATGAACGTCTGTGCTCAATGTACGGCAAAAATAATGATTTCAGCTGCGCGACTCTGGAGGTGGTTTTAAAGAAAGATTGATATTGTCCATCATTTGCATCCTGTTAGCGGGCTGAAGAAAGATTATTTGCCTCCCTAGGCGTAAATGAGTGGAAATTTGAAAACATAACCGGAACCCGGAACTTTGAACCTCTGAACGGCCTTCCGTTAATGGCAGGTATTTCTTCATCTTCTCTCAAAAGACCGAATTTTTTCACCATGAAGAGCATGAAGGACATGAAGTTTAAGAAAGTCAAGAATCAAAGACTTATTCTATTATCTTCATGCCCTTCATGTCCTTCATGGTTAATATTTCTTCCATTCTTTACAGGAGACCTCTTAACCTCTGAACGGCCTCCGGCCCATAAAGGCCTACTCCCCGGAAGGAGAACGTTTAAACCTTGGACATTGAACACAACCTGCAGCGACGATGCAATTGGGAGATTTTCAGCAGCCCGTTGCTGTCATTTTATTCCCACAACCACCCTTCGTGCTAATCCCCAGGGAATGTTTATTTCCGGACTGACCAGTTTTGCCTCGGAAAAACCCTGACTTTTTAGCCTCTGTACAATGTCCGCGCCGTAGTTCCTGAATACAAGGGTTCCTTTGTGATTCCGGGCCGGATCAATATGGTATTCAGGAGGCAGAAGGTGTTCAATCAGGCCATTTGATTTCAATCTGGCTCTTTCCACTGTTTCTACTGATCCGCTCAAGGGGACAGTGAAAATAAACAGGCCCCCCTGGCGCAGGACTCTGAATATTTCTGAAAAACCCTGCAAATCATCAGGGACATGTTCAAACACCTCGGTGGATGTACAAATATCGAAGCTTTTATCAGAATAGGTAAGATTCTGAACGTCCTGACACTGCACTCCGTTATGAAATTCCCCTGGGCCGACCTGATCAAAGTATTCTGAAAAAGTCAGCTTTCCGGCCCTTTGCTTCAATAGGTTGAACAAAGGTCCCCTGGAGGATAATTCATATACTTCACTGGATTCAAGATCGCCTGCAAGATCATTGAGCACCGCTGCCAGGGACATGGTTACAGCGCTGGACCTGCACCAGAGGCAGCGCACAGCAAGCTCGTTTTCATCAAGCCTGACAATTATGCGCCTGGCCAAGCATAAAGGGCAATGTTCCAGGCAAATCGACAGATGTCTCCATTTTATCATTGAAAAAAGTTTTGGAAAAATATAGATCATTTAATTTTGTAAGGTTAATAGTTTGAACTGTATTTCTTTGCGCATAAATCCGTATGGAATCCTTACGCAAGCAATTTTTTTCGGATTTTTTCCATTGAGCAGAGCAAGAAGTTTAAATTTTTAAGTTTTTACATTGAAGATGCATCTGCAAAAAGTCGGGAAATGAATAAATCAGGAATAAACAATCTCCATAACTCTTTATTTTTACTGACCACTGACGTCTGCGAATGCAAAAATGACTTTTTGCAGTCGCATCATTGAAATGTTGGTCAGGCAGGTTCCAGGTTGTTGATTTGTTGTTATGAAGAAAAACTCAGGACCGGGAGCTATCCGAGCCTTTGTAATCCTAAGCTGGAGTCTTAATGAAAATTAATATTAATAATATATCTCATAAATCCAATTTCATCGAAAGAACAAAATTTACTTTGCCTGTAGCCTTATTGATTGTGCTGAGTATTTTTATCTTTGCGCCCGCAACGATCTATTATAATAATATTGACGAATTTACATTCGGTCTTTTAGAGATATTAAAAGCTTATTCATTGCCGATGGTTATCATGCTGTCTGTTGTTCTTGCAATTGGTTTTCTCATACCAAGAAAATTGATTGCCTTGTATTGCTCGGCATTGGCAGCGTTCGGTTTTCTGTACTGGTTGCAGGGCAATTTTTTATTGTGGGATTACGGGGTCTTTGATGGTCTGCTGATTGATTGGGAAGCATATACCTGGCAGGGTTGGCTGGATACGGGTTTATGGATCGCTGTTTTTTCCGCTGCTTTGATATTTCACAAAAAAATATTCAGACTTACAACTTTTCTTTGTTTTGCTTTGATAGCAGTTCAGGCTGCCGCTTTGATAGTAACCAGCTTTTCTTATAATCACAGTTTCTGGAAAAAAGAACCTGACCTAACGTTTAAAGTCCCTGACTCAATTACCAATTATTCTTCTAATTTTAATATAATCCACATGGTCCTGGATCATTTTCAGACCGATATTTTTTTAGAAATCGTGGACGAAGAATCTTTGTGGAATGAATTTGAAGGCTTTACGGTTTATAAGGAAAACATGGCCAATGCGCCGTCAACCACACTGTCTATTCCGGCAATGTTTTCCGGAGATATATATGACGGTTCAATCAGCGTGAGTGAGTACTGTCAGGAAGTATTCACCAGGAAAAGCTTTAACAACATTCTGTTTGAACAGGGCTTTGTAGTTAANATGGTGCCATACAGCATTCTGCCAGATACAAGCTACAGCAATATGTACCGGGTACCGGCTGCCTATGGAGGATCAATTGATGAAGAACTATTGTTAGAATCAACACAAATTATAGACGTTGCTTTGTTCCGGCATTTGCCGCAGGTTATAAAATATTTTATTTATAACGATAACCATTGGTTTATCAGCCGTTATTTTTCTCTCTCTCCTTCAAGCAGAATAATCAGCGACCTTAATTTTTTTAAAGATTACCTCAGCAATATAGCTATATCAAATGACAACCCTGCATACCATTACATGCACCTTCTTCCGCCTCATCCACCCTATGTTCTGGACCAGAGAGGACGTTATAATATTGGACTGGATCAAAACAGGGATAATTATAAAAACCAGGCAAAATATACATTAAAGCTGTTTCTGGAATTTCTGGAAAAGCTAAAAGAAATGGATATATATAAAAATTCATTCATAATACTCAGCAGTGATCACGGATCGGAATTTTCTCCGATTATAGACAACAGGATTGTTGAGCTTGATTTAAACAGGGTTCCGGCCTTATTGGCAATTAAATTGCCAAATGACAAAGGGAAGCTGGAGATATCAAATGTTCAAACCATGATTTCCGATATTCCAGCGACTGTCATGGATATACTGGATCTAGAACATAATTATACGGGACAATCGATTTTAACAATAGGAGAACTGGATAATAGAGAACGTAAATTTATAAATCCATATCGTGAAGATGGGACAGTTGATAATTATCTTGTTGTTGGAAGCATATTCGACAATGCATCCTGGAAAAGTACCGGAAGCACATCGTTAACCACTATTCCAGCCATTAATTATCAGTGGGGTGAGGTTGTTACATTTGGTTTTTTAGGGAATGCGGAAGATTTCCAGGGATCAGGATGGAGCATTCCCGCAAGCGGTCACTTATGGAATAACGGCTATCAGGCATCACTGATTTTTCCTGTTGATCCGCCTTTGGGTGATATCGAGCTTACAGCTTCATTTATGCCATTCTTGCATGATGAAGAGGTTCTCAGTCAAAGAGTGGTGATTCTTATTAACGGAGAGTCATTAGGAGATTGGCTGATTGAAGAACAAGGTCTTCAGCAGAAGAAAATAATTATCCCGAAAAACCGAATTACAACCACACCGATAAACTTGACATTTCAGTTTCCTGATGCTGTTTCTCCCATGGAAATGAATATATCAAATGATGCCAGGACGCTTGCATTGGCAATGGCCTCAATTGTATTGGATGAAAAACCATGACCGGGTTTGTATTCAACAAGTTTTTATCCATCATAAAAACAGAGAGGTGATCATTATCGACAAATCAGATTGTGTGAATCCAGCGTCATTTCGCGATCCTTCCGGACATATTTATGAACAGGAAGGAGTGCTGTACAGACGAGTCAACCAAGTATACCGTGACAACTATGATCTGTTGATGAAAAGCGGGCTTTACAATGAACTGACACATCAGGGTTTTCTGGTCAGGCATGAAGAGGTTGAGGAAGAAGCTCCGCAACAAGGAAACGCATATAAGGTACTTCGCCCGGAAAAGATTGATTTCATCTCCTATCCCTACGAGTGGAGTTTCAGCCAGCTAAGGGACGCGGCCCGGCTGACCCTGGCAATCCAGCTCCTGGCAATGGAGCATGAAATGTCTCTTAAAGACGCCTCCGCCTATAATATCCAGTTTGATCACGGACGTCCGGTTATGATAGACACCCTTTCCTTTGAAAAGTATATTGAGGGCCGCCCCTGGGTGGCCTACAGGCAGTTCTGCCAGCATTTTCTGGCCCCCCTGGCCTTGATGTCAAGAAAGGATGTCAGGCTGAACAAGCTGCTCCTGGGTTATATCGACGGCATACCTCTGGATCTTGCCGGCAGTCTTCTGCCTGGTTCGTCCTGGCTGAATATCGGCCTTGCCCTTCATCTGCACATTCACGCCAAAACCCAGAAAGCCTACAGTAAGAGCCCGGACGCAGGCAAGGCCGGACAACGAAAGAACAGACCCATCAGCAAGAACGGCCTCACCGGCATAGTCCAGGGCCTGGACAAGACGATTCGCAAAATGAAATGCCAGCTGTCAGGAACGGAATGGGGAGAATACTATCAGTCCACCAACTATTCCGACAGTGCGTTCAAGGACAAGCAGGACGCAGTCAAAGAATATCTTGAAATGGCCCGGCCTGCCAGGGTCTGGGACCTGGGGGCCAACACAGGGGTCTTCAGCCGGCTGGCAAGCGAAATAGGCATATTTACGGTCTCCTTTGATATTGATCCCGCTGCGGTTGATTATAATTACCGGCAGATTAGAGATCAAAGGGAGAAAAACCTGCTGCCCCTGGTGTTTGACCTGACCAATCCAAGTCCAGGCCTTGGCTGGGATTGCAGGGAGCGTGATTCCCTGATGCGAAGAGGTCCTGTTGACTGCATCCTTGCCCTGGCCCTGATTCACCACCTGGCTATTTCAAATAACGTCCCTCTTGAAAAGTTAGCTTCTTTTTTTGCCGGGCTTTGTACAAGTCTTATCATCGAGTTTGTACCCAAAGAAGACAGTCAGGTTCAAAGGCTTCTCGCCTCCAGAGAAGACGTGTTCAGCGATTATAATCAGCAGCATTTTGAGATTGTATTTTCCAAATATTTTAAGGTTAATCAAGTGAAAAAAATCAGGGATTCAACCAGAACACTTTTTTTGATGCACAAAATATGATACTTGAGGGTTCAACGTTCAGTGTTCAGAATTGCAAATATCTGAACCTGGACAGCTAAAACATGAAAACCATAATCATGAGAGGTGGCTTGAAGATGAAAAGAGTCAATCAATATTCATTTATAGTGATGATCACAGCCAGCTTTGTGCTGATATCTCCAGGGGCTGCTTTTGCCTATCTTGATCCGGGCACAGGCAGCATGATACTGCAGGGGATACTCGGAGGGCTCGCAGCCATAGCCGTGGCCGGAAAAATATACTGGAGCAGACTGAAGAGCTTTTTTGGATTCAGGAAAACAAAATCCGACAGCGGATCTGCTGAAGGTGATGATGGTTTCCGGGATAAAAAAAAGGGTCAATGATAATATTTCACAGTAAAATCCTGAAATCAGAGTTGGTTCCATTTCTCCAGAATTCAATAAATTGTGTCAGTAACATCCCGATGCGCCAGACCAGTTCTCTAGTAACGTCAACATGAAAATATCTGTTTCCATCGTGCTCTACAAAAATGAGCCGGAACAGGTCCATTTTGTTTTGAAAAGTCTGGCCCAAAGCAAGATGGACATCCAGGTTTACATCATCGATAACTCCCCGCTGCCTGTTAATATCGATCTAAGTCTTTTGCCTGCGACTCATTATATTAAGACCAGAAAAAATATCGGCTTCGGCGCGGCCCACAACCTGGCCATCAACAAATCTCTGAATTCAGTAACAAAATACCATCTGGTGCTCAATCCTGATATATATTTCTCACCCGGTGTTATTGAAGAGCTTTTTCGATACATGGAGGCCCATCCGGATGTGGGCAATATCATGCCCCTGGTCCGCTATCCCGACGGAAACAATCAGTACCTGGCCAAACTGCTGCCCACTCCGGTCCACCTTCTGGTCAGGCTTTTTCATCAGTTGCTTCCAGAATCTCTGGTAAATAGCATCAACAGCAAATATGAACTCCACGACCTGATACTGGACAGGCCGGTCCAGGTACCGGCCCTGTCAGGATGTTTCATGTTTTTAAGGACAGCCGCACTGAAGCAGGCAGGAATTTTTGATGAAAGGTATTTTATATATTTCGAAGACTTCGATCTGATCAGAAGGATAAATTCCAGCCATAAAGTGATATATTATCCAAAGGTTTCAATAAAACATCACTTTGAGAGGGCTTCCCGCAAGAATCTCCACGCCTTTCTCTGCCATCTGGCCTCGGGGGTGAAGTACTTTAATAAATGGGGCTGGTGCGGGGATAAACAAAGAAAACTCGTCAACGAGAAAGTCCTGGAAGAAATCACCAGGCGCAGGATTGAAGCGGTACAGGACCGGAGGGCAAGGCTGAAAGTTAAAGTTCACCGGAACAATATCGGTTCCATGGCCATTATTTCCAACCAGGCCTTTGCCATGGTCAACTTCAGGAGTAGCCTGATCAGGGATCTGGTGCAAAGGGGGATCCGGGTTTACGCCCTGACTCCGAATTATACTCAGGAGTTCAGAAAAAAAATCAAAATGCTGGGCGCTGAACCTGTTGATTATTCCCTGGACCGGACCGGGATAAATCCGGTTTTAGATATGATAAATATGTTTCAACTTACTAAAATCCTGTTCCGGCTTAAACCCGACGCTGTTTTATGCAATTTCATCAAACCGGTTATATACGGGACATGGGCCGCAAAAAAAGCCGGAGTGCCGCATATCTTTTCCATGATTTCCGGTCTGGGCTACATGTTCACTGAAAGTCCCAAGGAGGAATTCTTAAAGAAACCGTTTTTTAAACAAATGGTTTGTGTGATGTACAGGAATGCATTATCCTCTAATCAAAAGGTTTTTTTTCATAATCCAGATGATCTGGCCGGATTTGTTCATCAGGATATAGTGGACATGGATAAGTCTGTGAGAACATTCGGTTCAGGGGTTGATTTGAATTATTTCCGCGTGGCCCCGGTTGCTGATCATAAAGAGGTGGTCTTTCTGCTTGCCGCCAGACTTCTTGTGGAAAAAGGCATCAGGGAATACGCCCAGGCCGCTGCCATTATCAGGAAGAAGTATCCGGGAATAAGATTTCTGCTGCTGGGGGGAACAGACGTCAATCCTGCCGGACTTCAGGAAGAGGAAGTGCAAAACTGGGTAAAAAAGGGACTTATTGAATGGCCTGGACAGGTCGAGGATATCCGGCCCTGGTTGGAGAAGTGTTCAGTCTATGTCCTGCCTTCCTGGAGGGAGGGAACTCCAAGGAGCACCCTGGAAGCCATGGCAGCGGGCAGGCCGGTTATAACCACAGATGTTCCAGGATGCAGGGAAACAGTTATCCCTCACATCCGTAAACATGGAATTGCGTTTAAAAAGCCGGTTGTATTAGGCAATAACGGTTTTCTGGTTCCGGTCAGGGACCCTCACTCCCTGGCCCAGGCCATGGAGTATCTGATAACCCACAGGGAATTGATCTCTGAAATGGGTCTGCAAAGCAGACACCTGGCGGAAGAACTTTATGATGTGAACAAAGTGAACAGGATCATGTTAAGGGAAATGGGGATATCATCAAGCTGCTGAAAATCTCCCAATTGCTGCGTTGCTGCAGGTTGTGTTCAATGCCCAAGGTTTAAACGTTCCCCCTCTGGGCCAGGCCTCTATGGGCCGGAGGCCGTTCAGAGGTTCAAAGTTCCGGGTTCCGGTTATGTATTCAAATTTTCACTCATTGCTTTTTTATCCGGCACCCACTTGAGTGGGTATTATTCCGGCCCGGCATAAGTCTTTACTGACATATCAAGGGGGTGCCGGACTAACGCTTGGAATTATGGACTGCTTACTGAGTAAGGATTTTTTTAACACTGCTGTTATCTTGATTATACAGGCTTACTGGAAATGAAAATACCCATAATCAGAGAACGAAAGTTCACGGCTTCCTGTGAAATGAAATCGCGGGCCCTTTCCATTCTGCATCATCACTGTCTGCCGGACCCGAATCATCCAGCTGGATTTATCAAGAGTGTTTACTATGATACTTATCATTTAAAATCATTTAAAGAAAAAATCGAAGGTGATAACCTGAAAAGCAAGGTCAGGATGCGCTGGTATGAGGATGTAAATTCCTCTGACGCAGAGGAAATCCAGGCTTTCATTGAAATCAAATACCGCATCGGCGCCGCGCGTCAGAAAATCCGGCACATGATAACCGTTTCCGGCAAATTACTCGGATCTGCTCCATTGGAAGATATCAGGTTTATTGAACTGCTGTATAACAACTCGCCCGAATTTGGAGCTCTTATTCCCCTGGACCTGGTACCTGTGGTCTGCATCAGTTATGAAAGGCAGCGTTTTATCTGTCAGCGTTCCGGTGGAGGAATATGTCTGGATATGAATATTCAGGGGAGCAGATTCAATTCCAATTTATTTCAGGCGACAAACGCTGTCAGGTCCAACATGATCGTTTGCGAATTCAAGGATTCTGGCCTTGAGGATCTGCCCCTGGCCGAAGAATTATATCTTGCGGGATTCAAGCTGCGAAGTTTTTCCAAGTACGGCGAATGCGTCAGCCAGGTCCTTCTGGGAGGCGCTCCGCAGTTCCTGGCCAGACATGTTATTTGACAATAACGAACAATCATGATGTTACTTCCTTTTTCAATTATTAAAATTATTGCACTTACCCACTGTCATTAACAAGGAGAAAATGAATTGGATGAAATGACCTTATTCAGGATGCTGGACAGCTTCAGACAGACTCAGGAACAAATGGACGCTTACCAGTTTTTGCTGGTAATAATCGTTTCCCTTGCCTCGTCTTACCTGGCGGTTATTTTTTACAGATTTTTTTACGAAAGCCGGGGAACCGGAAGCCAGGTTCACCGCTCGTTCCCTTTACTGGGGATATCCATCACCACCCTTTTCATCGGTATTCAGGTTTCCATCCCGTTGTCTCTGGGTTTGCTGGGCGCCTTGTCGATCATCCGCTTTCGCACCCCCATCAAGGAACCCGAGGAAATAGGGTTTATCATGCTGGTCATTGCCGCGTCCATCTCCTCCGCGACCCTGAATTTTCATTATATTGTGATGCTGTACCTGGTGGCCTTCATCAGCCTCCTGATCACCCGTTCAGCTCAGATGGTGAAATTCCTCAAGCGCGACGGGGTTCTGATCATCACCATGAGTGATGAAACCGCGGAGTCATCCATGAACAAGATCCTTGAGTACCTGCATAGCAACCTGAAATGGGTAAGGATGGAGAGTTCTTCCAGCCGGGACGGGGTTACCAGCATTCAACTGGCCTTTTCTGGTCTGAACGGAGAAGTGACCGGCTTTCAGCATGGATTGCGCAAACTGGCTGAAATCAAGACCATTAACGTCTTTCTGGACCGTCCAGGCGGCATAAGATGATACCCTGCCTCGAGCATGCAGGCCTTTATCATGATGAGTGGTAATATAACACTGAAACAGAGTTCCGGTTTAACTGTTCTGCTAATTTGTCTGGTGATGTCCGGTCTCGTTCTGTGCTCAACACTATATCTTTTTCTGAAACCCGGAAAAGAAAACAACCCTGACGCGGGCCTTGTGATAATCAATGAAGTCATGGCTTCCAACGGAAGGACCATCACTGACGGCGACGGTGATTATGAAGACTGGATTGAGCTATACAATCCCGGGGATGAGGATATTGACCTCAAAGGATATTACCTGAGCGACGACCCAGGGAATATCAGGCGCTGGCGGTTCCCGGGAGGGGTGATCAGGGCCGGCGGTCATCTCCTGGTCTGGGCTTCGGGCAAGGACAGAGCAGGCGGAAACGGGGAACCGCACACAAATTTCAGGATAAACAGGAAAGGAGAACCCATAATACTTGTGAAGCCAGACGGTGAGACCATTGTCGACTTCATGCCGGATGTCCCCATTCCCAGGGACATGTCTTATGGAAGAAGCTTTGATGGCCTTGAGTGGAAATATTTTAGAGAACCCACTCCAGATATGGCCAACACAACCCAGGGCTTTTCCAGGATTCTTGATCCCCCGGTTTTTTCCCGGCCCGGAGGTTTTTATATTGAGCCCTTGTCCCTGAGTATCATTCATCCTGATCCCGAAGTAAGTGTATTCTACACCCTTGACGGCTCAACACCTGATCCGGATAAAAAACA
>SL_3KL_010_SEDDRAFT_10002571_pt1 | contig 16601 bp, 15 predicted proteins | sample SodLakKL_010_SED_2_FD_10381 | JGI IMG/M metagenome (IMG submission 10381) | reverse complement strand
GAGCCGGTCTTCCGGGAGCCGGAGATGGATCCGGACCGACGGGAGCGGCTCCGGGAGTGGCTGGCCCGGCAGTCCCGTTTGGACCTGGTGCGCTGGGTTTCTCTTCTGGATCCGGAGCGGGCGGCGGTGGCCGAGGCGGGGGGACCCCAACGCCTCGGCCGGACGCTGGAGGTGGCACTGCTCACCGGTCGTCCCCTCTCCTGGTGGCACCGGAACGCGCCGCCGGATGCCGAGTCCGTCCCCGTCCGGGTGGTGCTCCTGGAGCGCCCACGCGAGGAGCTCTATGAACGGATTGAAGAGCGGACCCAGGCCATGTTCGGAAGTGGGCTCCTGGAGGAGGTGGCCGCGCTCCTCGGCGCAGGGTATCGGACCTCCGATCCGGGGATGACGGGGACCGGATACCGGGAGGCTGCAAAGGTGGTCCAGGGGGAGTGCTCGTTGGAGGAGGCCGTGCTCCAGGTACAACGAGCCACCCGGGCCTATGCGCGGAGACAACTCACCTGGTTTCGGCACCAACTCCCTTCGGAGGGACTCCGCATCGATGCCCGGGATCCGGTGGATCGGCAGGTGGAGGCGGTGGTTCGGTGGTGGAAGGCGGGGACCGGGGTCTCCGGGACGGGGTAGATTTTCCGTGGCGACTTGAGGAAAAAGGGAAGAGGCAACACCAGTCATCACCGGGGAGGGAGCGGTTCATGCAAACGAGGTCCAATTGAAAATCGGTATCACCTGCCATCCCACCTACGGAGGCTCCGGGGCGGTGGCCACGGAGCTGGGGTTGGAGCTGGCGAAGCGGGGTCACGAGATCCACTTCATCTCCTACGAGCAGCCCTTCCGCCTCGTGGGGTTCCAGGAGCGGGTCTTCTTTCACGAAGTCGAGATGGACCAGTATCCCCTCTTCGAGCATCCGCCGTACTCGCTGGCCCTGGCGGTGGCCATCCATCAGGTGGCGGAAACCCGTGGGCTGGATCTGATCCATGTCCATTACGCCATCCCCCATGCCGCGTCGGCGTGGATCGCCAGGCAGATGCTGAATGGCTCGGCGGGCCCAGCCATTGTCACGACCCTCCACGGGACCGACATCACCCTGGTGGGACAGCACCCCTCGTTCCAGAGCATCACCCGCTTCTCCATCCTCAAGTCGGATGGACTCACCGCCGTTTCCCAATACCTCCGGGACGAAACGGAGGAGAACTTCGGTGTCCCCGCAGAGCGGATCGAGGTCATCCCCAACTTCATCGATCCCCAGCGATACCGGAGGGATCTGGAGCCCTGCCACCGGGCCACCCTGGCCCCGAATGGGGAGAAGATCGTCATGCACATCTCCAACTTCCGGGCGGTGAAGCGGGTGGAGGATGTGGTGCGGGTCTTCGCCGGGATCGCCCGACGCATGCCGGCCCGCCTCGTCATGGTGGGTGATGGCCCGGAGCGACCCCGTGCCCAAGCTGCCGCAACGGACCTCGGCATCGACGACGCCGTGGTGTTCCTGGGGAAGCACACCGCCGTCGAGGAACTCCTGGCCTGTGCCGACCTCTTCCTCCTCCCCTCGGAGTCCGAGTCCTTCGGGCTGGCCGCCCTGGAGGCCATGTCGTGCGGCGTCCCGGTGGTGGCTTCCCGGGTGGGTGGGATTCCGGAGGTGGTGGAGGATGGGGTGACGGGCCATCTCCTCCCCCTGGGAGACGTGGAGGCCATGGCTGACGCCGGCGCCACGACCCTGGAGAACGATGAAGCATGGGGGGCAATGAGCGCTGCGGCTCGGCGTCGGGCCGTGGACCACTTCTCGGCGGACCGGGTGGTCCAGGACTATGAGGCATACTACCGCCGGATCATGTCCCGGAATCCGGACCGGATCCCCGTTGGAGAAGGAGAGGTCGAATGACCGCGGAGAGATCGCGGGAGCGCGCCCTCGCGGGACTCGTGGAAAGCGGGTTGGCCGAGGACGTGGGTGATGGGGATCGAACCACGCTCTGGACGGTTCCCGTCGGGACCCTCTCCCGTGCCACCGTCGTGGCCAAGGAGCCCCTGGTGGTGGCGGGCCTCGAGGCGGCGGTGAGGGTCTTCCGGAAGGTGGACCCTGGCCTCGAGGTGACCCTCCGGGCCGAGGAGGGGGAGAGCGTGGAGCGAAACCGGGTGGTCCTGGAGATCCATGGTTCCGCCCGGTCCCTTCTCACGGGGGAGCGCACTGCGCTGAACTTCCTGGGGCGGTTGTCCGGGATCGCCACCCTCACCCGTTCCTTCGTTGCGGCGGCCGAGGGGACCCGGGCCAGGATCACCGATACCCGGAAGACCACCCCCGGGTGGAGGGAACTGGAAAAGGCGGCGGTGCGTGCCGGGGGTGGGGTGAACCACCGTATGGGCCTCCATGACATGGTCCTGGTCAAGGAGAACCACATCGCCGCCGCCGGAGGGATCGAGGCAGCGGTGGACGCAGTCGGGAGGGCGAACCGAGAAGGGCTCTCCGTGGAGGTGGAGGTGCGCTCCCTGGACGAACTGGAGCGCCTCCGGGGACGACCGGTGGATCGGGTGCTCCTGGATAACTTCCCCACCGCTGCCCTCAAGAAGGCGGTGGACCGGGTCGAGAAATGGCCCGCGCCCCGCCCCGAACTCGAAGCCTCGGGGAACATGACCCTGGATCGGATCCCCGGGGTGGCGGCCCTCGGCGTCCACTGGATTTCGGTGGGAGCCCTGACCCATTCGGCTCCAGTGGCGGACTTCTCCCTCCTCATGGAAGGGATCGCGGGGGAGGGGCCAGGTGGGGACGGATGAGCGGCGGCCTTCCGGGGTGGGATGGACGGAGCGAAGACGGATGGCGCAGGAGTATGGATCTCCCCCTCTTGGAACTCCACCACAGTCTCACCTCCACCAACGATCGGCTTCGGACGCTGGCCGCGGCGGGGGCCCCTTGTTTCGCCACGGTGGTGGCGGACATCCAGACACGGGGGCGGGGACGGGGGGGGAAGCGATGGCACTCCGAGGGAGGATCGGGACTCTGGATCTCCGTTCTTGTTCCTCCCCCTCCTGCCGGCCTGCCCGGTGTGGTCACCCTGGCGGTGGGGGTGGCCGCAGCCGAGGCGGTGGAGGAGGGGAGCGGGGTGGCGTGCCGACTGAAGTGGCCCAACGACCTTTTCATGGAGGTGGCGGGTGGGCCTGGCCGAAAGGTGGGCGGAATTCTCTGTGAGCGGGTGGGGGACGTGGAGGGAATCCTGGTCGGGGTGGGGATCAACCTCCGCCCATCGGAGGCTCCCCTGGCGGGCTCGGTGAGTCTCGAGGAGGGTTCAGGGGTGGTGGTACCCGCCCATCGGCTGGCGGTCCTCCTCGTGGAGCGTCTTCGGGTCTGGGCGGATCCTCCCCCGGACCGGGTGACACCGGCGCTACGGCGGGCGTGGGAGGTCCGGGATGCGCTGGCCGGCCGCCAGGTCAGGGGGGATCAGGGCGTGAGCGGCTACGCAGCTGGACTGGCCTCCGATGGCGCGCTCCAGGTTCGGTCCGGAACTGGGGTTGTCCAGACCATCCAGGGAGGGAGCGTACGCCTCGTGGAGGATCATGGGGGAGTGGACCGAGAGGAGGGGGAGCCATGAGCCGGGAAGGCGAGATGGAACTGGTGGTGGACGTGGGCAACACGGAAACGGTGGTGGGGGTCTTCGTCCCCGGGGAGATGGAGCCGATCCGACATTGGCGATACAGCACGTCCGTTCCCCGGACAGCGGATGAACTGGCCCTTCTCCTCCGGGCCTTTCTTCGTGACGGAGGATTGGAGCCAGGGGCCGTCCTCCGCTCCGTGGTGGGTTCGGTGGTCCCGGCCCAGACCAACCTCCTGCGGAGATGCCTGGTACGGATAGGGAAGGGCGACCTCTTCGTGGTGGAGCCTGGCGTCCCCCTTCCCATCCGACTCGATGTGGACGAACCCCGGACGGTGGGGGCGGATCGGATCGTGAACACCCTGGCCGCCAGAGTCCTCTACGGGCGGGACACCGTAGTCGTGGACCTGGGAACTGCGACCACCTTCGACTGCATCACCGCCGAGGGCGTCTTTGTCGGAGGGGTTATCGCCCCGGGGCTGCAGTCTGGCCAGGAGTGGCTGGGCGGGAGAACCGCCAAGCTTCCCAGGGTTCCGTTCGGCCCGCCGGACCGGGTGATCGGTCGCACCACCGAGGACTGCCTGCGAAGCGGGATCTTCTTTTCCTCCATCGACGCCATGGACGGGATCGTGGACCGGATTCGCCAGGAGTGGGACTCACGGGACCCCCTGGTGGTAGCCACCGGAGGACTGGCGGTGGTGGTGGGTCCACACTCCCGAACCCTGGAGCGGGTGGACCCTTTCCTCACGCTGGTGGGGCTGGCCCTGGCGGGTCGACACATGGCGGGGATCGCCGTGGTATGACTACCTTCTCCTCCCTGGGATTCGATGGGCCGGTCCACCGGCCCCGGACCTCCACCGGCCCCGGACCCTTGCCCCCCGCGCAATGAACGCCAACCTCCAGATTCCGCCGCCATGACCCTCTCCCCGGTATTCCGATCTCCATCCGCTGTTCAACTGCTTCGGGCCGAAGGGATCTGGGAACGACTGGAACCGGCCATTGCTTCCCAGGCCCGCGCTGTGGCCACCATCCGGAGTGACCTGGCGGAGATCCTGGACCCGGAGTTTCTGCGCGAGGAGTCGGGCCTGCCCCTGAAAGACGGAGAGGCTGACCCGGAAGCACTCGGGTTCCTCCAGGAGTTCTTCTTCCTCATCCTCTTTCGTTCCCTCTTCGAGTCCCTGGGTGTCCGACCCGAGCGGCTGGACCGCTATGCCGAAGTCAACTTCTGCGTGAAGGGGACCATCACCGCCGCAGACAACCTCTTCGATGACCAGGGGAAGAGCCTTCTCCCCCTGGAGGCGGGGAAGGGGTCCCGCTTCCTCTCCATCCTCCAGCTCATGTGCTTCGAGCGCCTGATTCGTAGGGTCCTGGACCGGGGCGTGGCCGCGGGGGAGGTGGAGGAGAGGCAGAGGGACGGCGTCCTGAAGGGTCTTCTCGACCTCATGGCCCGAATCGGCCAGTTGGAGGGTTCGGAGGAGGGGGGGGTGAGTGAGATTCCCACCCCCGAGGCCATGGTGGAGCGGGTGCATCGGGTCCGGGGCGGAGCTCTGTTTGCCCTGGCCTTCGTCCCGCCCCGGGTTCTGGAGTCGGGGGAAACGCTGGCGCGGATCCAGGCTGCGGAGCCGGCGGTGGCACGCCTGGGCACGGCGTTCCAGATCGTGGACGACCTCACCGACTTCGAGTTCGATCTCACCCGGCGGAGCCACAACCTCCTGGTGGCTCAGGTGCATCACCATGGCACGGCGTTGGAGCGAGCCCGTCTCGAGGCCCTTCTGGCCGGGGCGTCACCTGAGTCCGGGGAGGTGGAAGGCACCTTCCGTACCTCCGCCCGAGCCGTCCTGGAGCGGGCCTACGGGGAGGCACGGCAGGCGTTCCGCGAGTTGGCCGCCCTGGGGTTCTGGTTCCCGGAGCGTCTGGCCGAGGAGGTGGTCCATGCCATCGTGGGCCTCGAGGGGGTCCGTCGCATGGAGGAGATCGCCGCTTCCCCCGGGGCCAGGAGCTGATTCGGATCCAGGCGGAGACGGCCCGTCCCTTGCCCACGCCGCGCCCCGTGCCACTGCGAACAACCCCTCCATCTTCCCTCCTTCGTATGTCCTTTCCCGCCGCACTTCCAACATCCCCTTCCAGTCGTCTGGTGAGTCAGGGATTCACCGTCCTTCCAGTCCTCTCCTGGGTCCCACGGAGGCGGTTGACAATCAGGGTGAGTCTGGTACCTTAACCTCGGGCTTGTTAGCACTCATCGTCGGTGAGTGCCAACAAGCGTGAAACCCTCATGAACCTCGCGTCACGAGGAGGAGAATCAATGTCGCAGTCCAAGATCCAGCCCCTTCAGGATCGGGTCGTTGTCCAGGCCCTCCAGGAGGCCGAGCAGACGAAAAGCGGTCTCTACATCCCCGACACCGCCAAGGAAAAGCCCCAGCAGGGGAAGGTTGTGGCGGTCGGTCCCGGGAAGTTGTCCGAGCAGGGGGAGCGTCTTCCCCCGGACGTGAAGGAAGGGGACACCGTCCTCTACGGGAAGTACAGCGGTACCGAGGTCAAGGTGGAAGGAGAGGAATACCTCATCCTCCGGGAGTCGGACATCCTTGCAGTGATCAACGACTGAGTCCGAGCCCCGCGGCAGAGACATCCTTTTCAGAACTGACGTACGAAGGAGCATAGAAAAATGGCAGCCAAGGACCTTAAATTCGACACCGAAGCCAGAGCGAAGCTCAAGGTCGGTGTGGACAAGTTGAGCCGGGCCGTGAAGGTGACCCTCGGGCCCAAGGGTCGTAACGTCGTGCTGGACCGTAAGTTCGGCGCTCCTACCGTGACCAAGGACGGGGTCTCGGTGGCGAAGGAGATCGAGCTGGAAGATCCCGTGGAGAACATGGGTGCCCAGATGGTGAAGGAAGTGGCCACCAAGACCTCGGACAACGCCGGGGATGGGACCACCACCGCTACGGTGCTGGCCCAGGCCATCTTCTCCGAGGGGCTGAAGAACGTCACCGCCGGTAGCGACCCCATGGCCATCAAGCGAGGGATCGACCAGGCGGTACGGCGGGTGGTGGAGGAGCTGAAGAGCCTCTCTATGGAGACCAAGGGGAAGAAGGAGATCGCCCAGGTAGGGACCATCTCCGCCAACTCCGACGCGGAGGTGGGGGAGCTCATCGCCGACGCCATGGAGAAGGTGGGGAAGGACGGTGTCATCACCGTGGAGGAGGCCAAGGGGCTCGAGACCACGCTGGAGACGGTGGAGGGGATGCAGTTCGACCGGGGGTACCTCTCCCCCTACTTCGTCACCGATCCGGAGCGGATGGATGCGGTCCTGGAAGATCCCATGATCCTCATCCATGACAAGAAGATCTCCTCCATGAAGGACCTTCTTCCGGTCCTGGAGAAGGTGGCCCAGCAGGGGCGGCCCCTCCTCATCATCTCCGAGGACGTAGAGGGCGAGGCGCTGGCCACCCTGGTGGTGAACAAGCTCCGGGGCACGCTGAAGGTCTGTGCCGTGAAGGCTCCCGGATTCGGGGACCGGCGGAAGGCCATGCTCCAGGACATCGCCGTTCTCACCGGAGGCCAGGTGGTTTCCGAGGACGTGGGCTTCAAGCTGGAGAATGCCGCCCTCTCCGACCTGGGTGAGGCCAAGCGAGTGGTGGTGGACAAGGACAACACCACCCTGGTGGACGGTGCCGGTGACGCGGACAACATCAAGGGCCGGATCGACGAGATCCGGACCGCCATCGACAAGTCCACCTCCGACTACGACCGGGAGAAGCTCCAGGAGCGTCTGGCGAAGCTCTCCGGCGGTGTGGCGGTGATCAACGTCGGTGCGGCCACCGAGACGGCCATGAAGGAGAAGAAGGCCCGCGTGGAGGACGCTCTCCACGCCACCCGCGCTGCGGTGGAAGAAGGAATCGTCCCGGGTGGTGGTGTGGCCCTCCTTCGAGCCCAGGCCGCGCTGGCGGACTTCGTCCTCCCCCTTCAGCCCGAGCAGGTTGGGGTGGATATCCTCCGCCGGGCCCTTGAGTCTCCCATCCGGCAGATCGCGACCAACGCCGGTGTGGAGGGCTCCATCGTGGTGGCCAAGATCCGCGAGAGCTCGGACCCGCACTTCGGGTTCAACGCCGCCACCGAGGTCTACGAAGATCTGGTGGAGGCCGGGGTTATCGATCCCACCAAGGTGGTGCGGACGGCCCTTGAGAATGCCGCGTCCATCGCCGGACTCCTCCTCACCACCGAGTGCGTGGTTGTGGAGCATCCCGAGGAAGAAAGCGCCGCCGGCGGTCCTGCCGGCGGGATGGGCGGAATGGGTGGAATGGGCGGGATGTACTGATCCCGAACTGAACACCGACGGACCACGGGGTCCGGGCGCTTCGGCGCCCGGGCCCCGTTTTCGTTCCGGGAACCGTGCCCGTCGCCATCTCTCGGGCGTCGATGGGTGGGCCCGGAGGGGGCCGGGGGAGGACCGAGGAAGCACCGGGGTGGCCGGGGGGGCCAGGGGAGGACCGGGGGGATAGCTCCCGGGACCCCCCATCGGGGGTCCGGGGTTGGAGGAGTGGCGGCCTTCGGTTCTCCGACCCCCGATCCCCACGGCATGACTCCATCCTCCGAATTCCCCCAGCGTCGGCGCCGCGGCGCCCCCAGGGAAATCTGGTTCGTCGCCTTCGGGGTGGCCATTCTGGCCCACCTCCTCCTCTTCCTCTTCTGGCCCACCCGGGACATCGAGCCCCTTGAGGTCCGGACGGCGAGCCAGCCCCTCTACGTCGCGGTGGGGATGCCTGAGGTGACGTCGCTCGGGAGGGACCGCATACCGGTGGCGGAAGTCCTCCCGGATACCTCCTGGGCCTCACCCCGGATCTGGAACGAGGCCTTCCTTCAGCGGACCCTGGCCCGGGAGTGGCCCCGTGACCTCTGGACCTGGGGAGAGGGGGGGCGGGCCACCATCGCCCTGACCATCACCGCCGCCGGACAGACCGGAGCCCCCCGAATGGTGGAGGGGTCCGGAGACGAGGCGGTGGACCGGGCCTTTCTTGTCCTGGCGGAGCGGATGCGCTTTTCCCCGGCCCGGCTCCAGGGGGTCACCCGGGAGGTGGAGGCGGAGATCTCCCTCTTCGTGTCGCCCCCGGCGGTGGGGCTGGATCGGGAGGCCGGTCCGGATCGGGAGTGACGGACAGCGGTTGACCCCCCGCTCCCGGGGGCATTAGAGTCCGACCCCGGCGCGGAGGTGGGGATCGTAGCCCCGCCCGCGCATCCGTATGTCTCTCCCCCGTTCCATCCATGCACTCCGACGCCCTGCAGGTCATCCTTCCCGACGGGAAGATCCTGGAACTTCCCGCCGGTTCCTCCGCCCACGATGTCGCCGCCGCCATCGGCCCCGGCCTGGCGAAGGCGGCCCTGGCCGCCGAGGTGGACGGAGAGTTGGTGGACCTGCACCGCCCTCTCCCCGGGGATTGTCGGATCCGGCTCATCACCGAACGGGACCCCGAGGCCCTCCCCCTCCTCCGCCACTCGGCGGCCCACGTCCTGGCCACCGCCGTGCGTACGCTCCGCCCTGGCGCCGAAATCGGGTTCGGACCCGCCATCGAGGAGGGGTTCTACTACGACTTCGGGGTGGAGGAACCCTTCACCCCGGAGGATCTGGAACTCTTCGAGAAGGCGATGGAGGAGGTCATCGCCGCCGATCTCCCCTTCGAGCGGAAGCGGGTGGAGAAGGAAGAGGCCCGGGAACTCTTCCACGACGACCCCCTCAAGCTGGAGCGGCTGGGGGAGTTCGACGAGGACGAGGTCATCACCGTCTACCGGGACGGGCCCTTCGTGGACCTCTGCCGTGGCCCCCACGTCCCCTCCACCGGACGGCTCAAGCACGTCAAGCTCCTCTCCGCAGCGGGTGCCTATTGGAGGGGGGATGAGTCCAGGCAGATGCTCCAGCGGATCTACGGCACCGCCTTCTTCAAGGAGAAGGAGCTGGAGGAGCACCTGGAGCGCCTGGAGGAGGCGAAGAAGCGGGACCACCGGGTCCTGGGCCGGCAGCTCGACCTCTTCACCGTGGATGCCCGGGTGGGTTCGGGGCTCATCCTCTGGCAGCCCGCCGGCGCCATCGTCCGGAACGAGATCGAGGAGTACGAGAAGGAGCTCATCCTCCGTCACGGATACGAGATCGTCTACACGCCCCATGTGATGAACGAGCGTCTCTTCGAGATCTCCGGGCACCTGGAGAACTTCAAGGAGAACATGTTCGGAGCCATGGAGGTGGAAGGCGCCCGCTACCGACCCAAGCCCATGAACTGCCCCGGGCACATCTGTATCTACCAGGCGGCGCAGCGTTCCTATCGCGAGCTCCCCATCCGCTACGCCGAGTTCGGAACGGTCTATCGGTACGAGCGGAGCGGGGTGCTCCACGGGATGCTTCGGGTCCGGGGCTTCACCCAGGACGACGCCCACGTCTTCTGCACCCGGGAACAGGTTCCCGGGGAGATCGAGGCGCTTCTGGATCTGGTGGACGAGATGCTGGCCACCTTCGGGTATCCCTACACCATCGAACTGGCCACTCGTCCGGAGAAGGCCCTGGGCTCCGAAGAGGAATGGGACTTCGCCGTTGGACAGCTCCGCTCGGTCCTGGAGGCCCGGGGGCTGGACTATGCGGTGGACGAGGGGGGCGGGGCCTTCTATGGCCCGAAGCTGGACTTCAAGCTCATCGACGCCATCGGACGGAAGTGGCAGGGGCCCACGGTGCAGTTGGACTTCAACCTCCCGGAGCGCTTCGAGATCGAGTACATCGGGGACGACAACGAGCGGCACCGCCCGGTGATGCTCCACCGCGTCCTGGTGGGCTCCATGGAGCGTTTCATCGGGGGCCTCATCGAGCATTACGCTGGGGCCTTCCCCCTCTGGCTCGCCCCGGAGCAGGTCCGGGTGCTCCCCATCTCTGAGCAGTGGTCCGAGGTGGCCTCCGCCTACGTGAGGGAACTGCGGGCCGCGGGGATCCGCGCCTCTTTGGCGGACCGGGAGACCCTGGGGTATCGGATCCGGGAAGCGGAGATCCGGAAGGTCCCCTACATGGGGGTCATCGGGGAGCGGGAGGCCAAGGAGGGGACGGTGGCGGTGCGGAAGCGGGGGGCGGGGAAGAAGCAGGAGACCCTGGACCGCTCCGCCTTCCTGGATCGCCTCAGGGAAGAGATCGCGACGCGGGTCCTGGATTGAGCCGGTGGCCGGACCCCTGGATTGAGCCCGTGGCCGGGCCCTTCCCCGAGCCGCAGGTCCGTGACTCGAGGAAGGCGGGGGGCTCCCTGGCTTGCATTCGCCCAGGCGAAGCGGTGATCACCCCCGGACACCGCCTCCCCAATCCCTGGGTGAACCACTGCCTGGGCCACGTGTGCGGTCAGGACCAGCCGGCGGGCGAGTTCCTGGCCTCCTGCTACCGGGAGGCTCTTCGACTGGCAGAGGCGCCCTCGCTTCGTTCCCTGGCCTTTCCCTCCCTTTGCACCCGCGCCTTCGGATATCCCATGGAAGAAGCCGCCCGGATTACCCTGGCCACCTTCATGAAGCGGCTCTCACATCTCCAGCGGGTGTGGAGGATCTGCTCGGTTCCCTTCGACATCGAAGCCCCAAGGGTGCATCGCAGGGTCCTGGACGGGATGGCAGGAGCGGAGGCCGGTCCATGAGTGGCAGGCGCGCCGATCCGGGAGTGCCCCCCTGCACTGGGGATGGGGAAGGGGGGGACGCTCTCCCCTGGGTCCACTCCGGCAACATGGGGCTCCTGGTGGATCAGTATCAGTTCACCATGCTCCGGGCCTACCACGCTGAGGGAATGCTAGGGCAGGCCGTCTTCAGTCTCTTTGTGCGCCGCCTCCCCCCGGAGCGGAACTACCTCCTGGCCTGCGGTCTGGACACGGTGCTGGGGGTCCTGGAGCAACTCCACTTCCCCGACGATGCCCTGGCGCACCTGGCCTCCGTCGAGGGCTTCGACGAGAGCTTCCTGGGATGGTTGTCGGGACTCCGCTTCCGGGGTGATGTGTGGGCGGTGCCCGAGGGGACCCCGGTCTTCGCGAATGAGCCCATTCTGGAAGTACGGGCATCCCTTCCGGAGGCCCAGGTCGTGGAGACCCTGGTCATGAACCAGATCCACCTCCAGACCGTGCTGGCCTCGAAGGCGTCACGGGTGAAGGCCGTTGCGGGGGACCGGGGGGTGGTGGATTTCGGTCTCCGACGGATGCACGGGACGGACGCCGGCCTCAAGTCCGCCCGGGCCTTCCATATCGCCGGGGTGGACGCCACGAGCAACGTGCTGGCCGGCCGAGTCTACGGCGTGCCGGTGACTGGGACCATGGCCCATTCCTACGTCCAGGCCCACGAGGGAGAGATGGAGGCGTTCCGGGCCTTCATGCGGGTCTTCCCGGAGACCGTCCTCCTGGTGGACACGTACGACACCCTCGAGGGGGTGCGCACCGTGGTTCGCCTGGCCCGGGAGTTGGGCGACGACTTCCGTGTCCGGGGGGTCCGCCTGGATTCGGGCGACCTCGATGCCCTGGCCCGGGCTTCCCGGGAGATCCTGGACGCGGCCGGCCTGGAGGACCTCCGCATCCTGGCCTCCGGGGGATTGGACGAGTGGTCCATCCGGGAACTGGTGCGGGCCGGGGCCCCCATCGACGGTTTCGGCGTGGGAACGGGAATGGGGGTGGCGGCTGACGCTCCCTCCCTGGACATCGCCTACAAGCTCACCGAGTACGAGGGCGAGGGCCGCCTGAAGCTCTCCCCTGGAAAGCCCATCCTTCCCGGTCGGAAGCAGATCTTCCGGGTGGAGGAAGAAGAACGGGCGGTGAGGGACGTCCTCGCCGGGGAAGGGGAGCACCACCGGGGCCGTCCGCTCCTCCGTCAGGTGATGTCAGCGGGTGAACGGACGGAGTCGGGTCGGGAAGGCCTTGACGTGGCCAGGGATCGGGCGGCGGAGGAGTTGAGCCGTCTTCCGGAGCCCCTTCTGGAACTGGAGTCTGCCGACTCGGCCTTCCCCGTGGAGGTGAGCCCCGAACTGAGGGAACGCCAACGGCGTGCCGCGGATCGGGCGGCGGAGGGAAGGGCGGGGTAGGGGCAGAGAGTCTTGACTTGACCTCCACCCCCCTTATCTTTCGTCGCACAGTTCTGGAAGAGAGGGGTCGACGCCCCTCCACCTGTCGGCCCGCCTCAATCGGGGTGAGACGCTGCCGGGTCGACGAAACGGGCCTCAGGGGCACAATGTCCTTCGCTGAAGCCTGATGACGCGGCCCGGTGACCACCGGGCCTTTTTCGTGTCCGGCCCTGGTGCCGGACCAGATCGGAGGTTGGAGCTATAAAAGAACAGAGGGTCCGCGTCAACGACCAGATCAGGATCAGCCCCATCCGCCTCATCGGCGCCGATGGGGAGCAGGTGGGAATCATCTCCCTGGACGAGGCGAAAGAGCGGGCAGACGAGGCGGGCATGGACCTGGTGGAAGTCGCGCCGGAAGCCCGACCGCCGGTCTGCAAGCTGATGGACTACGGGAAGTTTCGCTACGAAGAGCAGCGAAAGGCCCGGGAAGCCCGGAAGCGGCAGCATACGGTCTCATTGAAGGAGGTCAAGTTCCGACCCGGGATCGAGGACCACGACTACGACTTCAAGACCCGCCATGTCCGCCGCTTCCTGGAAGAAGGGGACAAGGTGAAGGTCACCATGATGTTTCGGGGTCGGCAGATGTCCCATCCCGAAATCGGCCTTGAGGTCCTGGTCCGGATCGCAGCGGACATGGAAGAGATCGGAAAGATCGAGAGCCATCCCACCCGCGAGGGCCGGACGATGCACATGGTTCTCGCCCCCCTGAATTCCAAGTAGATCATTCCCGCAGGCACCATGAGAATGCCGGCGTCGCGGGAGGCTTCCCGGGACGCCCCTGGGGAACCCGTGCCAGCGAGATAGAGAGGAGCAGGAAATGCCGAAGATGAAGACGAACCGGGCAGCCGCAAAGCGCCTGAAGAAGACGGGGACGGGGAAGCTCCGGCGCCGTCGGGCCAACAAGAGCCACATCCTTACCAAGAAGACGACGAAGCGGAAGCGGCGTCTCCGCCAGGCTACCCTGGTGGACAAGGCCGACGAGAAGCGAATGAAGCGTCTTCTCCCCAACCTGTAATCGAGCGGGAGTCGAGCGATGCCACGGACGACCGGAGCGCCGGCCCGCAAGGACCGGAAGAAGAAAATCCTGAAGGAAGCCAAGGGCTACTTCGGGGGTCGCAAGAAGCTCTACCGCACTGCCAAGGATGCGGTGGAGAAGGGGTGGGAGCACGCCTACCGGGATCGGAAGAAGAAGAAGCGGAACTTCCGGGCCCTCTGGATCACCCGGATCAATGCTGCTGCTCGGCAGCATGATCTGTCTTACTCCCGGTTCATGGACGGACTGAACAAGTCCGGGATCGAGTTGGACCGGAAGGCCTTGGCCGACTTGGCGGTACGCAATCCCCGGGCCTTCGAGGCGCTGGCCCTTCAGGCCAGGGATGCGCTGAACGGATCGGCCTGACGGAACGACGGGGCCCTCCATCGGGGGCACGCGGGGCCCGGGGACGTTACCCCCGGGCCCCGCTTCGTGTTTTGTGGAGACCCACNCTCCCCCGACGTCCGGCGACGGCGGACCTCCGGCCTGAACCGGGAAGGACCCGAACGACCCGGTGGGACCGGAGAGCCTCGGGGTTTTCGCTTGGAACGGGGGATGGTAGGTTTGGCGTCATTGCGTCGCGGTATCGCTGGAAATCAGCCCTTCCCCGGGACCCGCCCAGGAGGCGTTTCTTGAGTTCTCTGCTCGACGATCTGTCGGCACTGGAAGCCGAAGCACTGGAAGCCGTGGACTCCGCGGACACCCTGGACAACCTGGAGTCCATCCGGGTCCAGTACCTGGGTCGCAAGGATGGACGGATCTCCACCATCCTTCGACGGGTCGGGGAGTTGGAGCCCGAAGAGAGGCCCCAGGTGGGAGCGGAGGCGAATCGGGTGAAGGGACGCCTCCAGGAGGCCCTCGAGTCCCGGACGGCGGCCGTGACGACCGAAGGGGGCGGGGAATCCCCCGAAGAGGATCTGACTCTCCCCGGGCGCGCACCCTGGGCGGGGGGACGCCATCCCGTGACCCTGGTCATCGACGAACTCTGGGAGATCTTCCGGGGTCTGGGGTTCACCCGGGCCCGAGGGCCCGAGGCCGAAACGGAGTGGCACAACTTCGTCGCCCTGAACACGCCGCTGGACCACCCGGCCGCCGATGAACAGGACACCCTCTATCTGAAGGGGGGGCACCTCCTCCGGAGCCACACCTCCCCGGTCCAGGTGCGGGTCATGCAGAGCCATCGTCCTCCCATCCGAGTCCTGGCCCCTGGAATGGTCTACCGGAGGGATACCTACGACGCGACCCACGCGCCGGCCTTCGCCCAGCTGGAAGGACTGGTGGTGGACGAGGGGATCACCTTCGTGGACTTGAAGGCCACCCTGGCCGAGTTCGCTCGTCGCTACTGGGGCCCTGAGACCCGGGTGCGCTTCCGACCCTCTTTCTTTCCCTTCACCGAACCCTCCGCCGAGGTGGATGTGAAGCGGGTCTACCGAGACGCGGAGGGTCGGGAGCAGGAGACCGACTGGCTGGAGATCATGGGCGCCGGGATGGTGGATCCGGCGGTCCTGGACCAGTGCGGGATCGACTCGGAGCGCTACACAGGCTTCGCCTTCGGGATGGGGCCGGGCCGCATTGGGATGCTCAAATACGGGATCCCTGACATCCGGGCCTACTTCGACAACGACATGCGCTTCCTTCGACAGTTCGCCCACCGATGAAAGTCTCCTACCGCTGGATTCGATCCCTGGCCCCCGAGTTGACCCAGACCCCGGAGGAGGCCTCGGAGCGTCTGGCCGGGCTGGGATTCCCCGTGGAGGGGGCCGAGGCCCTGGCCGAGGGGCTGGGGGACATTGTGGTGGGGCGGGTCCTGGAAGTCCGCTCCCACCCCAACGCCGACCGGCTCCGGGTCTGCGAGGTGGACGGTGGACACGGTGTGGTGCAAGTCGTCTGCGGAGCAGACAATGTCCGGGCCGGAGCCTGGTATCCCCTGGCTCCCGTGGGGGCCACCCTGCCGGGTGGCATGCAGATCCGGAAGGCGAAGCTCCGGGGAGAGGCCTCCGAGGGGATGCTCTGCTCCGAGCGGGAGCTGGGGCTTGGACGAGGGCATGAGGGGATCATGGAACTGGCGTTGGAGGCCGAGGCCATCAGGCCAGGGGTCCCCCTGGTGGAGGCGCTGGGGCTCCAGGATGTGCGCCTGGATGTAGAGGTGACCTCGAACCGACCGGATCTCCTCTCCCACCAGGGGATTGCCCGGGAGCTGGCGCCGCGGGGAGGTGCGTCGCTGATGGATCCTCCCATCCCCGGCGAGGACCCGGGCGTGGCGGAGGCCCTGGCCACCCTCCCGGTGGTGGCTGACCCCCGGGAAGTCTCGGTCGGCGGCGTCACCCTCCGGATCCAGGACCCGGACCTCTGCCCCCGGTACCTTGGGCTGGTGATACGGGGGGTGACGGTGGGCCCCTCCCCGTCCTGGCTCCAGAGCCGCCTCCGGGCGGCAGGGGCCCGGCCCATCAACAACGTGGTGGATGCCACCAACTACGTCCTCCTGGAGTTGGGGCAGCCCCTCCACGCCTTCGACCTGGGCCAGCTTGCAGCGTCCACGGTGGTGGTCCGCCGGGCCCAGGAGGCGGAGCGGATCCGGACGCTGGACGGAGAGGATCGGACCCTTGGATCGGAGATGCTGGCCATCTGCGACGCACGGAAGCCGGTCGCCGTGGCCGGGGTCATGGGGGGCGAGGAGTCGGAGGTGGGGGCCTCCACCAGGGACATCCTCCTGGAGTGTGCTCTCTTCACCCCGGGCCCGGTGCGGGCGACCCGGAAGGCGCTGGGCCTCTCTACCGACGCATCCTACCGGTTCGAGCGGGGCGTGGACCCCCAGGGACTCCGGACGGCGCTGGAGCGGTGCGCCCGGATCATCCTGGCCACCGCCGGTGGAGAGGTGGGAGAGGCGATCCTG
>SL_3KL_010_SEDDRAFT_10002570_pt1 | contig 16601 bp, 15 predicted proteins | sample SodLakKL_010_SED_2_FD_10381 | JGI IMG/M metagenome (IMG submission 10381) | reverse complement strand
CGGACAAGAGCTTGCCCCGGGTGAATACACACCCCGCATTCCTGACCAGGTAGGCTAGCAGTTCAAACTCCCGGTAAGTCAGCTCCACCATTCGACCGCTTTTTCTCACTTCTACCGTATCCAGGTTAATTTCCAGGCTTCCGCACTTTACTATTTCCTGTTCCGACAGGCTTCCTTCGGCTCTTCTTAAAATAGCCCTGACCCGGGCTGTCAGTTCCCGGGTACCAAAGGGTTTGGTGACATAGTCATCGGCGCCCAGTTCCAGTCCCAGTACCTTGTCCGTTTCCGTTTCCTTGGCCGTAAGCATCAAAATAGGCACAGAAAGCCGTTTGCGGATTTCCCGGCAGACCGTAAATCCATCTTTTTTGGGAAGCATAATATCCAGAATTACCAGGTCGGGCCTCTCTCTAAAGGTAATGTTTACGGCTTCCTCGCCGTCATAAGCCACCAATACCCTGTACCCTTCCTGCTCCAGGTTGTACTTAATGATGTCGGCGATTGGTTTTTCGTCGTCTACCACTAATATTTTTGCCTGCACCCTCAGCCCTCCGAACCTCTAATAAAAAATTCTATCTCAAATTATAGCACAACCTGAAAAAGCCCGCACCCAAAAAAAAATGCGCGGCTTATGCCGCGCTTTTTAAAAAATATATTAAGAGGGGGTCAAACTCCACTTTATATATGTATTTTACCCTCTCAATGTTACAAACAAATTACAGCAAGATAATAATTCTGTTACATTTACTGCTTTTACCCTTTTTTTCTTTTTAATAGTAACGCATGGGATTTACTCTGGTACCGTTTATTCTGATTTCAAAATGCAGGTGTGACCCTGTTGCGTTCCCGGTTGCACCCATACGGGCTATGGTCTGACCCTTCTTTACGCTGGCTCCAACACTCACCAGGTTGGATGAATTATGTGCATAAAGTGTGCTGACTCCACCTCCGTGGTCGATTATCACGGTCCTTCCATAGCTCCCGGAAAAACCAGAAAAGGTTACCCTTCCGCTGTCAGCGGCGTAAATAGCAGTTCCCGTGGGTCCAGAGATATCAATCCCATAATGATATCCTCGTCCCCGTGGGCCAAAGTATGAACTGATTCTTCTAGAGGCAGCGGGCCAAGCAAAACGCCCTGATGTATTAATTCTTACATTAGAGGTAGAGATGCTGGGTCTGGCCGTACCTTTTACTACTTGCTGGGTTACAGGCTTCTTAGTTACTTTCTCATTAATAATCTCTTTTTCAATTTCTACTCCGTTTTTTGAAGTAATCCTGTAGATCACTTCTTTCAGTCCGTTTTCTCCCTTTTGGTTTACTTTGGACTGGGTGGTAAGCATCCTGGAACTGTAAGTGGTTGTAGTTTCAAAGGGAATCCTTTCTTCCCTGGTGATTTCCTTTACTGCCACCACATTCACCAACGGTTCTAGTTTATCTAGATGCAATTCATCTCCGATTTGAAGACGTTCTCCGTTTAAATGAGGGTTGTTTTCCTGCAGTTGGCTTATTTCCAAATTGTTTAGTTTGGCAATATCCCACAGTGTATCTCCCCGGGAAACCAGGTATACCTGACGGCGCGTTCTTCCATCTACCAGCACCTCGGCCACATGGTCTGGTTTCAGAATCCGGGTAGGATCTGCCAGCACAGGAGTAACGGTTATGTCGTCTTCAATGGTAACCTCTATTAAGTTTTCTTCATCTTCAATGTAGCTTTCCTTAACCAGCTTGATTACTTTTTCATAATCAGCTTCATCTTTTACCAGAAAAGTCTTGGTCCCGTTAATCTGAATTTCACAGGCCTCGGTTTTGTAGTCAAGACCTTCCTGCAGCTGGGCCATAACCTTTTCCGGTTCCTCGGTCAAAGAAACGTCCCTGACCTGCTGGGCAGAGATTCTGCCCATCTGCACAACTTCCATCCCGTATTTTTCTTCTGCTTCATCCCTCAGCTGAAGGACAAAGTCCCTGACTTCCACAGGGTCTTTAATGCACCCCAGTACTTGACCGTCCAGATAAACCTGGTAGTAGAAGCTGCCGAGATAGTCATGCAGTGCAAATGCACCGGCGATGAGCAGGACAACCAGCATGAGCCCCGCCAGGGGCTTTGATGCCCCAATCATTCGACGGTGTAAATCTCCATTCCTTTCAACTGTCATCCTAAAACCTCCGTTTTCATTGACACGGAGCAAAAAAATGTAAAAAAATAGGCTATTAAGAGATTCTATCCTGTAAACCCAACTATTATAATTCGCTAAATTTAATTATATTCCTTCCAAAATCAGTGGAAATTATTAAAAAAACTTAAGAAAATAAAAAGCAGCCTCGGCTGCTTTACGAAAATTTGGTGACCCCTGGGGGAATCGAACCCCCGTTACCGGCGTGAAAGGCCGGTGTCTTAACCGCTTGACCAAGGGGCCACATATTCTTTATTTTACTTTGAAAAATTTTTGCGCACTTATCTGCTCACGAGTTTAGATGTTACTATACCTTCTTCGTTTTGTCAACATCCAAACAAATTAAGTGAATTGAAAGAAATTAAGGGAGTTTAAGGAGATTGGCGAGTTAGGGGTGAGTTAGGGGGACAGCTTACTTAATTACGATAATTACCCTTTTGGGTCATTTATTTTATTCTCCCGTAATTAAGTAAGCTGTCCCCTTATTTTCCTTATTTTATTCTCCCGTAATTAAGTAAGCTGTCCCCTTATTTATACAAACCGAAGAAAATGTGTTTAATAATTAATTTCTTCAAGGATTTTTGTCTGGTTCCTGCCGGGCCCTACGGAAACTATTGAAATGGGAACCTGTGCCAATTCCTGAATCCGGTTTACGTAGGCCAGTGCCTGGGGCGGGAAGTCTTCATACCGATCGATTTTTGAAAGATCCTCAGTCCAGCCCTCCATTTCTTCATAAATGGGTTGACACCTTTGAAGAACTCCCAAGCTGGCCGGCCATTCTTCAATGACTTTCCCTTCCAGTTGATAACCGGTACAAATTTTCACCGTGGAAAGACCGCTGAGCACGTCAAGCTTTGTAATAACTATATGGGTCAGGGCATTGAGCCGCCTGGCATGGCGCAGAACTACGGCATCCAGCCAGCCGATCCTTCGGGGCCGGCCCGTGGTGGTACCGTATTCCCCACCGAATTCCCTGAGATTGTCTGCCAGTTCACCGAAGAGTTCTGTCGGAAAGGGGCCTTCCCCAACCCGGGTTGTATACGCCTTAACGATTCCCAACACTTTGTCAATTCGTCCCGGGCCTATGCCTGCACCGATGCAGACGGCACCGGCCGTGGGATTAGAAGAGGTAACAAAGGGGTACGTTCCATGGTCTATGTCCAGCATAACCCCCTGGGCCCCTTCGAAAAGGACCGGGCTCCCCTCATCTACGGCACGGTTTATTATAAGGGAAGTATCTGCTACTTTGTCTTTCAGCATAAGAGCATATTGGCTGTATTCTTCATAGATTTCCTCAAAATCCATGGGCTCCACACCATAAATTTTCTCAAAGATTTCATTTTTACATTCCAGTACGGATTTTACCCTGGCTGCAAATTCCTCCGGGTTGATCATTTCTCCTATACGTATCCCTGTTCGGGAAATTTTATCGAAATAAGCAGGGCCAATGCCCCTCTTGGTGGTGCCGATTTTGATGTGGCGCTTTTCTTCCTCCAGGCTGTCTAACCTGCGGTGGTAAGGCATAATCACATGGGCCCGATCGCTGATCTTTATGCCGGAGGTATCAATACCCTTTTGATCCAATGCTTTTATCTCGTTGATCAGCACCTCCGGGTCTATTACCAGCCCGTTTCCGATAATACACATGGTTCCGGGATTAAAAACCCCCGAGGGAATCAAGTGAAGCTTGTGGACTATATCGTCAATCACGATGGTATGGCCGGCATTGTTGCCGCCCTGAAATCGTACCACCAGGCTGGCTTTTTCCGCCAGAATATCGGTGATTTTCCCTTTTCCCTCATCTCCCCATTGTGTTCCAACCACAACTATGGTACCCAAATACAAAACCTCCCGGATCCAATTTTTATGCTGCCTTTTTTGGCTGCCTTACTTATTTATGCTTTACATTTCATGAATATGTTAGTCTGCTAAAAGAAAACATCTAACCTACGAGATAATAACAGAATGTCTGCATTATGTCAAGGTTTACACGCTGTTCTGTGTGTTTATCTTGGGCTGTTTTATCTTATAGATAAATACTTATAGTTTATTTGGCTGTTAGGGAAGCCCAGGAGTGACGCTTTCATCCCCGCAGCAAGCTGACAGGGTGGTTTTCAGTGGGTTCTCTATACCCTGTGATTAAGTACCGGTTTCCGCCACATCAGAACGGGAGGCCATATTTTGAAACCGGGTAAATGAATCCTGGAAATATAGTTTAATGGTATCAATGGGGCCGTTCCTCTGCTTAGCGATGATAATTTCTGCAATATTCTTTTCCTGGGAATCCTGACGGTAATAATCATCTCGATATATAAAGGCGACCAGGTCAGCATTGGCCTCGATTCCTCCGGATTCCAGAAGGTCGCTTAAAATGGGCCTCTTGTCATTTCTGGTTTCCACCGCCCGGCTCAGCTGGGACAGGGCTATGATGGGAACATTGAGTTCTTTGGCCAGGGCCTTGAGTGAACGGGAAATAAAGGAAATTTCCTGCTGTCGGTTTTCCTGTCTGCCGTGGGCACGCATCAGCTGAAGATAGTCTATAAAGATGATGCTCAGCCCATGTTCAGCCATGAGCCTTCTAGCCTTTGCCCGAATTTCCATGACGCTGATGGCCGGGGTATCATCGATATAAATGGGGGCTTCCGCCAGGGGCCCCACGGCCCGGACCAGCTTGGGCCAATCGTCTCCCGTTAAAAAACCCCTGCGCAGCCGGTGGGCATCAATTCCTGCCTGAGCACAGAGCATTCGCATCACCAGCTGTTCTTTGGACATTTCCAGGCTGAATACGGCAGCGGGAAGCTTTTCCCGGGTTCCGATATGCTGGGCCATATTCAGAGCCAGTGTGGTCTTCCCCATCCCCGGCCGAGCGGCCACGATAATAAGATCGGAATTCTGAAAACCGGAGGTGATATTATCCAGGTCCTTAAAACCGGTAGGCACCCCGGTAATCCCCTTCTTATGCTCGTACAGATATTCAATGCGTTCGAAGGTTTCCATAAGGATATCCTTAATCACTACATAGCTTCTTTGTGCCCCCTGGTTGGCCACCTGGAAAATCAATTTTTCAGATTCATCCAGTATTTCTTCTAACTCATCCCCTCCGTCATAACACCGGCTGGCAATTTTTGAGGAAACGCTGATCAGCTGCCTCAGCACAGCCTTCTCTCTAACAATGGCAGCGTATGTGGCTATGTTGGCTGCGGTGGGCACGAAATCAACTATTTTAGTCAGGTAAGAAGCCCCTCCCACCATTTCCAGCTGGTTCCTCTGCCGGAGCTCTTCACTTAGGGTTACCAGGTCTACCGGTTCCCCCCGATCCGAAAGGTCCAGCATGGCTTGAAAAATCTTTTGATGGTTTTCCCGGTAAAAATCTTCAGATTTTAAATGTTCCACGCCGGTAATGATGGCTTCCCGTTCCAGGAGCATAGAGCCCAATACAGACTGTTCCGCCTCCAGGTTGTGGGGAGGGATTTTATCAATTAAATCACTCATAATCATACCTCAATCAGTTATTTTTAGTTGAAACAGTAATTCCAAAAGCTCCCGGGCGGTAGATACGCCGATCACTTCGATTTCGCTGAAACTGGCGTAAATCTCCCTGAGGTTCGCTTCGGGAACATATATTTTTTTAATCCCTGCCTGTTTAGCCCCATAGACCTTTTCCTGTATGCCTCCTACGGGTTTTATTTTCCCCTGCAGAGATATTTCTCCGCTTACAGCAAGGTCCGTCCTGATGGGCTGGTTTTGGAGGGCACTGTACATGGCCGCCAGCATCGCCGCTCCCGCAGAAGGCCCTTCGATGTTCCCCCCGCCGATGACATTCACGTGAAGGTCGTATTCGTTCAAGTCTTTACCGGTAAGCCGCTTTATGGCGGTAACGGCATTAAAGACGGAATCCCTGGCCATGGAGCCGGCGGTATCATTGAACCGTATGCTTCCCTTTCCGTTAAGGGCAGGAAATATGGCTGCTTCAATTTCCAGGACAACCCCGATATATCCGAAGGAACCCAACCCGAATATTCTTCCGGCCTGTTCCTCTTCACCGGCTTTAACGGAAACATAAGGGGCCAGCCGGGCCGTTTGAATCACTTTAAGTACTTCTTCTTCGGAGATGCGTACCGCAGTGTCACCGGGTTCCGCTTCCCCGCCTGCCTGTTCAAAGAGGGCCAATCCGTAAGCATCGGCCAGAATGTTAATGGCTTTTCGCCCTTCAATGGTGTACTCACTGATGATGCCAGGCACCTGGGGAACCAATTCCACGTTCAGTTTTTTGGCCGCCCCAACAATTATTTTTTGAATATCTTCAGAACTCAGGGGCTCAAAATAAACTTCGGTACAGCGGGAGCGCAAGGCTGGAGACATTTTGGAGGGACTCCGGGTGGTAGCCCCAATGAGAATAAAATCTGCAGGCGCACCCTGCTCAAACAATTTTTTAATATATTGGGGGATGTTGTCATCACTGGGGTCGTAGTAAGCAGAGTCGAAAAAAATACGTTTATCCTCCAGCACCTTTAACAGTTTGCTCTGCAGATGGATGTCCATTTCCCCAATCTCATCGATAAAGAGCACTCCTCCATGGGCATCGGTTACCAGACCCGGTTTGGGTTCCGGGATGCCTCCTTCCACCAGTTCTCTTCTGGCCCCCTGATAAATAGGGTCATGAACAGAGCCCGTCAGGGGGTTTGTAGCCTCCCTGGGATCCCAGCGAAGGGTGGTGGCATCTACCTCTTCGAAGGGAGCATCCCCTTCAAAGGGGGTATAGGAAAGCTTTTTGGCTGCCTGAAGAGCCAGCCGGGCAGCAGTGGTTTTACCCACCCCCGGAGGCCCGTACAAGATGATATGCTGGGGATAAGGAGCTGCCAGCTTGGAGAGCAGGGACTTCACTGCACTGCTCTGCCCCACTATTTCTTCCAGTGTAGAGGGACGAAGCACCTCCATAATGGAACGGGAAAGCCGAACCTTCTCTTTTTTCTCCAACACCGCCAGCTTTTTAAGGGTCTGGGCATTTTCAGCCCCTTCCTGTTCTGTTAGAATCTGTTTTTTCAAATCCTGCATATATTCATCATGTTTTTCCTGCATCTTGATATTTATTTTAGCCTGTAGGGAATCCTCCAGGGATTTCCTGGCCAGCAAATCTGCAATTTCTTCCTCGATCTCTTCCAAAATCTCCGGAATTTCCTCCGTTTCCGGGAGGTCCTCCAGGGTGGGGTCTTCGTATACTACTTTCTGCAGGCCTAAGATCTTTTCTTCCATTTCCTGAGAGCGGAGAAGTTTCAAAGCCTCCAGTTTTCCTGCCTTTAAAATAAGCTTATCCGCCCCCAAAATGTCCGACAGCATATCATAAATGGCAGACACTCTTTTCCGGGTCTTTTCCTTAGAGGATAAGTTTTTATTGAATTTTTTTAACATGGAATCAAAATTATCAGGCTTTATGTTTTTCATCCGTCAATACCTCCCCGCTGGCCAAAAGCCTTCTACCCTTCTTCCACGATAACCTCAATTTCTGCGGATATTTCCGGGTGCAGTTTCAGGGTTACGGTATAAGAACCCAATCCTCGGATGGGTTCCCCCAGGTCAATTTTCCGTCGGTCTACGTTATAGCCCTGTTCCTGAAGCTTCTGGGCAATATCTTTGCTGGTTACCGACCCAAAAAGCTTGCCCCCTTCCCCTACCCGTGCGCTGAGGGTTACCTTTACGCCCTTCAGCTTTTCAGCCAGGGCTTCCATCTTTTCCTTTTCATCCTGTTCTTTCCGTTCAAGAGTTTTCTTCTGAGTTTCCAAATCCTTCAATGCCTTGGGAGTAGCTTCCATCGCCAGCCCCTTGGGGATCAAGAAATTTCGGGCATATCCGTTGGAAACTTCCTTTACATCGCCTCTATCACCTAACTTTTTTACCTCCTGCAGCAGGATTACTTTCATAGAAATCTCCTTTCTGTACAGCTTAAACTTTAATTCTCTAGTTGAAGCAGGTTTTCCTTCTATCCCGGGGAGTAGTTTATGGTAACTTTTTTAGAATCTTGAAAAAGGTAAAAAGGAGAACAATTCTACATAGAAAATGTCCTCCTCTCGATTTGCATATGATTTTCTTCATAATTTCTGTGAGCATCTGCCTTACTCCTGTCCGTTGGCATCTGCCCAATTATATCCGGTCTCTTTTTCTGAATTACTATTCTATGGTATAGGGCAAAAGGGCAATATTACGGGATCTTTTTATGGCCCGGGTCAGCTGCCTCTGATGGCCGGCACAGTTGCCGGAAATTCTACGGGGTAAGATTTTGCCCCGCTCGGTAATAAAACGTCTCAGCTTATCAGCTGACTTGTAATCGATATTTTCAACTTTTTCTACACAAAAGCTGCAGACTTTCTTTCTTCCTTTTCTGCCGCGATCTCTTCTCAAGCAGAACTCCTCCTTTGCTTAGCAATTCATCTCGCCCCCTGTAAAAGGGAGGCTTCTTTGTTGTTCAACTAAAAGGGCACATCCTCGTCGGAGACTTCCCCTCCAATAAAATCATCAAAGGAATCCCCTTTGGACGGCGAATCTTTCTTGTCCAAAAATCGAACATTATCGGCTACCACTTCCGCGATGGTTCTCTTTTGGCCCTCATCCGTCTCATAATTCCTGACCTGGAGCCTTCCGGTCACCGCTACCAATCTACCTTTACTCAAATAATTTGCACAGGTTTCAGCCAGTTTTCTCCAGGTTACAATCCTGATAAAATCAGCTTCTCTTTCGCCCTGCTGGTTGGTAAAGTTCCTGTCAACCGCCAGGGTAAAAGTTGCCATGGCATTTCCACCGGAGGGAGTATATCTCAGTTCCGGGTCCCTGGTCAGCCTTCCTACTAAAACAATGGTATTAATCATTTCCTAAAAGCACCACCTTTTCTTTTATTCTTCTTCTCGAACAATCAGGTAGCGCAGAACCCCATCGGTAATTCTAAAAGACCTCTCCAGCTCCTCACAGGCTTTAGAGGGAGCAGTGTAGTTCATTAAAACGTAAAAGCCTTCCTTCTGCTTATTCACTTCATAGGCCAGCTTTTTCTTGCCCCACTTGTCTAAGTTGGACACCTCGCCGCCTTCCCGCTCTACGATGGATTTAAATTTCTCAATTAATTCCTCAATTTTTTCCTCTTCCAGCTGGGATTGAAGAATATACATGGTCTCATATTTTTGCATTAGCTCACCTCCCTTCGGACTAACGGCCCCGCAGAAACTGCGGAGCAGGGATCTCTCTTTTGTATTCCCCAGGCTGAAAGCCGGGGGTTTAGAAGGCCTCTGGTAACTTAGACCAGAATGACCAACAAACTTTATTATATCAGGCATTTTTCTCAAGAGCAAGCGGGAAGGAAGTTTATTTTTCAAACTGCGGTTAAATACCGGGATTCACGTGCTGCCTGTATCCTTTATACATTAAAACGAAACTGTATCACATCACCGTCCTGAACGACGTAGTCTTTGCCCTCCAAACGCATAAGCCCCTTTTCCCTGGCTCTGGCAAAAGACCCCTCCTGTTCCAGTGCATGGAAAGAAATTGCCTCCGCCCTGATAAAACCTCTCTCCATATCCGTATGAATTTTGCCTGCGGCTTTTACCGCCCGGGTCCCCTCCGGAAGGGTCCAGGCCCGTGTTTCTTTCCCCTTGGCGGTAAAAAAAGTAATGAGATTTAAAAGCCGGTAGCTGGTATTAATCAACTCATCCAGCCCGGAGTGGGCCCAGCCCAGCCCCTCCAGGAACTCCTGTTTTTCCTCTATAGAAAAGTCATTTAATTCTTCTTCCATACCGGCACTTATGGTTAAAACCTCAGCTCTTTCGCATCCTAAAGCATCGGGCAATTCCCTTTTAAGATTCTCCCGTTCCTGCTCAGTCAAATCCTCGTCCACATTAAACACATACAGTGCCGGCTTCGCGGTCAAAAGAAAAAGTTCCTGCAGGATATAGCTTCCCTTATCTTTTAATGCGAAATCCCTGGCCAACCCTTCCTGGTTTAAATGGCCCTCCAGCTTCTCCAGAAAAGATAATTCCTCTTTATACCGGGGCTCACCGGTTTTCAACATTTTTGAAGTTTTTTCCCTTCTATTCCTTACCGTTTCCAGGTCGGCCATAATGAGCTCAAATTGAATGACGGCCAGGTCCTCCCGCCAGTTTCCTGTCCCGGCGGCATAGGCAACATTAGGGTCGCTGAAATGCCTTAAGACATGGATGAGAGCATCCACTTCCCTGATATTGGCCAGAAACCGGTTGCCCAATCCTTCCCCCCGGCTGGCGCCCTTAACCAGGCCGGCCACATCCACGAACTCTATATAGTTGGGGGTAATTTTTTCCGCCCCGGCGATCTCTGCAACCTTCTCCAGCCGAGGGTCGGGAACAGAAACCATGCCGATATTAGGCTCAATGGTGCAGAAGGGATAGCTGGCCGCTTCTGCCTCCAGGCAGGTCAGGGCATTAAAAAGCGTAGTTTTGCCTACGTTGGGAAGGCCGATTATTCCACATTTAAAAGACACTGTCCATCATCCTCCCTTCTGGAACTTACTGCTGCAAATACGGGAAAAGAGGCCTTTTTAAGATTCCCTTTGGACAATTTTGCGTGCACTCTTTTCAAATTTAGCCCGGGGAAGCATGATGCTTCTACCACAGCGGGTACATTTAATGCGGAAGTCCATACCCACCCGAAGAATTTCCCAGCGGTTGTTCCCACAGGGATGAGTTTTTTTCATTTCTACAATCTGTCCGATTTCATAGTTTGCCATAACGATTCTTCTGTCTCCGGTTATCAGGCAGTTTTATAGGGCCTTTACCGGTTTAAAGCCCTGAAATGCTGCCTTGGCTTCCCACCTGAGGGCAGAAACGAACCAGAGACTTCTCCTTCCAAATAAGATGCCTAACTTTTCCCCCAAGAAGGGAGAGTCTGACGGAACAGGAGTTCGATAACCATATTATACATGCTATGGGATTTGCTGTCAATTGTTTTTTCTGTGTTTTTTTCTGCTTTATTTTTCCGGATAAAATTTCTTTTTTACTCCTCTTCTCCATCCCTTGGGGAGCCCAGTTCCTGCCGCTGGTAAATAACTCTGCGGGGGAAAGGAATTTCGATGTTTTCCTGGTCAAACCTTTCCTTAATGGCCTTTCTCATTTCCCGCTCTATTTTCCACTGCTGCATGGGTTCTGTATCGGCCACCATTCTTACAGTGATCCCGGAGTCCGCCAGATCAACCACCCCAAGCACCAGAGGGCCCTCCTTTATCTCGCTGAAGCGCTGGCCCAATTCCTCTCCTAACTGGACTAAAACCTGCTCCACTCTCTCCAGGTCTTCGCCATAATCGACATCTACATCCACAATAGCCCTCATGGTACCGGTGGTATGGTTGGTGACCACTTCAATCTTACCATTGGGTATGATGTGCTGTTCTCCTGTAAAATCCCTCAGCCGAGTGGTTCTAAGGCCGATTTCCTCCACGATCCCCGTATAGCTTCCTGCAGTGATATAATCCCCCACGGACATTTGCCCTTCCAGTATAAAAAAGAAACCGCTGATAATATCCGATACTAAGCTTTGGGCTCCAAAGCCCACCGCCAGACCCAGGATCCCTGCGCTGGCCAGGATAGGAGTGTAATCAATGTCCAACTCTCTTAAAATCATGATAATGAATATAAAAAATATAAAATAGCGGTAAATACTTTTAATCAAAGACCTTAGAGTCTTTAATTTTGCCGGGGCAAGGGTGAGCCTGCCCTCCCTCTCAGTAAATATTTTATCTATGGCTACATAACCAAGGCGAAGCACAAGATATGCCATTACGGCTATCACTGCAATTTTAATCAACACCACCGCACCGGAGATCAGTTCCTGGTCCAGGTTAATATACTGCTGAATGGTTTCTAAGACCGGCTGCATTTTTTCGCTCCTTTATTTAAGGTTGGTTCATCAAAGCATTTTTAAAGGCTGCCTGCGGCCCCTGAAATGCGGGAAAAAGGCTTTAAACAGCATGGACTTCAAAAACAATAGGCCCCAAAGGCTGTATCAAAAACATACAACAGCGCCGACCCATTTCGGACCGGCGCTTTTTAAGTACAGAGAAGTTCCTTCCTTACGCTAATTTACCAAGGGCAGCAATAATTTCATCCAGTACGGCTTTCATGTCTTGATTGCCGTTGATATTAAGGATAATGCCCCTCTTGGTATAATAATCAATTAATGGAGCAGTTTGAGAGTGATATACTTCCAGTCTCTCTTTGGCTGTTTCAACGGTGTCGTCATCTCTCTGGTAAAGTTCGCCGCCGCAGCTGTCACAAACATTTCTTACTTTGGGTGCTTTAAACTTTACGTGGAAACTGGCGCCGCACCCTTTACACATTCTCCGGCCGGTGAGTCTGTCCACCAACTCTTCGTCGGGAACGTCAATGTTAACAACTCCGTCTATTTTGATGCCCATATGCTCTACTACTTTATCCAGGGCTTCTGCCTGGTTGGCATTCCGGGGAAAACCATCCAAAAGGAATCCTTTGCTGGTGTCCGGCTTGCGAAGCCTTTCTGTTACCACGCCTACTACGATTTCATCGGGGACCAACTGTCCCTGATCCATGTACCCTTTGGCCTTTAAACCCATTTCCGTACCTTCCCTTAATGCCGCCCTAAATATGTCTCCTGTTGAGATGTGGGGAATGTTATATTTTTTTACAATGCCTTCTGCCTGTGTTCCTTTTCCTGCTCCCGGTGGTCCTAATAAAATTAAACGCATTACAAAATCCCTCCCAGTTTTTCTGTAAGTATATTAACAGAATTTTCATAAAGTAAATTCTCCGTATGCATCCGAAAATCCTGCTATTCTTAAAAAAATTAATATCTGCCCCCTACTGTATTTATCAAAGAAATTATAGAATTTGCCGAAAAAGAACTTCGGATATCCTCCAACAGAATAAAATCAAATACCTCCAACAGGGGCATAATCAGTGCTGCTGCCACCAAAAGCACGAAAAAACTTTTTAGAAGCCCTACCAGCAGCCCTGCCAGAGAGCTGACCTCTGCAAGGAATTTCCCCTGCTTTTTTAACTCCCAGGCTCCTTCGGCCAATTTAAACAAGGCAATGATGATTGCTAAAACCGCACCAAAGCAGACGATTTGAATCAGGGCTTCCGCCATCCAGGAGTAAAGAAACTCTGCAGGGCTGCCTCCCTGATATATTATTTTTTCTCCTTCCCGGTAAAAATATTCCCACAAACTATTTTTTGCGAAGGGCCCAACGGGCAGCCGTTGAATGAAAGCAGACAGGTCTTCCCCCGGGATTGGAGCACCGGTCACCTTCATGGGAAGGTCCATGTTTTGAGAAAGCACCCTGGTGATTAAGGGGTTTACCTCATACTGCTGATTTACAAAAAAAGCCACGGGGCCTTTAGAATAAAAAGCCAGGGCCAACCCGGAAAACCAGGCCAGAATATTGATAAGGGAAAGAGTTACCCCACGGAAATATCCGTTGACCGCCCCCCAGGTCAGAAAAGCCAGAACGGCAAAGTCAAACCAGTTCACAGGCATTTTTATCGCTCCTATCGACTTTTGGTTCCGGCGGGCAAATAATTTATTTTAAGGGCCAGCTGTAGGCGGTAAGTTTTCCTCTTTCCTGAGCTAAAAAAGTGTCGGTGGACATGAGATGAATTTCCTGCCCTTCCTGGGGAGAATAGGATCCCTGGGTTTTTCCATCGGACTGGAGAAGATATAAAAATAAGTCGGTTTCTATAATCATTCCTCCGTCAATTCGCCTTTTCCCCTGTCGGTAATTCCCCGGCAGCTCCNTTTCCCAAAGAGTGTTTCCCTTCAGGTCCAGGCAGGCCAGCCTGGTTTTTTCCTTCAGGGCCTGTTCCGGGGATATGACCAGCATCAAGCTTTCACCGGGCCCGGCAAAAGCATCGTTTATGGGGCGCTCCCATTCCTCCTTGAATAGCGGGACCCCTTCAAAGGAATATACATAAAGATTGGGGCCGGAAACAAGAGCCACGGCACGGCTGTCCTCCAAAATAACAGGGGGGGAAAAGAGCTGATCTCCTTTAATTTTCACAATATTATGCCCTTCCAGGGTAGAAATAACCACCTTTGTGGATACATAGGGAAATACTTTCACTAAACTGACAGCCAGCATTTCTGTTCCTGGAAGCAGTTTCATGTCCATAATCCCCATGCCTGCAAAAGATTCTTCAAATACCTGTTCTCCTCGGGAATTGAACACCAGGCCTTTCTCTCCATAAAGCCCCTCCAGACGGTCCTGTCCCAAAGAAACGCTCCGACTGAACAAAATCTCCCCCTGGGGGCCCAGCCAGTAGTGTTTATAATCCGCAGGAGCCTTGGCACGACGCACCAGTTTTCCATCGTAATCTAACACGCTGATAATCCCTTCAGACAGATTAGTATGGCCCCAGTGATATTGGTCAAAAAAGATTTCCTGCGGACCATCCCAGGTATCCTGCCAAACATCTCTACCGTAATAATCTATTCCTATTATAGAGGCGCTCTCTTCCCTTACTTCCTTTAAAATTGCTCTTCCTGCCCTTTCCACCACCTTCAGATCTTCGGAATAATGGCGCACCCACAACTGTGTTGGGCGGGTGCCTGGCATTTCTCCCCCCCAGGAAAACTCCGCAGCCCTGCCTGAGATTATAATCAAGATGATTAGCACAATCAAAATTATACCCGCCAGTATCGTCTTTTTCAATTTGCCCTCCTATGGTTATGTATATTTATTATCCCTCATTAAATATTCTTTTTATTTCCCCTGCATCCCTTTTTTTAGCAAATAATGTTTATGCATACATATTGCCCGGGAATTAACATATACTAATTTCGGAAAGAGAGGTTAAAGCATGATAAGATTTCAAAATAAAAAAAGCCCCCTTAAATCAACCCTTTGGGATTATGATAAAAAAAATATATTTGCAGTGGAAAACCCCCGGACTCCTTTCCTGCTGGCGGATTTCCTTTCCTCCTTTATGCCCCTTCAGGGGAATAAACAGCTAATCTTTTTAGGCATCGGCAGCGACCGTTCCACCGGTGACTCCCTGGGGCCCCTGGTGGGAAGCAGTCTAGAGGAATTGATGCCTCCGGAAGTCGTGGTTATAGGCACGCTGGAACAACCTGTTCACGCCTTGAACCTGCAGGAAACGCTAGAATATATAGAAGAAAAGTATAATAACTCTTATCTCCTGGCAGTGGATGCTGCCCTGGGAAGTGCAAAGAACATAGGCCAAATTAAAGTGAAAAAGGGGCCGCTATTTCCCGGCCTGGCTGTAAATAAGACCCTGCCTGCAGTGGGCAACCTTCATATAACGGGCACTGTAAATGTCAGCGGCTGCCTGGAATACCTGGTGCTTCAGAATACCCGGCTTTCCCTGGTTATGAACCTGGCCCGAACCATAACCGCTGGAATTCATATGGCCCTGAGTAAGGATTACTCCTTTTCCTCCACACCTTCTTCCGGGGTGAGGGAGGTGCCATGAAAAATACCCCCTTCAGCAATGATCAATGTTTTGGCGCGAATGTCCCCCTCCAGCCGGCCTGTGGCACTAAGCTCTAATTTCTGTTCAATGTGGACATTGCCCTTAAGAGTCCCGGCCAGCATCATATTACTGGCTTTAACCTCCGCCTTAATATCTGCAGATTCTCCCACCACAAGCTCTCCCTCCACCTCCAGGCTGCCCTCAAATTTTCCGTCTATTCTCACGATACCCGAGGCTTTTAGTTTTCCCTCGTAAAAACTATTTTTCCCCACTAAAGATTCTACACTGCCTGTATTAATCTTTTTGGATTTAAACATCTCTCTGCTCCTTTTTTGACTATAATTGTGAAGGCCCCCTGTTCCAGGAGGCCTTTATCTTCATAAGACAAGGAGACAAGGGGACGGTTCTACTGTCTTAATTTTATTCTTCCCATGGCACTGCCGCCTTCTATGCGGCATAGAATTATATTGTCGGGCTATCCCTCTATCTTTCTTTGGGAAGAAAAAGCATCGGATCCTTTGGCTCACCATTCACATGGACTTCATAATGAAGGTGGGGGCCGGTACTGAAACCGGTGCTGCCCACATGTCCAATCAGCTCTCCCTTTTCCACCAGGTCCCCGGCCTCCACCACATAATTGGTAAGATGGGCATAAAGGGTGTAGTGACCATAGGGATGCTTAATAGAAACCATTCTTCCAAATCCACCGTTATAGGAGGCTGTCTCCACCACTCCCCTGGCAGCAGCATAGACCGGCGTCCCCCGCTTGGCTCCGATATCAATTCCGCTGTGAAAAGAGATTCTGCGGGTATAGGGGTTCCTTCGTTCCCCAAAGGGGGAGGTGATCCGGCCTGTGGCAGGCCAAATAGAAGGGGTGCCGGCCAGCTCCTCCTGTTTTTCTTCTATTAATTCTTTCAAGTCCTCCAGNGAGGCCCGGGTAAAGTGGATGCCTCCCTTC
>SL_3KL_010_SEDDRAFT_10002569_pt1 | contig 16607 bp, 10 predicted proteins | sample SodLakKL_010_SED_2_FD_10381 | JGI IMG/M metagenome (IMG submission 10381) | reverse complement strand
TCGCCATAGTCATGATTTTTGTCCTGCATCAAAGCCCTGGCTTTGTCATAATAAAACTGATACTTTTGGCTGGCCTGCTCCAGGCTCAAATCTGCCTCCTGGGCATGTCCCATTTCAAGCTGTATAAGGGCCATAACCGAATAATTTACAATACCTATAAACTCGGGCTTAATTCCTTCATTGATTTTTTGTGTACCTTTGTCTTGTATAGAGCGGATACGCTGGGCTTTGATATAGATTTGGTCGGTTATGGATGAGCTGCGTAAAATACGCCAGGCACTTCCGTAATCATGCATTTTGCGGTTGAAAATATCAAGACATAACTCTTTGATGTTTTCAAATTGCTGATAGGTTTTTTCCTGGGAGACCATGAGATAATAACAAATAAATGATAAATGAATTAAGTTGAACTGAACGGATAATCCAATGTTGAAAGATACATTTTTTCAATCAAAAAATACACTCAATTGCAAAGGCAAAATTATAAATTTATCTTCACCCGTCGTCATGGGGATCATGAATCTTGGTCCAGATTCATTTTATGATGGAGGAAAATACCAAACCAAGCTTGATGTTATCAAAAAAGCTGACCAGCTCCTGTCAGAGGGAGCGAGCATAATAGACATGGGAGCTGCCTCCACACGTCCGGGAGCCCACATCATCGATGAAAGGACCGAGAGGCGCCGCTTGATGCCTGCACTGGACATTGTGCTGGAAAACTTCCCCCATGCGGTCATATCGATTGATACCTATAATGCCGGGATCGCCAAGGAAGCCATTGAAAAAGGGGCACATATTATCAACGATATATCGGCCGGGGAAATTGATGATAAAATGTATGATACCATTGCATCTCTCCAGGTACCTTATATTATTATGCATATGAAAGGTACGCCGGAAACCATGCAGGACAACCCGGTTTATGACGATCCTGTCAAAGAAATTGCCTACTACTTTTCCAAAAAAGTGGATCAGCTTCGCCAGAGAGGGGTACACGATATTGTCATCGACCCGGGGTTTGGTTTTGGCAAAAACCTGGATGATAACTACCGCATACTCAATCAGCTGGACTATTTTAAAATACTTGAACAGCCCCTTTTGGTGGGTGTTTCCCGTAAGTCGATGATTAATAAAGTGCTGAAAACTTCACCAGCAGAGGCCCTCAATGGTACCACTGTGCTCAATACCGTTGCCCTGCAAAAGGGAGCCAGTATCCTTAGGGTTCATGATGTGAAACAGGCGGTGGAAACTATTAAAATTACCCGTAAGTTGCTCGATACTGCAGGACAACCAACCACCATATAAATCCAAAACGGGCACCATTAGCAATTTATGACAACAACCTGAAAAAATTTCTTTTACTTTTGCCATAAAATTCCCGCAATTCATTGTATTTGATTTAGGTGTTTTATAATAAAATTAAGAACAGGTATCATGATATTTTCCCCGTTCCTCCTTTTCATTCAGCTTCGCCTCCTGGATATTGTTGATATCCTGCTTGTGGCGATTTTGCTGTTTTATCTCTATAAACTTATCCGCGGTACCGGGGCCATGAATATTTTTCTGGGGATCATCTCCATATATATATTTTGGTGGTTGGTAAGAGCCTTTGAAATGGAGTTACTTACCGAAATTCTCGGACAATTTATCAGTGTGGGGGTTTTAGCCTTGATTGTTGTTTTTCAGCCTGAAATCAGGAAGTTTTTGCTCATAATTGGTACCCGAAGTTTTTTGAACAAGCGATCCAGGAAGTTTTGGAACAAATTGTGGCAGATGAATGAGCCCACTGGTCTGAGGATTAACGATATTGTCAATGCCTGTGAAACCATGTCAGCCACCAAAACAGGAGCTTTGATTGTGTTGACCAAAGAAAATAACCTGGACTTTTTTCTGGAAACGGGAGAGTTGTTGGAAGCTCAAATATCTCGGCAGTTACTGGAAAGTATATTTTATAAGAATAGCCCGTTGCATGATGGGGCCGTAATTATCACAAACAACCGCATCAAAGCTGCTCGTTGTGTGCTTCCTGTTTCTGAAAGCACCCACTTCCCTGCTTATTTAGGGCTTCGCCACAGGGCTGCTGTGGGGGTTACCGAACAGTCTGATGCATTGGCTATTGTGGTAAGTGAGCAAACAGGCCGTATTTCCTGGGTTAGTGGCGGAAAACTCAGGAGAAACCTCAAACCAGTTGAGCTGAAAGAGATTCTGGCCAGGGAGTTTTCGCAGGAACTATAATGTTGTGCCAGGCAAATAACAAAGTGTTTTTTGTAATTATATAAATTGGTTCAAAAATAAAATTAAAGAAAAAGTAAATGTTACTAATAGCAGACAGTGGAAGTACCAAAACGGATTGGGTGCTCCTGAAAGGGAGTGGAGAAACACAAAATATCAAAACCATTGGTTTTAATCCTTACTTTGTGGATACTGCACAAGTATACGATGTTTTAAGGGAAGAGTTTAGCGAACAGATTGACCTTTCCCTGGTTAGCAGGGTATACTTTTACGGGGCTGGTTGTTCATCCGACAGCAAGAAAGCAGTTATAAACAATGCGCTTAAGCAGCTTTTTCCTGAGGCCAAAACCGTGGTAGACCATGACTTAATGGGTGCTGCAAGAGCTCTGCTTGGAAACGATAAAGGGATTGCAGGTATTTTGGGTACTGGTTCCAACTCCTGTCTGTATGATGGGAAACAAGTTGTTGAAAGCCTGTTTTCTCTTGGGTATATGTTTGGAGATGAGGGCAGTGGCGCTCACTTGGGTAAGACTTATGTTAAGCTGCATTTAAAGAAAAAGGTACCTGTTGAGATACGCGAACAATTTGAAAAGAAAACAGGGTTGTCTCCTGAAGATATCCTTACTCATGTATACAAAAAGCCGAACCCCAACAGATTCCTGGCTTCGTTTTCTGTATTTCTGAAAAAAAACATCGACCATCCTTTTATTGAAGATATTGTAGAAAACTGCTTTGATGAATACTTTCGTGAGCAAGTTTGTCAATATACCGGCTTTCAGGATATACCCTTTTCCTTTATTGGATCGGTAGGGTACAACTTCAGCACACAACTGCAAAGGGTTGCCTCAAAATATGGAGTCACCACAGGGAGATATCTGGTTTCACCTATGGAGGGGCTGATTGACTTTCATACCCGGGACAATAATCAGGATGGACTTTCTCTGCGTTTTTTTGGGGTTTAAATCCCGGTTTCGACCTGTATCATAAAATTCCAAAACCTTTTGGTGCCCATGGGGTGTTCGGGTGCATCATTGTAAGAAATATTCAGCTGCACCTTGTTAAGGTGGTTGGAAAAGTATTGCGTAAGACCAACCGTGTAAATATCCCTTTGGTTTTCCAGCTGGCTAATCGCATTATCAGGGCTAATATGGGTATACCTTGCTGCAAGTTCAAATTTTGAGGGGAATACATAGCTAAATTGGCTGTTCAGCCCCCATCCGGTATAAGAGTAAACGGATTGCTCAGACAGCTCATATATTTTCTGATTATCAATGTTTCTGCTGGCATATTCAGCAAAGAAAGCCCATCCATTGTACTTGGCTATAAGGTCGACAAAGCCAGAGACAATATTTTGCCGATCAGAGGAACCCACGCCTCTGTTGTCCAAAAAAGCTCCCCTTTGGCCCAGTGTTCTTACGGCTTGGTGGTTGTATGATGTACCAGCTCCTACGGATAATTTTGGGGTTTGCTCGCGCAGCAGGTCTCCTTCAAAAAAATCTCCGTCATCTTTGAAACCGCCCAGAGGTAAAAACTCCACCCTTCCAGTATAGCTTATCCCTTTACCGGTGGTTGTAATATTTCTGCCCACTCCCGAACTGATGGCAGCCTTGACTTTGTATTCAATATTTCCGGGTTTTTTATGCAAATAGGCCATGGCTCCAAAATCCCGATCAATATTAAAAATGGCATTTACCGCTGAGCGGTCGGTAAATTGCAATGCTCCACTGGAAACCACGCGTTGTCGATTGCCCGGAAGCTTACCTTGCCCAAAACCCATATAAAAATCAGGATGGAATGTGTAAAACACCATCGCATCCCTGATTATGTTTGGAAAACCTGAGTTGTCCCAGTCCTGGTCTCCCCTAGAAAAAGAAAGTTGCAGGTAATAGGTGAAATTTTCATTGCTGCCCAGAAAACCATCAAATCGAAGTCTTAGCCGTCTTACCGAAGCTTCAATTTGATCAGGAGTAAAATCAGAATGACTCACCGTGTTTACTCCCAGGCGGTTTTGCATCCTGAAACGGATATTCACTCCAAAAAGAGAGTCGGGATCAAAAAAGCCGAGCCCCTCATCAAAATTGATGACAGCTCGCTCATCTACTTCCCTTTGTGCAAATGTTTGGAACTTTAATCCAAACGTGAAAATGGTAAGGATTAAAACAAATTTGAAGGGTAATAATAATCGCAACATTTTTATTGTTTAATGGTTTTATATTATTGTTTTTGAACCAGCACATCAGCAATATGCATGGTTTTTAGTGGTAGGTTGTTTCTGGATATGTATCCCTGTAAGTGCATCAGGCAGGATGCTTCGGTGCTGATGATATATTCAGCCCCTGTTTTCAGGGCATTGTTCACCTTTTGCTCAGCCATGGATGTGGCAATGGCTTCATGCTTTATCGAAAAAGTGCCGCCAAACCCGCAACAATCCTCTGTATGATCCATCTCTATGATTTCAAGGCCTTTTACATGGGATAATAACTTTCGGGGTTCATCTGTTAGTCCATACTCCCGGAGGGCAGAGCAAGAGTCGTGTATGGTAGCAGTTACAGGAAAGCTGGCACCTAAATCTTCTTTGTTTAAATAGTTAACAAGGAAATCTGTAAATTCATAAATCTTACGACTGAGCTGCCTGTTTTCGTTGTGCAGGGCTGAGTTATCAAACATGCCTGGGTAATGATTTTTAATCATACCTATACAAGATGCCGATGGGCCTGTTACAATTGAATAGTCTTTAAAGTCATGGATAAACTTTTCAGCAACACATTTTGTCTCATCCCAAAAACCTCCGTTAAAAGCTATCTGTCCACAGCAGGTTTGATTGGGGTTGTACTGCACGTTTACTCCGCATTGCTCCAGTATTCTCACCATATTCATGCCCGTTTGGGGGTAAATCTGGTCAATAAAGCAAGGGATAAATATACCAACCTCCATAACAGGTATTTTTATTTCAACATTTATAGCACCCCAAAATGGTTGTCAGGATGTCTGGTAGTCTCTTTGTCTGATAATTTCGAAAAGTGCAATTCCTGTAGCAACAGACACATTGAGGGAGGCCGTTTTTCCTTTTTGGGGAATGGACACCGTGCTGTCAGCCATGGCAATACATGCCTTGGATATGCCTTTGTCTTCGGAGCCCATCACCAGAGCCACAGGTCCTTGATAAGCCTCCTGGTAGATGGTTTTGGGGGCTTTCTCATCCATTGCGGTTACATGCACGCCGCTCTCTTTTAAAAAGGCAATGCTTTCCAGGATGTCCCGTTCTCTACAAACAGGGATTCTGGAAAGTGAGCCGGCTGAAGTTTTCAGGGCATCGGCATTGATGGGGGCACTGCCCTTTTCTCCTACAACGATACCATGAGCCCCGGCACACTCCGCTGAGCGGGCAATGGCACCAAAATTACGGATATCTGTTATACGGTCTAAAATAATAAACAAAGGTGTCTCACCTTTCTCAAAAGCAGCCGGGATAAGTGTTTCCAACTTTTGGTATTCAATCAAGGAGGCCTGTGCAATAACCCCCTGGTGGTTTTTACGGGTTATTTTGTTGAGCTTTTCAGCTGGAACCATCTGGAAAGGAATCTGCTTTTGCCGGATAAGTTGGAAAAGCTGCTGAAAAGTATTTCCTATTAAACCTTTTTGAATCCAAATCTTTTCGGGAACTTTCCCTTCTTCAATAGCTTCCATTACAGGCCTGATGCCAAAAATGATGTTTTCCAAATCCTTAGTTTTTTATGGGTAAAAAAATTATCTGCCTTATTATGACTCATTACATTCTGCTACATAAACAGTTTTCGTAATGGCGCTGCAAAATTACGGATTATGTTTCAATTATTATTAGTTTAATAACAATCTGTCAGGGATAGCATTTATCTGGTACCATCAATGTGTACTCTACCTTCTCCATTTATCCACGGCCATGTTCCAGGCTCTGCGATAAGTTGTACTTCTTTCCAGCACCAGGTTGTTGTAAGAAAATCTGTTTACTTCTCTGGTAAAAGTAAATGATTGGGATGGCTCCTGGAAACTTTCCCGATAGTGCCAGTCTTCTCCGGTGTCACTACGGTACACTAAATCAGGAGGACCAAAAACAATATAAATCATTCCCCGGTCGGTTTGCCATCCGGGTTTATGTGAGCTAAAATACAGGTTGGCTTTCTCCACCCGGTTGTAATACCTTCTCATCAACGTTGAGGCCCTGTCGGGATTTCCTGTTGTTTTGATCCAGAACCGTTCGACTGCAAGGTCTGCATCTCCAAGGTCAAACAATTGCTCATACTCACCCGATGATGTAATATACCTCAACGGCATCAGCATATCTTCGGTTTCTAGCAAGTAGGGATATCCTTCATGAAAGCTATAGGACGAAAACCCACTCCTGGGTAAGTCGGGATGATGAAAATAATACAGGCCGTGATCGGGCAGGGAAAATGTTGCTTTTCCCTGGGTAAACTTTAGTGTGTATGAGGTGTCAGGTTGGAGGTTTGGTTGGTCACTGGCTTGTTCGAGAACGTATGGGGCAGCTGGTGTTTGCCGGGGTTGTGAAAATTGTTTCAAATCTATCTCAAAATGGATGCTGTCAGAATAATGGGCTGTTAACTCCCTGTTCACAGGCAGAAAAAAGGGTGCGTAAAGGGTGGCTTCTTGCTCACCCGAACCAAAATAGAAAAACTGGGCAGCATAAGGATGGGTTTTGTCTATGTAAAATGATTGGCTATGACGTGCACGGCGATGCAGGTCTTCCAGTTCCAGGAAAAGTTGAAAAACTTTTCTGCCGGGGGTAGGGATTGTGATAGTTTCACTAATCAAACGACTATCATCCAGTCTCAGGGTATCAGTAAATTGAATATGAGCGCTATCCAAAGGCAATTTACTTTCATACGATTCAAATATGTACCAGTTCAGCCGATACCTGCCCAGAAACTGATCTTCCCGTGTACCCCTTACATGCAGCAGTTGTGATGCTGGAAAATGGTACCTGACCTGGGTTTTACCCTCCTCAAGGTGGTAAACTTCATACTTGGGCGTCAAATCACTCAGCGCCATATTGTACAGATGGGCCAGGTTGATTTGGTCTATTCTTTTCTGGGGACGGCATCCGGCCAAAAACAGGGTGAAGATAGCAGTAAAAATGAGTGTTTTTGTTTTCATAAACCTACGGTTTTGGATGGAGACACACCAGCCCTGGTAAATAAATAGGAATATATAATTCAATAAAGCAGATTTTGCACAGATTGCTTTTAACCGTTTGTTTTGTAAAAATACAACTTTTGAAGTCCTGTTACATATTTTAACTTTTCCTTCCTGTTAAACCATATAACTCTTAGGAAACCGACTTCAGAATCTCTTAACAAACCTTTGTAAACCTTGTTTATGGTTGTATTGCAAGGGTGAAAAGTTAAATCTCATTAAAAAAATAAAATTCTCATGAGCCAAACGGGCAAACTTTCCTGTAATATAAATAATGAAAGACAATTTGTCTAAAAAAGCAAATGGTTTATAAATTAAAACATTTAATTATGAGAACAATAATTTACATTATCGCATTCATGCTGATTTATTCCTCATCGAATGCCCAATCATCCCAACAAAGAGTTGAAGGTTTACAAACCCAACCCACCAACTCAGATTACAACACAGTAATACAAACCGGTGAAAAATCGTTTAATACCTCTATTTTTTCGCCGGAATATGCGCCACCCACCCAAAAAACACAGGGTTTTGTACCGGATACAAGAAATTTGAACCCTGCGGCGGGTGTATACCATGGTTCTGCAAGTGCTACCTATACGGATGGCGATATTCTCACAGATTATAATACAGGTCCTGATGCTGATGATTATTCCGATTGCCCGGGCACCCTTGTGGTTACCATTCCATATGGTGCTGTTATCACCGGAGTGGATGTATATTATGAAATGACTGCCATAGGCGCAGGCTGGATGAGTGATCAGCGCTCGCGGATTGTTAATACCAATAGTGGCGGGTCGGAAGAAGACAGCTACCACATGGGATCAGGTGGTCAGACAGGTACCTACATTTACCAAAGGTCGGGATTGGATATAGCCAACGATGTTGAGGATGGTGGTAATATTACATTCGAGCTACATGCTTTCCGCACCTACGGAAATTCAGACGAAGGATGTGATGCAGAGTACAATATTGTAGATGATGGTACATGGAGCGTAACCGTTCATTACACAGCCCCCTTGCCGTTTTACGATGACTTTGAAGGGGAGGAGCTGGCAGCTTCGTGGACCCAATATATTTATGGGTCGGATCATCGCATTTGGAATCATAGCTCAGTGTCTTTTAGCGGTGAACAGGGTCTCAGCCATGCCTATAATATCCAGGATGAATCTAACAACTGGCTTGTATCCCCCGCCATCGAATTGCCCTCTGACCATGTCACCGAACTCAGTTTTTGGTACTATGGTGCGTTTTATGGCTGGTATACATATACAGGCTTGTGGATTTCTGATGGCAGTTCTGATCCGCAGGCGCTAGACTTTGAAGAAATTTTTGAATTTGATGACATTACAGCCAACCAATGGCAGCATTTTTCAATTAGCCTGGAGGACTATCAGGGAGAAGAAATTTACATAGCATTATGGTATCAGGGAGAAGATGGTCATACCTTTAGAGCTGATGAGTTTCGCGTACTTCCCCAAGTGGAAACACCTGCCTATTATTATGACTACGTGGTCTCTGAAGAGATAAAGCTTATGGATGTTTCGACTCCTCAAAATGAGTATAATATTGGAATGACAACCCCTGCATTTCCACGAGCGGCGACTTTTGCTAATGGCAGATATTTACAAACCAGTACCAATGTTATTTATAGTTTGAGTCCGGACTCTTTGGTTTATGACACGGTAATTACTCATGGATCTTTTAGTAACGGACTGGCTTTTAATCATCTTACCAATGAATTGTACCTGATTGGGGGAAATTTCGGAGGTAATTTGTATGCAGTTGATATGGTACTTGAAGAGGTGAACACCCTGGGTTCTGCACCGGGTAACGTAAATATGCTTGATGGGGCCTTCGATAATCATGGAAACCTGTATATCACTTATACTGATTCGGATTCAGATGAGATATTCCTGGGAATAATGAATACCGAAACTGTTGAAATTACACCCATCGGCTCAGTAGATAGTAGTACCGGTACAATCAACTCCCTGTTTTTCGACTATACCAATGATAATTTATATATCCAGCATAATACCAGCAGCACCAGCGGTAGTTTGTATGTGCTGGACAGGGAGAGTGCCGATATGACCGAAGTAACCAATGGGGGAGAAAACTCCCGGTTTTCTGTAGCAACCGCCTACTCCAACGTTTTTTTGGAGGTTACCGATGGCCATACGGGTGACCCAATTGAAGAGGCAACGATTCTGTTTGAAAACAATACGGTTCAATCGGATAACAATGGAGAAGCCTTGTTAGCTTTGGGATATGGAACTCATGAATTTGTCATTGAGAAACCTGGTTACTTTGATTATCATGGTTCTTTTGAACTGGGGAAAGAGCATAAATTAATCACCGTATCCATGGATTTAAGGCCTGAAGTTTCTGTTAATCCTGATTCATTCAGTGAAACCCTGGCAGAAGGAGAGTCCTTTTCCCGGACCTTTAGCATCGAAAACCCTGTTGAAGGTTCCCAACTTAATATAAACATGGCCCTTTTGGAAGGCTCCTCAGCCAAAAAAGGAATGGATGAACTGAACCCCCGGTTAATCCCCGGCCAGGCCGATTCTAATGAAGCACTGGTGCAAACTTCACACCAGTCAGGAAACAGGGACCATAAGTTCATGGCATCAACTGATAAATCTACAGACAAATCTGTTTATGCCAATGTTTTGTACCTGGAAAGCATGTCTGGTGATGGAAATGATTTTTATAATGAGTTACAGGGTTTACCTTCTATTTACAACCTTGATGTGGTTAATTTAGAGGCTGAAACCCCCAATGTGGACTACATGCTGGGATATCATTTAATTATTGTAGCTACAAATTTCCCTGTGGCTGATTCTGAGATGCTGGGCGACAACCTTGCACAATACGTGGACGCCGGAGGCAAGTTGATACTGATGCAGGGAGCATTTGCCCTGGGAGGTGACTGGTACCTAACTGGTGAGATTATGACCCCGCCCTATTCACCTGTGGCGGCATCTCCTTACTCATTGGATGATGCAGTTGCTATAGATTTTGCAGACCACCCCATAACGGAATCCGTTAATATGATAACCACCGGCCTGTATGGATATTTAAGTCTTCAGGGTGATGGTGTTTCCCTGGGTGATTATGATGTGGGTTATCCTGTGGGCGCTTATAATCCTGACAAAAGTGTTGTAGGTTTAAACATTTTTCCCGGTGATACTTTTTGGGAAGGAGACCTGATGCAGTTGATGGATAACACTATTAACTGGATGCTTGAAACCCCTGAGTGGCTCAGCCTTGATATGTATTCAGCCACCATTTCAGGAGGCAGCTCACAAGAGGTGACCCTTACTTTTGATGCAGAAAACCTGACCCAGGGCAATTATGAAGCATCTATCCGTTTGGTATCCAACGAACTTGAAACAGGTTTTGTGAGTATCCCGGTAAACCTTGAAGTGGAAATAGCTGAATATGATTTGAGTTTAACCGCCAACCCGGCAAGTGGAGGTTCGGTTTCTGGAGAGGGTTCTTACCAGGCCGGAGAAACTGTTACTGCTACAGCCACAGCCAACCAAGGCTATGAATTTATAAACTGGACCCATGATGGTACAGAGGTGAGTAATGTAACAAGTTATAGTTTTGATATGCCTGCCGAAGATTACGCACTGACAGCACACTTCTCTGAAGTAGAACCCGAGAGTTATACCCTGACTATCAATATCGACCCGGAGGAAGGTGGAACAGTTGTCGGAGAAGGACCTTATGGTGCAGGCGAAAGTGTTACCGTAACTGCCACATCCAATGCAGGTTATGAGTTTGTAAACTGGACCCACGGGGGTTCCCAGGTAAGTGCTGACGAAGAGTACACTTTCTTTATGCCGGCACAAGATTATACCCTTACAGCTAACTTTATACAAGAAGATGAAGAGGGTTATACGCTGATCCTTGTTGCAGAGCCTGCCGATGGCGGTGTACTAAGCGGGGGAGGAAACTATGAACCTGGAGAAAGTGTAACCATCACTGCTACTGCCAACCAAGGTTATGAGTTTATAAACTGGACACATAATGACAGCCAGGTGAGTGCAGAATCCACTTATAACTTTTTCATGCCTGGTGAAGATTATGATCTTGTTGCCAACTTTGAACTTGCTACAACTGTGACAGAAAACCCGGTGCAAGAGCTGGAGGTATACCCCAATCCTGCAACTCATGTGCTCAATATTCAGTCGCCGGTAACACCCGATGCAATACAGATATTTAATCTCAGTGGGAGTCAGGTATACCGTTCAGAAAGTCCCCGGATTTCTCATCAACTTACCATTGAAACTTTTGATGAAGGGTTGTATTTGATTCGTGTAATCTTTGAAGATGAAGTGCAAACCAGGAAGGTCCTGATTCAGCCCTGATTCAAACGTACTCATTAAGATAACTGTTCAGGGAAATCCTGTTTGATTACAGGGTTTCCCTTTTTTTGGTATCTGTGTTGAACCCCAGCAATGTTAAAATACCTTAAAGTATATGTCCGTTTGAGCCAAATGGGATTTAACTAATGTATTGTATTAGTAAGAAAGTAAAGACCAATAAAATCAAAACATTTATGAAACCCGAAAATTTTATTATTATGAAACTATTAACATCTATTCTTCTATTATTATTTACAATTACCTTATCCCAGGGACAGCAAGCACGGGAAATATATTCCCCTGAAGCTGAAAGCCAGAAAACACCCTTGATTAAGCCTGGGGATGAAGGAGCTATTCATTACTTTACAGATTCAGGTGAAGCCACTGTAACTCAATCCCACGAAATATTACCCCGGCAGTTTGACCCTGCTGAAGGTAGCTATCACGGTGCTGCCAGTGCTACTTACACCCAGGGAGATATTCCTACAGATTATGGTGATGGCGATTCAGACGAATTTTCAGATTGCCCGGGATCATTAACCGTAAATATTCCACAGGGTGCTGTTATAACAAGTGTGGATGTGGAGTATGAAATGACGGCAGCAGGTAACGGATTTATGTCCGACCAAAGATCGCGCCTTGTTTGTGATTCTGATGGTGGAGAAGCTGAAGCGGAGTATGCTCTCGGATCAGGGAATAGCGTCGGTACGTATTCCTACGAACGCACCGGCCTGGATATTGCCAATAATGTAGAGGGAGGTGGAAACATTAACTTTAGCCTGCATGCTATTAGAACATTTGGTAATGCTTCAGAAGGTTGTGATACGGAAATCAATAAGGTTGATGATGGTACATGGACTGTAACGGTTCATTATACCGCACCTTTGCCATTTTATGATAGTTTTGAACAGGAAAATCTTACTTCAGACTGGCAAACCCATGAATACGAAGACTCTGGGCTTGAGTGGACAATCAGTAGTGTCCATTCCAACAACTATGAGCAATCGGTTCGTCACTCGTACAGCACCACGCAAGAAACTGATAGCTGGCTGGTATCACCTGCTATTGAATTGCATGCCGATGATACTCCCGTAATAAGCCTTTGGTATCAACTACGTGATATTTCCTTTTATTCGTATACCGGAATCTGGGTTTCTGCAGGAAGCGGTGACCCTGAGGATGGAGATTTTGTGGAATTGCATGAGTTTGGTGATGAGGTGGACGGAAATACCTGGCATTTCTTTTCTCAGGAGTTGCAAGAATATTCAGGCGAGGAAATTTATATAGCGCTTGTTTACCAGGGAATAGATGGTCACGTATTTTACATGGATGATTTCAGAATCATGAATTCTTACCAATTCAGCAGTCCTGCTTATTTTAATAATTTAAGCCAGGTGCTGAAGTCTATGGATTTGGAGGATTCTTACCATGAGCAAAACCTTGGGATGATCACCTCCTTCTATCGGGTAGGAACCTGGAAAGATGGTCATTATTTTGCAGCAACCGCTTTTGGCCAGGAACTTCAAAGGGTTAATACAGATTCCACAAAGGTGGAAAGTCTATTTGGGGTCGGATTTACCAATGGTCTTGCATACGACCCATATTCCGATGAAATGTACTCCATAAGCGGTGGTTCTGGTAACTCTGTCTTTTCTGTTGATCTCGAGAACGACACTTTAAACCTGGTTACAACTGCTTCCAGTTTTGTGATGTTGCTTGATGCAGCTTTTGACAAGGAAGGAGATTTATATGTAATAGCTCGCAATACAGATACCGACCAACTCTACCTGGGTCATGTGGATATCTCAGCAGAAGTAATTAGCGAGGTAGGGGTGATGGCCGATATGCCCGAATATACAGGTACTATTCCTTCCATGTTTTATGACTACACGCACGACAAAATGTATATACAGTTTAATACAGATGCAGCTGAGGGTGAACTTTATACTGTTAATTTACAAAATGCAGAAGTAGCTCATGTTGCAGAGGCCGGAGATGCTGCAAGGTTTGGTGTAGCAGTGGCATACTCGTTGGTAGATTTTGAAATTGTTGATGAACAATCCAACCAGGCTGTGGAAGATGCCTTGATATCTGTGGCCAACTATGACAGGGCATCTGACGCACAGGGTGAAGCAGTGGTAGCATTAGGGCTTGGGAACCATGAGTTTACAGTAGAGAAAGATGACTATTACACATATACCGGAACCATAGATCTGGATAAAAACCATCAGCAAATCTCCATTTCTCTGGAACCTCACCCTGATACAGTAATTATTACTGCTGAGGTTTCTCCTTCAGCTGCTGGAGATGTTTCGGGCACCGGAGAATACAACTTTGGCCAGTCAGTAACCCTCAATGCAACGGCAAATGAAGATTATGCATTTGTAAACTGGACCGATGAGGACGATAATGAAGTATTTCCCAATGCCAGTTATACCTTCACACCGGATAGAGACCGTCACCTGACTGCCAATTTCGAATCTCTTACTTCTGTGGCAGAAGCCGGTGAAAATCCATTCGAGGTATTCCCCAACCCGGCAACTTCTGTATTGAATATCCATTCGCAGCAAATGCCTTCTCTGTTACAAATCTTCGATCTTACAGGTAAGGAAGTATTCAGGTTAGATAACCCCGGCCTCCAGGAGCAAATTAATATTTCCAACTTTGATGAGGGGCTGTTTATGGTACGGATACTGTTTGAGGATGAAGTGGAAACCCGCAGAATCATGATTCAACCCTAATTTGTTTGTCTTATTTTACATTGATAGAACCCATGGGAGTAGTTCCTGTGGGTTCTTTTTTTTGCCAAAATCGCGTATATTCCGCAGTGATATTTTAGATAATTTTGAGGAAATAAAAAAATATAGTTATGGATAGAGATGAAGTACTGGAAGCAATAGAGCTGGCCAAAAGCCAGAAACTAAAGAAACTGAGTTTATCCAACAGGGGGATAACCGAACTGCCACCGGAAATAGGCAAACTCAACCTGGTGCAAAAGCTTGACCTTTCCTATAATTATCTGAAAGAGTTACCGGTAGAGTTTTGTCATCTTACCAGTTTGCGGTCATTATATATTAATCATAANCAAATGGAAACCTTGCCTGCTGCGTTTGGCAACCTAAGCAAACTGGAAACCCTTGACCTGGGTAACAACAAATTAAATTCACTTCCCCAAAGCCTGGGTGATTTAATAAATCTGGCCCATCTCGATTTGAGCTATAACGAACTGAAAAAGCTCCCATTGAGTTTTGTCAATCTTACTGCCTTGAAAAAGCTATACCTGGAAAATAACCCCAGTGAATTTCCTCCTGAAAAGGTTATAAAAAGAGGGCTTTATGCCACCATGCATTTCCTCTTTGGAGAAATCAGGAAAAAAGAGTCGGCCAGGGTTATGATGCAGGTGTATAATATGCCACGTGACTTAATCACCCCCTTCAATGAATATATTCAATGTTTCAACGACCTGGTTTCTTCAGCCAATGATAAGATCATTGATTTTGATGTCAAATATATCAGGCAGGATTTCTCAAATACGGTGGATATAGATGTGGAAATGGAAAAGTATCTCCTGGAGTTTATGAATTTTCTCAAAACAAATATTGGTCAGAAATCTTTTGGTAAACCTTCAGATGAGAGCCAGGGATTGATGGATATGCAGTTTGTGGAATTACGTGAACAATTGACACAGGTTAACAAATCACTGGACGATAAAATGGGCGAGATAAAAAGCCTCCAGGACCGGATCAATTACCTGGGCAAACTCATTGAAAAAAAGAATGCTTGATACCGAGGCTAAAACTGGCTGATATACCCCACATGAATTTTTGCATTGCGGAGCTCCAGGGGAATGTTTTTGCGGGTACCCAGACCCATGTATAGTGCAAAAATACCTGCCTGGGTTTCCAGGTTGACTCCAGCTCCAACGCCCAATACCCAGTCATTGGCATAATGGCCAAGCTGCATTCGTTCGTACCATCCACCATTGACAAAAAGGCTGAAAAAGCTTGCGGGAGCAGTGAAAAACCTGAACTCAGCATCTGCCAATGCATAACTTGATGCTGCCAGGGATAACTCATCAAACCCTTTTAGCGTTTTGAAGCCACCCAGGCGCGTGAGCATATTGCCTGGAATATTGTTCCCACCTATTGTTGCTGCATTAATGCCGGCTGAGACAGTAGCTCTTGACCCGGTTTGCCATCTTTTTTCAAGGCTTGCTTTTCCATTAAACTGAAAAATACTGCCTTCAGTTTCTTCATAGGTTTCTGCAGGAACGTTATCATTTTTCAAAATTTCTCTTGTACCAGCTGCTGCACTCAAAAAGATAATGTGACCACTTTGTAGCAGTTGTTGGTGGTACGCCCTGGTTCTTGTGCGGAAATGCAGACCATAAAGCTGCAGGCGAAAATCCAGGTTTTCGGGCACTGATAAATTGTTATGGTATATTTCGGTGCTGATAAGAGCGTTGGAAGCATGATGCATAAAAACACCGAGGCTTGTCTGGGCAGTTAGTTCGGTAAATATAGCAGGCTCAACCTGCAGTTGTAACCAACTGGTATCTTGCTTGTGAAGTTCAAAATTTATCTCTGTGGTCAATGGTAATCGAAAGGGGTAGGGGTATCCCCCTTGCATATTAAGAATTTGTGTACCATGACCAAGTCCTTGCCATGATACTTCAAGGTTTTCCCCCATAGCCATAAAATTGGAGAGGTACAAATTGAGCATGCCTGTCAAGTGCATGGATGCATCCGGGTCATCACTGCCAGCCAGCCCCGCCACACCATCAAAACGGTTGGAGCGGCTCTTTGA
>SL_3KL_010_SEDDRAFT_10002568_pt1 | contig 16612 bp, 10 predicted proteins | sample SodLakKL_010_SED_2_FD_10381 | JGI IMG/M metagenome (IMG submission 10381) | reverse complement strand
TCAACGCGATCATCGATGCGGTCAAGAACACCCTCGACAAGACCCCGCCGGAGCTGGCCGCCGACATCATGGACAAGGGCATCGTGCTCACCGGCGGGGGCGGCATGCTGAAGGGTCTCGACGAGCGGCTCAAGCACGAGACCGGCATGCCGATCCACACCACGGACAGCCCGCTCGATTCGGTCGCCATCGGTTCGGGCAAGTGCCTCGAGGAGTTCGAAGCCCTCAAGAAGGTGCTCATCTCGTCGTCCCGTCACTGACCTCGGGGTCGCTCGTCACGACGCAACCGCGGAGGATGCCCGGCCCTGAGCTCCGTGGCGGTGCGTCGCCCCGGTCCGGGCATCCTGCTGCGCTGCTCTACCGTTGTCATGGCGGGTCGATGTCTGGATGAGGGCTCGACCCTCCTGGAGGGCTGGGCAGTAGGGAGTAGGTGATGTATCAGCGGCGGCGGGCGCGCATCCTGATCGGGGTGCTGCTGTTCGTCTCGCTCGTGCTCGTGACCCTCGACGTCCGTGGCGGCGAGGGCCACCTCCTCGAGCGGTTGCGGGGGAGCGCAACCACGGTGCTGACACCGATCCAGGACGGGGTGTCGACCCTGGTCCGCCCGTTGGGCGACGCCACCGCCAACCTGCGCGAGGTGTTCCGGATCCGCGCCGAGAACGTCGAGCTGCGCGAGCGGGTCGACGAGCTGGAGCAACGGCGTCGGGCCCGAGCGGACCTCGAACGTGAGAACCGCGAGCTCCGGGACCTGCTGGACATCCGTGATCACGCCGAACTGGAGACGGTCACCGCGCGGGCTGTCGCCCTGGCGCCCTCGAGCTTCGAGTGGACGATCACGATCGACGCAGGGTCGAACGACGGTGTCGAACGGGACATGCCGGTGGTCAACGGTGATGGCCTGGTCGGACGGGTCATCCAGGTGACCCCGGCGGCATCACGGGTCCTGCTGGCGATCGACCCGAGCTTCTCGGCAGCTGCCCGGTCCGGTCGTACGGGCGAGATCGGGACGTTGAGCGGACGCGGTGGCGAGCCGATGCTGCTGCAGCCGCTCGATCCCTCCGCCGACATCGAGCTCGGGGATGTCGTGGTCACCTCCAGCTACGCCGGTGGGGTCTTCCCCGGCGGGCTGCCGATCGGGGTGGTGACCGACGCCGGGGATCCCAGCGCCCGCCTCACCCGCACCATCCAGGTCCTGCCGTACGTGGACTTCACCCGGCTCCACCACGTGCACGTCGTCCTGAGCGCACCCGTCGAGCCGGTCCCGCCCCTGGACGGCACGGCGGACATCCCCTTCCAGCCGCCGCCGATCCAGCGTGGACCGGACGACGACGAGGAACCGGACTCCGGGGAGGACGAGGGCGGCGAGGACGCCGACGAGCAACCGACCGAGGAGGGGTCGGGATGATCGCGCGGACCCTCGTGCTCGGCCTGCTGCTCCTGACCGTCGCGGTCGTGGAGACCGCGCTCCTGCCGTTCCTGCCGCTCCGGGCGATCGAGCCGAACCTGCTGCTGCTCATCGTGCTCGCGGTCGCGCTCCACGACGGTGTCCAACCCGGGGCCCGGGTCGGGTTCGTGGCCGGCCTGCTCGTCGATCTGCTCGTCGCGCAGGCCCCGGTGGGCAGCGCGACGCTGGTCTTCACCTCGATCGGCGGCATCGTGGGGACCGCTCGTCCCTACCTCGCGACGGCCTCGGTCACCGCGCCTCTGATCCTGGCGTTCGTCACCGGTCTCGTCGGGACCGCCGCCTACGGCTCGATGTCCCTGCTGCTCGGGGAGGAGCGCGTCACGTGGGAGGCCGTCACGGCCGCTGGTCTGCGGGTGGGGCTGTTCAACACCCTGCTCGCACCGCTGGCGTTGGTGGCGGTGCGCCGTCTCTCGAACCGGTTCCCGATCGGGGCCGCCATGACCGACGATTGATCGCCACCGCGCTGGATCGGGCCTCGTCGCCCTCGGTCTGCTGCTCAGCGGCCGCTGGTACCGTCGCAGCGACGTCGCGCCGCGCGCCACGACCCCTCACCTTCCCCGAGCTGTGATGGCATCCTCGGAAGCCTCGCCACTGTTGCGCCTGACGTTCCTGTCGGTGCTCATCATCGCCCTGTTCATCGCCCTGTTCGCCCGCCTGTGGTTCCTGCAGGTGCTCACCGGCGATCGCTACGTCGAGCTCGCCGACACCAACCGGTTGCAGACCGTGGTCGTCGATGCGCCCCGCGGCGACATCCTCACCGACCAGGGTGAGGCGCTCGTGCAGAACCGTCCCGCGTTGACCGTCAGCGCGGATCGGCAGGCGCTGCTCGACAACGAGGGACGGCCGCTCAACGAGGAGGCCGAGGTCGCGATCGGCCGGTTGGCACAGCTCCTGGAGCTCGAGCACGACGAGGTCATGGACCGGCTGACGAGCCAGCGGTACAGCCCGTTCCGACCGGTCCCGATCGCCTTCGACGTCGCCCCCGAGGTCGTGTTCACCGTCCAGGAGCACCAGGAACTGTTCCCCGGGGTCGTCGCCGAGACGCTGCCGGTGCGCTCCTACCCGCACGAGCAGCTCGCATCGCACATCGTCGGCTACCTCAACCAGATCTCCCAGGCGGAGCTGGTGGACGAGCGCTACGCCGACTACCGGGGCGGAGACCTGATCGGGCGTGCCGGCTTGGAGGCGTACTACGAACCCCACCTCCGGGGGTCCGAAGGCATCAGGATCCTGGAGGTCAACGCTCAGAACCGTGTCCTCGAGGTCCTGCGCGAGACGCAGCCAACGCCCGGCAACGACCTGATCGTCAGCCTGGACCTCGAGCTCCAGGGCGCCGTCGAGCACATGCTCGCGGAAGGGATGGCCGAGAGCCGCAACTTCGTCCGTGACGACGGCCGCAACCTGCCGTCGACGGCAGGGGCTGCCGTCGTCCTCGATGCCCGGGACGGGGCGGTGCTGTCGATGGCGTCGTACCCGACCTTCGACCCGCGGGAGTTCGTCGGGGGGCTCTCGGAGGACTACGCGGGCTACCTCTACCACGATGAGGACGTCCCGCAGCCCACGATCAACCGCGCGATCCAGGCCCGGTACCCCCCGGGCTCGGTGTACAAGACCGTGACCGGCGCCGCGTTCGTCGAAGCGGGGCTGACCACCCCGGGCGCCGAGCGGCCGTGCCCGTCCAGCTACGAGCAGGGCGGCATCGTCTTCAACAACTGGAACCGGGTCGACGAAGCGGACATGGACCTGTCGACCGCGATCATGCGGTCCTGCGACACCTACTTCTACGACCTCGCCTACGAGCAGTGGCTGCGCGAGGACCGCCAGTTGGACGCCGCGGATCGTGATCTCAGCCAGGCGGATATCGACGAGGTCGTGCCCGAGGTCGCCGACCGGTTCGGCTTCGGCGCGCCGCTGGGGATCGACCTGCCCTCCGAGTCAGGCGGCTACGTGCCGGATCGGGACGGCAAGTACGAGACGTGGTTGCGGACCCGCGACCGCGATTGCCGCCTGGCCGACGAGCTCGAGCCCGGCACCTACGGTCAGCAGGTCTCCGAGGACCGCTGCCGCTTCGGTGGCCGGTGGCGTGGTGGTGACGCGATCAACACCTCGATCGGGCAGGGAGAGACCCAGACGACCCCGTTGCAGGTCGCGGCGTCCTACCTCGCCATCGCCAACGGTGGCGAGCTGCTCCGCCCCCACCTCGGGCGCCGGATCGTCTCGCCCGAAGGTGAGGTGGTGGAGGAGTTCGGGCGCGAGGTGATCGGGGCCCTCGACCTCGACGACGCGACGATGGCGGCGATCCACGACGGGCTGGTCCGCGTCGTCCACGACGACCGGGGGACCGCACGCGATGCGTTCGCGGGTTTCCCGCTCGATGAGATCCCGGTCGCCGGCAAGACCGGGACGGCCGAGCAGCAGCCCAAGGTCCCCTACGCGTGGTTCGCGGCCTACGCGCCCGCCGACGACCCGCAGTACGTGGCCGTCGTCGCCGTCGAGGAGGGCGGCGGTGGGTCCCAGACCGCAGCGCCGATCGTCCGCGGGATCCTCGAGCACCTGTTCGGTATCAGGTCCGCGGAGGAGTGGGAGTTCCTGCTCGGTCCCGAGATCCTGGACTGAGCGCGACTGAGCGCGACGACAGCTCCGACGAGGAGGTGAACGAGGTGGAGGTCGGCTACGGCGAGGACCGTCGGGTCCGCATGCTGCGTGAGCGTGTGCAGCGGCGGTGGGGGTCGGCGTACGCGCCGGTGCGCCACCTCGACCCGGTCCTGGTCGTCACCTCGCTGCTGCTGTCCGGGGTCGGCTTCATGGCGATCTACAGCGCGAAGCTGCAGGCGCTGACCAGCCAGGGGCGGCCGGCGACGGAGTACCTGTCGCGACAGCTGATCGCGTTCGTGATCGGCCTGGTCGCGCTGGTGGTGGCGTCGCTGGTCGACTACCGCAAGCTGCAGTCCTACGCCACCGTGCTCTACAGCGGCAGCGTCTTCCTGTTGTTCCTGACGCTCACCCCGCTCGGGACGGAGATCAACGGTTCCCAACGGTGGCTGGTGCTCGGCGGGTTCCAGCTCCAGCCCTCGGAGCTGGCGAAGATCGCTGTGCTCATCGCCGTCGCGGCCGCGCTCCACGAGGCCAAGGGCGAGCCGGGTGTCGGCACGGTGGGGGTCGGTCTGCTGGCCACGCTCATCCCGATGGGGCTGGTGTTCCTCCAGCCGGACCTCGGGACCTCGATCGTGTTCGTCGGGCTGGCGGCCGCGCTGTTCCTGATCGGCGGCGTGAAGGCGCGCTACCTCGTCACACTCGTGGTGTCCGGGTTCGTCGGCGTGATCGTCGCCCTGCAGATGGAGGTGATCCAGGCCTACCAGCTGGGTCGCCTGACCTCCTTCCTCGGGGCCAGCGACCCGGCGCTCGCGCAGGGCGGGGCCTACCACACGCGCCAGTCGCTGATCGCGATCGGGTCCGGACAGTTCTCCGGCAAGGGCCTGTTCGAGGGCACCCAGACCGCGCTGCAGTACGTCCCGGAGAACCACACCGACTTCGTCTTCACGGTGATCGGTGAGGAGTTCGGGTTCGTCGGCACGAGCTTCGTGCTGGCGTTGTTCCTGCTCCTGGTGTGGCGCGCCCTCCGGATCGCGGTCATGGCCAAGGACCTCTTCGGCACCCTGGTCGCTGGCGGCATCGCGTCGGTCCTGGCGCTGCAGGTGGTGATCAACGTCGGGATGACGATCGGGATCATGCCGGTCACCGGGCTGCCGTTGCCCTTCGTCAGCTACGGGGGGACCTCGCTGATCGTCTGGTTCACCATGGTCGGGCTGCTGCTCAACGTGCACATGCGACGCTTCTGACCACGTCAGCGACACCCCACGATGGTCGGTAGCCTCCGACCTAGGCCGAGCGCCGGTCCTGCACCGGCGTGACCCGGCGCGGGTCCGCCGGCCGGGCGACGGCTACCGTCGCCACCGCCGTCCGGTGGATCCTTACAAGACGCCCCGGGTACGCCGCACCCGTCGCTCACCTCGTCGTCGTCCCCCGGAGGAGCCTGTGCTCGGAGCCGCAACCGCCCAACGCGCACCGGCCACGCCCGCCCCCGGACGGCGGCTCGCGTACCGCAGACCCGGGGCTGCCGCGCAGACCCCACCGTCCTACTGGGACGTGATCGAGCCGCTCCTGTCACGGGTGCGCAAGCCCGCCCAGTACGTCGGAGGTGAGCACAACCAGGTCGCCAGCCCGTGGGAAGCGGCCGAGACCCGGTGGCTCCTGTGCTACCCGGACACCTACGAGGTGGGACAGCCCAACCAGGGCCTGCAGATCCTCTACGAGATCCTGAACGAACGGTCCCACGTGCTGGCCGAACGGGCCTACGCACCCTGGACCGATCTGGAGGAGCTCCAGCGCGACGCAGGGATCCCGACCTTCTCCCTCGAGCACCACCGGCCGCTGTGGGCCTTCGACATCTTCGCCGTGACGCTGCCGCACGAACTCGGCCACACCAACCTGCTCAACCTGCTCGATCTCGGCCGTGTGCCGATCCGGAGCGCGGAGCGTCGCGTCGACGACCCGATCGTGCTGGTCGGTGGACACGCCGCCTACAACCCCGAGCCGCTGGCACCCTTCATCGACGCCGCGGTCATGGGCGACGGCGAGGAGGTCACGCACGAGGTCGACGACGTGCTCCGCGGCTGGAAGCGCGACCACCTCGGCGTGGAGGGCGCTCCGGACGACGGCGCGCGTCGCGATCTCCTGCGCCGCCTCGCGGGTGTCCAGGGGGTCTACGTCCCGGCGTTCTACGAGCCCCGCTACCACGACGACGGTCGGTTGCGCCAGACCGCCGCCACCGAGCCGGGTGTCCCCGCGATGGTCCCCAAGCGCACCGTCCAGGACCTCGAGGAGTGGGCCTACCCCCGCAAGCAGATCGTGCCCATGACCGAGACCGTGCACGAGCGGTTCAGCGTGGAGATCTTCCGTGGCTGCACGCGCGGCTGCCGGTTCTGCCAGGCGGGGATGATCACCCGCCCGGTACGGGAGCGCCGACCGGAGACGATCCAGAAGCTCGTCGAGGAGGGGGTGACCGACACCGGGTTCAACGAGGTCGGCCTGTTGTCGCTGTCCTCCGCCGACCACTCCGCGATCGGGTCGGTGGCGCGTGACCTCGCCGACACCTACGAGGGCACCACCACCTCGCTGTCGCTGCCGTCGACCCGGGTCGATGCCTTCAACGTCACCCTGTCGAACGAGCTGTCCCGCAACGGCCGCCGCACCGGGCTGACCTTCGCGCCCGAGGCGGGCAGCGAGCGCATGCGCGCCGTCATCAACAAGATGGTCTCGGAGGAGGACCTGCTGCGCACGGCGGAGACCGCCTTCTCGGAGGGGTGGCGCCACATCAAGCTGTACTTCATGGTCGGGCTCCCCACCGAGACCGACGAGGACGTGCTCGCGATCGCCGAGCTGGGCATCAAGGCCTTGCGAGTAGCGCGCAAGCACGGCAAGGCCAACAAGGTCACGATCTCGGTGGGTGGGTTCATCCCGAAACCCCACACCCCGTTCCAGTGGTGTGCACAGGACCCGCCGGATGAGATCAAGCGCAAGCTCTCGCTGATCCGGCACGCGATCAAGGACCACGGTGGCCTGAAGCTGCGGACCAACGACCCCGAGGAAGGCGTCATCGAGGGGCTCTTGGCGCGAGGTGATCGTCGGGTCGCCGCTGTGGTGGAGCGGGCCTGGCAGCTCGGCGCGAGGTTCGACGGCTGGCACGAGATGCCCACGCTCGAGACCTGGCGGCAGGCCCTGCGGGAGACGGGGGTCGACCTGGACTTCTTCTCCTACCGGGAGCGCGACGAGAAGGAAGCGCTGCCCTGGGACCACCTCGACAGCGGCCTGGAGAAGGCCTGGCTGTGGGAGGACTGGGAGGACGCCCGGTCGGACAAGGAGCTCGACGACTGCCGCTGGTCACCCTGCTACGACTGCGGGGTGTGCCCTGGCCTGAGCATCGAACACGACACCGGCTACACCGGGGGGTTCCAGCTCCCCGTGCTGCCCCAAGGCCTCGGCGGTGGGTCGCAGGACCTACCGACCGCGCCCGAACGTCACGCGTCGGGCGGATAGGGTCGGGGCTCACGACCCGATGAACCAGAGAGGAGGTGCCGGACGCGATGCAGCGCTACCGGATCCGTTGGACCAAGGAGGGGCGCACGCGCTACATCTCTGCGCGTGACCTGACCTCGGTCTGGGAACGTGGCCTACGTCGCGCGGACCTCCCGATCGCGTACTCCGAGGGTTTCACCCCGCATCCCAAGGTGTCCTTCCCGGATGCGCTCCCGGTGGGGTTCGCCTCGACCGGTGAGTACGCCGAACTGACCTTCGTCGCGCCCCTGGCCCCGGATCGGGACCTGGCGCGGCTGTCCGACACCCTGCCCGCAGGGATGGACATCACGACCTACCTCGAGGTCCCCGATGGCGCGCCGAAGCTCGCGCGCATGCTTCGGGCGACCCTCTGGGAGCTCGTCTGGCCCCCGGTCGACGTGACCGAGCTGACCGAGCTCCTGAACCGACGCAGTGACGAGCTCGTGGCCAGCGAGCGCGCCGAGGTGATCCGACGCCGTCCCGACGGCGACAGGACCATCGACGTGCGCCCTGCCCTGCTCGCGATCGCGGCGTCGACGCGTCCCACCGCCGGTGGTGACGTGTGCACCGTCCTCCGAGCGGTGCTCCGCAACGACGGCCCGACCGTTCGACCGACCGACCTCCACGCCGCGCTGTCGCGCGACGATATCGCCGAACCCACGCTGTACCGGCGTGTGGCGCAGGGCGAACACGTCGCCGACGGCTTGCACGAGGCGCTGAGCGCGGCGGTCGTCCCCTTGGTCCCTGACGTCGACGCGGAGGCCGCCTGACCGACAGCGAGCCACCCGTGACCGAACCTTCCCGAGAGCCCGACGGCAGCCAGAACGCCGAGGGAACGACGACAACCGACCCGACGGACAACGCTGGAGAACCGAGACGCCGCACCAGCAGGAGCCGCAGCCGCGGCCGGTCCGCGCCGTCCTCGACCGAGCCCTCGACGGGGTCGGAAGCGCCGCGTGAGCGGACCGATCCGTCGTCAGCGGAGTCCTCCGACGACGCGACCGGCGAGGGATCAGGGCACAAGCGCCGTCGCCGTCGCGGTGGGCGTGGCCGAGGTCGCGGACGTGGTGGTGCCGGCGGGTCCGGCGTCTCGGGGGGCGAGCAGGGCGCCGGGGCGGCCACGGCCGAGGGTGCCCCGAAGGGTGACGGCAAGGACGGGGGTGCCCCGAAGGGTGACGGCAAGGACGGGGGGGCCAAGACCGCAGGCAAGGAGGGGGGCTCCGGTAAGGGCTCGGGCAAGGGCGCATCGAAGGGCTCCGGCAAGGGCGGTGGCTCCGGCGAGGGCGGTGACACCTCCGAGGGCTCCGAGGTCGAGGACGCCATCGCCAAGGGCGGCACGCGCATGGCCGCGAAGCGGGGGCGCAACGACGCTGGCGGAGGTGGGCGGCGCAAGTCGCCGCGCCCGGGCGGTGTCCCGGAGGAGGTGCGCCGCGCGATCCTCGACGGTCCGCCACGCACGATGCTCGTGACGGCGGGGGAGGACCGCACCCAGATCGCGGTGCTCGAGGACCGGTCGGTCGTCGAGCACTACGTGACCCGCAAGGAGGACGTCACCTACGTCGGCAACATCTACATGGCCCGGGTCCAGAACGTGCTTCCGGGCATGGAGGCGGCCTTCCTGGACATCGGCAAGGGCCGCAACGGTGTGCTGTACGCAGGGGAGGTGCTGTTCGACGAACTCGACCTCGAGGAGGGGGCGGACGAGCGCATCGAGAACGTCCTCAAGACGGGCCAGAAGGTCCTGGTCCAGGTCACCAAGGACCCGATGGGGACCAAGGGGCCGCGTCTGACCATGCACCTGTCGCTGGCGGGGCGCTACCTCGTCCTCGCGCCCGACTCGGACCTGTTCGGCATCTCACGCAAGCTCACGGACAAGGAGCGCGACCGGCTGCGCAGCATCGTCAAGAAGGTCAAGCCCGAGCACCACGGCGTGATCGTGCGGACGGCAGCCGAGGGCGCGACCGAGGAGCAGATCACCGCCGACATGGAACGCCTCCTGGTGAAGTGGGGCAAGGTCCAGGACGCCGCCGAGGAGGCCAAGGCGCTGACCGCCGTGTACGAGGAGCCGCCGCTGGTCGTCAAGGTGATCCGCGACAACTTCGGCCCGGAGTTCGAGCGCTGCGTCGTCGATGACGAGTCGCTCTACCACCAGGTGCGCGGCTACCTCGAGGAGGTCGCCCCGGAGCTGATCGACAAGGTCGAGCTCTACGGACAGCCGACCGCCGACGCGCGGGCTCGGGCCGCGGGTGCGCCACCCCTGGAGATCGCCCCGACCAACGGATCGGGGGGCCGGGCATCGAACGGCGCGAACGACGGGGACGACGCGGCGCGGGACGCCTCCGGGGGGGCCACTGACGGTCCGGCGACGGACGCCGACGCGTCCACGACGCAGACCGACGAGCCAGCGAAGGACGACGAGCAGCGCTCGGCGCAGACGCCGAGTCCGGTCGTCGCGGTGGACCTCGGCGCCGCGGCGGAGCGGCGCGCCGAGCTGCCCCCGCTGTTCGATGCGTACGACGTCACCGACCAGCTCCGCAAGGCGATGGGCAGGAAGGTCTGGCTGCCCTCGGGCGGTTACCTGATCATCGAGCCGACCGAGGCGATGAAGGTCATCGACGTCAACACGGGCAAGTTCACCGGTGGCTCGGACACCAACCTCGAGGAGGTCGTGCTCAAGACCAACCTGGAGGCCGCCGACGAGATCGTCCGGCAGTTGCGCCTGCGTGACATGGGCGGGATCATCGTCATCGACTTCATCGACATGCTGCTCAAGGCCAACCAGGACCAGGTCGTGCGACGACTCAAGCGCGAGCTCCTGCGGGACCGCACCAAGACCCGGGTCTCCGAGGTGTCGCGGCTCGGTCTGGTGCAGATGACGCGCAAGAACGTCAGCCAGGGCCTCCTGGAGTCCTTCAGCCACACCTGCGAGGCGTGCGAGGGCCGGGGAGTGATCTCCGAGCTCGACTGACCCCTCACCGACCGTCGTCCCCTCGCTGACCGTGGGCCCGCGTGCGAGGCGGCCACCCAACCGGTCACCCCGCGAGGCGGCCGGTCGGGTCGTCGGTCGCGCGTACGCCGCGCAGCGCGATATCTCGATGTCGAGACACGTCGCGGCGAGCCGGTACCGTGGCCGGCCGTGACCGTCTCCGCTCGCCCCACCCCTCGCGACCCCGCCACCTCGGGGTTGCTGCGTCGTGCTGGGCGGGTGATCCGCACGGCGCTGACCAACGCGAAGGGCCCGTTCACGCTCGGCCTGTCGGGTGCGGTCCTGTTCGCGGGGATGACGGTCGCGGCCTCGATCGTGCTCGGGTGGGCCACCGACGAGGTCCTGTACCCGATCGTCGAGGCCGGCGAGATAGATGCACGCCTGCTCACCGTCGCGATCGTGGCCATCATCGGCGTCGGGTTGTTCAAGGCCGCCGGGGTGATCGGACGCCGCCTCGGCGCCTACATCGCCCAGTTCCGGTTGCAGTCGCTGTACCGGCGCAAGGTCACCCGCCGCTACCTCGACCTGCCGTTGTCGTGGCACCGTCGCCATCCCACGGGTGAACTGCTGTCCAACGCCAACGCCGACGTCGAGTCGGCGTTCTTCATCGCCGCCCCCCTACCGATGGCGCTGGGCGCGACCCTGCTGATCTTCGTCACGGCGGGACTGCTGATCGTGACCGACGCCTTCCTCGCGGCGATCGGCTTCAGCGTCGGACCGCTGCTGGGGTTCGCCAACTGGTTCTACCAGCGCCGCATGCGCCACGCCGCGACCGTGGCGCAGCAGGCCCGTGCCGACGTGGCCGAGGTGGCCCACGAGTCCTTCGACGGCGCCCTGGTCATCAAGACCCTGGGCCGCGAGGACGAGGAGGCCGACCGGTTCCGCGCCACGACCGAGGACCTGCGCGACAAGATGATCGTCGTGGGTCGCCTGCGGGCCTTCTTCGATCCGGTGATCGAGGCGCTCCCGAACGTCGGGATCCTGCTCGTGCTGCTCGTCGGCACCTTCCGGGTCCGGGATGGTGCGCTGACGCCGGGTGACCTGGTGACCTTCGCGTACCTGTTCCGCCTGGTGGCGCTCCCGATCCGGGTGTTCGGCTGGTTGCTCGGTGAGTTGCCTCGCTCCGTCGTCGGCTGGGATCGCATCCAGCGGGTGCTGCAGGCCGAGGGCCACATGGAGCACGGCGACCACGCGACCGACGGCGAGGGCGCTGCCACGGTCAGCTCCGACCGGGTGGCCTTCCACCACCCGTCCAGCGCCCGCGAGGACCTCTCCGGCCCGGCGGCCGCGGCCGAGGTGCTCTCCGAGGACCACCGTCGGGGGATCTCCGAGGTGTCCTTCGACATCGAACCCGGTCGTACGGTCGCGTTGGTCGGTGCCACCGGGTCCGGTAAGTCCACCGTGGCGGCGCTGCTCGTGCGCCTGTTCGATCCCGACGACGGGCGCATCCACCTCGACGGCCTGGACCTCCGGCAGCTGCGCCACGACGAGCTGTCGCGCAACGCCACGATCGTCTTCCAGGAGGCCTTCCTCTTCGACGACACGGTCCGCGGCAACATCGACCTGGGTGCCGGCTACAGCCACGACGAGGTGGTGGCCGCAGCCAAGCTGGCGCGCGCCCACGACTTCATCATGGAGCTGTCCGACGGCTACGACACCATGGTCGGGGAGCGGGGTGCCACGTTGTCCGGTGGGCAACGTCAGCGCATCGCCCTGGCTCGGGCACTGATCCGCCAGCCACGGCTGCTCGTCCTCGACGACGCGACGAGCGCCGTCGACCCGTCGGTGGAGTCCGAGATCCTGCGGGGACTGTCGCAGGCCGAGCTGCCGTCCACGGTCGTGCTCGTCGCCTACCGGCAGGGCTCGATCGCCCTCGCCGATGAGGTCATCCTGCTCCGGGACGGCGCGGTCGCGGCGCGGGGCACCCACCACGAGCTGCTCCGCGAGGTCCCGGCCTACCGCGACCTCGTCACCGCCTACGAGCAGCAGCACCTCGACGACGGCGACCCCGCAGGCGGTCTCGGTGGCGATGACGTCAACGGTCACGAGGTGGGGCGATGAGGGTCACGGGCATCACCCCTCCCCCTGAGGAGACCCACGAGCCGGCCGAGGGCGCGTGGCGCACCGTCGTCCGTGGCGTGTCGTTGAGCCCCGAGCTCCGGGTCGGGCTCCCCGGCACCCTCGCGCTCGCGCTGTTCGCCACCGCCGGGCGCGCCATCGTGCCGATCGCCATCCAGCAGACCCTCGACCACGGGATCACCCCCGAAGGCGTGGACCTCGGGTTCGTCGGGCGGATCGCGCTGTTCGCCGGTCTCGCGGTCGTGTTGACCGCCACGGCCAGCGGCTGGATGAACTACCGCCTCGCCGCCGTGGTCGAGACGGCGCTGTCCAACCTGCGGGTCCGCGCCTTCCGGCACATCCACGACCTGTCGATGCTGCACCAGGCGGCGCAGCAGCGCGGCTCGCTGGTCAGCCGCGTCACCTCGGATGTCGATGAGATCAGCCGCTTCATGCAGTGGGGCGGGTTGAACCTGATCACCGCCACGGGACAGCTGATCGTCGCGACCCTGGTGATGTTCGTGTACTCGTGGCAGCTGGCGCTGGTCGTGCTGATCGCCTTCGTGCCCTTCGTCGTGGGGGCGCGGTGGTTCCAGCGACGGCTCACCCGCGCCTACATGAAGGTCCGCGAGAACGTGGGCCGGCTGCTCGGGGTCGTGGCCGAGGCCGTCGTGGGCGCACCGGTCGTGCGTGCCTACGGCATCGAGGAGCGCACGCAGCACCGTCTCGACGACGCCATCGAGCAGCACCGCAGCTCGGCGGTCAAGGCTGGGACGCTGTCGTCGTCGTTCTCCGGGACGGGCGAGGTCTTCGGGGCGGTCGCCGCAGCCGGCGCCCTCGGGGTCGGGGTGTGGCTCGGTGTCGACGGCACGGTCACGCCCGGGACCGTGGTCGCGTTCCTGTTCCTGATCACGCTGTTCGTCGATCCGGTGCTGATCGCCGCCGAGGTGATCAACGAGGGCCAGAACGCGGTCGCCGGCTGGCGGCGCGTGCTCGACATCCTCGATGTTCCCCCGGACGTCGCGGACCCTGGCGAGGACGGCGTCGACCTCCCGGAAGGTCCGATCGGTGTGAGCTTCCAGGACGTCGAGTTCCGTTACCCGGGGCCGGGTGAGAGCGCGAGGACCGCCTCCGGGCCGCTCGTGCTCCAGGACGTCAACGTCACGATCGAGCCGCAGACCCGCGTCGCGGTGGTCGGCGAGACGGGCTCGGGCAAGACGACCTTCGCCAAGCTGCTGACCCGCCTGATGGATCCCGTCGGTGGTGCGGTGCTGCTCCAGGGCGTCGCGCTCGACCGGGTCCGGTTCTCGTCGCTGCGCCAACGGGTGGTGATGGTCCCACAGGACGGGGCGCTGTTCGACGGCTCGATCGCCGACAACGTGCGGATGGGCAAGGATGACCTCAGCGACAGCGACCTCGGGCTCGCCTTCATCGAGCTCGGGCTGGCCGACTGGGTCGACGAGCTGCCCGACCACCTCGCGACCCGCACCGGTGAACGCGGCAACGCCCTGTCGGCCGGGGAGCGGCAACTGGTCGCGCTCGCGCGCGCGTACGTGGCCAACCCGGACCTGCTGGTCCTCGATGAGGCGACCTCGGCCGTCGACCCGGCCACCGAGGTCCGCCTGCAACGCGCGCTCACGGGGCTGACCCGTGGTCGCACGACGATCACCATCGCTCACCGCATGTCGACCGCGGAGGCCGCGGACGAGGTCCTGGTGTTCCACGACGGACGGCTGGTGCAACGCGGCCACCACACCGAGCTCGTCGCGGAGGGCGGGGTGTACGGCGGACTCCACGCGAGCTGGGTGCGCGGTACCTCCAGTGAGGACGAGCGTGCGAGCAAGCGCCTCGTGTGAGCCGGTGACCGTGCGAGCCAGGGTCGGCCGAGGGCCTACCCTCGCGNGCACGACCGTCGAGGGGGTTGACCCGTGACCACGTCAGAACGTNCGCTGGAGCAGGGAGGGACCCTGCCGCTTCCCGAGCCGGACGAAGCGATCCCGGCGACCTCGTCCGCCGACCTCGACGCGGCCCTGCGCACCCTGCGCGAGCGCGCGCCGGCCTGGACCTTCACCGACCTGGTCGCCCGCATCGTCCTGCTCGACGAGCTGATCACCTCGACGCTCGACGCGGCCCCGGCATGGGTGGTCGCCGCCGAGGCCGCCAAGGGGATCGCGCCCGGCTCAGCGTCCAGCGGTGAGGACTGGGGATCCGGCGTGATCACCCTGGTGCGCAACCTCGCGCTGCTGCGCCGCACACTGAGCGACATCGAGCGGACCGGCCGTCCCCAGCCCCCGGGGATCGACGTGCGGCCCGATGGTCAGGTCGCGGTCGAGGTGCTGCCGGTCGATCAGATCGACCGGCTGCTGTTCACCGGGTTCACGGGTGAGGCGCGGCTGCGGCCCGGCGTGACGCAGCTCGAAGCTGAGGCGCGGATGGGACGGATCTACCGTGAGGGCTACGAGCCACGCGCCGAGGTCGCCCTCGTCCTCGGGGCCGGCAACGTGTCCTCCATCCCGTCGATGGACGCGCTCTACCAGCTGTTCGCGCTGGATCGGGTGGTCCTGCTGAAGATGAACCGGGTCAACGAGCACGTCGGTCCGCATCTCGGTGAGGCGCTCGCGCCTCTGGTGCGCGACGGCTTCCTCCGCATCGTGTACGGCGGGCGCGACACCGGGGGTTACCTCACCGACCACGACGAGGTGGATGCGATCCACGTCACCGGCTCCGACAAGACCTACGACGCCATCGTCTTCGGTACCGGGGACGAGGGGCAGGCGCGCAAGGAGCGGGGCGAACCCCGCCTGGACAAGCCGGTGTCCGCCGAGCTGGGCAACGTGACGCCGGTGATCGTGGTCCCGGGCCCGTGGAGCCAGCGCGACCTCGACCTGCAGGGCGAGAACATCGCGTCGATGCTCGCGCACAACGCCGGGTTCAACTGCATCGCGGGCCGGCTCGTGGTCCAGCATCGTGCCTGGTCCAAGCGGCGGGCGTTGCTGGAGGCCATCCGCGCGTCCTTCCGCGAGGCGGAGCAGCGCTACCCCTACTACCCGGGAGCGGAGCAACGTTGGGCCGCGTTCCGCGACGCCTACGGCCACGCCGAGGTGTTCGGCTCCGACGCGGACGGCGAGGTGCCCTTCACCTTCATCCCGGACCTCGAGCCAGACGATCACGGCCTGGCCTTCCGGACGGAGGCGTTCTGCTCGGTGATGGCGGAGGTCGCGCTCGACACCCCGCGGTCGATCCCGGACTACCTCGACGCTGCTGTGACCTTCTGCAACGAACAGGTCTGGGGCGACCTGGCCGTCTCGTTGCTCGTGCACCCCCGCTCGTTGAAGGATCCGCTCGTCGCCGACGCGGTCGAGCGTGCGATCGACCGGCTGGAGTACGGGACCGTGGTGGTCAACCACTTCCCGGGTGCGGCCTACGCCTTCGTCTCGCCCCCGTGGGGGGCCTACCCCGGCGGGACCCCGACCGGCAACGGCTCGGGAACCGGCGTGGTGCACAACACCTACCTGCTGGAGGACGTGGAGAAGTCGGTCGTCCGGGGGCCCTTCCGACCGGTGACCAAGCCGCTGTGGTTCCACACCAACACCGCCCTATCGCGCATCGGACCGCAGCTCGCCGAGGTGTTGGGCACGGGCTCCAAGCGCGCGCTGCCTCGCGTGCTGTTCGAGGCGATCCGCAGCTGAGGTCGCGGATCGCGGTGGCCATCACCCCGGTGGGGCCGGCTGCAGCTCGACCAGCTCGAAACGGCCCGGGTCCTCCTCGACCTCGGCGTCGCACGACAGGTACGCCGCGGAGCCCAACGGCACCTTGCGCACCGTCGCCGACCACGGGTCGCCCTCCACCCGGAGGCGCACCGACGTCGAGGTGGCGGAGGTCTCGCTGGCGGAGGGCTCGCTGGCGGTGACGACCACCCCGGTGAGGGCCGTCACACCGAGCTCGCGGCGGACGAACGCCTCGGCCGCCTGTTCGGGACGGGTCAGGTG
>SL_3KL_010_SEDDRAFT_10002567_pt1 | contig 16613 bp, 11 predicted proteins | sample SodLakKL_010_SED_2_FD_10381 | JGI IMG/M metagenome (IMG submission 10381) | reverse complement strand
CATCTCTTTCTTCGGCTGCTTTTGCAGCAGCATGATGAAAGACACGTTTTCCATGGCGGTAAGTACCGGGATCAGGTTGTACGCCTGGAAAACAAAGCCGATATGCCTGAGCCGGAAGTCGAACAACTGACTTTCTTTCATGGTAGCTATATCCACATCGTCGATCACCACGTGACCCTCAGTGGGTTTATCCAAACCGCCGATCACATTTAAAAAGGTCGTCTTTCCGCTGCCCGAAGGACCCACAATCGCGGTAAATTCCCCTTCTTTGAATTCGAGGTTCACATTTTTCAATGCATGCACCGGCACCGCCGTGTTGGTGTAAGTTTTTGACAACCCGTTGGTTTTGATTACAGTTTTCATGTTTTTGTGTTTAGGTTTCACAGGTCAAGCCCTGTGATTACTATGTTTAATCGCTCCATCGTTCTTCCGTCATCCGTCTTCCGCTCCATCGTTCCATCGCTCCATCGTTCTTCCGTCATCCGTCTTCCGCTCCATCGTTCCATCGCTCCATCGTCCCATCGTCACTCTTCCCTAACCGCTTCGGCCGGAGCCAATCGAATGGCTTTCCATGCGGGGTAGATCGATGCCAGGATAGCGAAAACCACCACCAAAGCCCCTATTTGCAAATAGAAAGGGAGATCTACTCTGGGGTACAGTACTGAAGCAAATCCAAAATCTTCCAGACCTTCCGCACCGGGTATATNCACTCCNTGTACGTTCAGGATCCGGATCATCACGTAGGACAGGATCAACCCGATCAATCCCCCGATGATGGAGATCATGGTGGTTTCCATCACGACCATGGAGAACACCTTGAAACGTTTCATGCCAATGGCGAGGAGTACTCCCAGTTCCCTGACCCTTTCGAGGATAGACATCAGAATGGTGTTGAGCAGTCCGAACGACACCCCAAGGATGATGATGCCCACCAGCCATATCAACAGTTGATCAAGCACTTCCAGTGCGTAGTGAAGTGTTGGGTCCAGATCGGCCCAATGCCTGACTTTTAGGTTGGGGTAAGCATCCTGAAGCTCCCGGGCCGCTTCCCGGTATTCGTCCACATCATCAAGAAGAATGGCGATCTCGGTCACTGCTTCAGGATCTCCGATCAGCTCGTTGATGTCTGTATTTCTTACGTATACTGTTCGCTCTTCAAAGGCAGCGGAGGTGACCGAGTACAAGCCCTCTATGCGGAAAGAGGCGCTGACCATCTCTCCTTCAACACCCTGGAAGGTGAGAACGATCCTGGATCCTTGTTCTGACAGCAACTCTTTCGCCAGTCGCCTACCTGCGATCACCGGGGGCAGCCTCCATTCTTCCGAAAAATAGGTNCCGTCGGTAAGCAGCTCTTGCAGCCGGGTGGTTTCTGCTTCAGCTATGGGGTCAACCCCTTTGATCCTCACTCCGGTGGTCATATTGGCTGATGCGGCCATCCCATCGAATGCCGAACGTGCCGACACAGATTTGACGCCGGGCCTTTGTGCGATGTTGCAGGCTGCCTGCCGGCCATCGGGAATGCGATGAATGGGTTCAGGATTTGCTATAAATTCCGGATGGTGTATCTGGATGTGCGAGATCATGTTATCAACGGCATCTTCAAACTGTTGTTCTTCGGCCGCGAGCCTGATGGCTGCCGAAAAAACACCCCCCATGATTCCCAAGACCAGGGCCGTGATGATGACAAGGGTGCGGGTCCGGTTTCTCCAAATATTTCTCCACGATATCTTTGCTAATGTCTTCATAATAGTTATTGGATTTTTGATGGCAACACATGCTTTATTTTCTCGCAGCGCTGATCATGTCGAGCCTGAAAACTTTCCTTACGGGATAAAGACCAACAACGAGCGCAATAAAAAAGATGGTGAGAGCCTGATACACGAAAATCCCTGTGTCGATGGAAAAACTCATGTATGGTTCGAGTCCGAAGTCTATCATGGTATCTGCGAGATCATCGGCCAACGGGATAGGGTTCCGGTATAAATAATATACAATCGGGAAGCCTGCAACCACCCCCGTGATCACGCCAATGATGCTGATAAAAACGGTTTCTACCAGGCAAACGCCGGCAAGTTGCGATCTTTTCATGCCAATGGAAAGCAGGATGCCAAATTCCCTCAGGCGTTCGTGCATCATGGTAATGATGGTTCCGAATATTCCGAATCCGGCCACGATGTAGAGCACCCATGCAAAAACCCTCACCTGGGCATCGCGTGCTTCGAAAGCCGCCAGCTTGTCAGGCATCAGCTCCTCCCATGTTTTCAATGTGTACCATTCTTGGTCAAGCTCATCCTGTATTTTCAGGGCCAATTCGTCAGCTTCTGATTGATCCTTCAGCATAAGGATCAATCTGTTCAGCCTTTCAGGGGCAGCAAAAAAGTTTTGGGCTGTTTGCAGGGGCAGATAGACCAGGGTGTTGTTCATCTCGGGCAGCGGGAACTCAAGGATCCCGCCAACCTTATATTTCCCGGCTGCCGTCATACCCTGAAAACCCTGTCCCAGCAGTACGATCGTATCGCCTAATGCCAGATCCAGCTGTGTGGCAACGCCTTCGGCAACCACGGCGAAACCATCATCAGCGGTGAACATCCGGCCTTCCGTAAGTCTCGATGAAAGATCATTCATGCGATCTTCCTTGTCGGGCAACACGCCCATCACATAGACACCGCGACTGCTGATCTCTTTTGAGGCGAGGCAAAACCCCTCTATCCTGGGCACAGTGTATGCAATGAGGTCTTCATATTTTGCGATGCCCCCCCTGACCTCCTCTCCGTAATCCATGGCGTGGTCCATGGTCGGCTCATCGTGGTACAACACATCCTGTATCTGGAGATGTCCGGTGGTATTGCTGATAATTGACCTTGTCATCTGTTGTTTCATGCCGTTCACCATCGACATCAGTCCGATGGCCAGCACCACAGCAAACATGACCGAGCTGGTGGTGATGAATGTCCTTCGTTTTTTTCGCCACAGGTTGCGCCATGCCAGTGTCAGTAACATCTTCATAATATGCTGTTTTTATCTGTTGTGAATCATCACTTATTGGTTGTGTCTCCGTGTGTCTTTAATTATAACGGGTTTATCAAAGTGAAAACAAACTCTTTTTGCGACCTGTTCTTTGCCCGGTGTTTTCAATGGAATCGCAGGCCGAAGGCTCAGGGCTTTCCGTTCCGGTGCCGGGCAGACGACCCTCGGGAACTTATTCGATCTCCGTCAGGTTTTCGATGCTGAAGAACCTTTCCGAGATATCGATCTCAAAATCTGCATTATGGGTGATGATCACGGTTTTTCTGTCGGACTGATCCTCGGGTATTACCTCCATCACAGAGGGTGTAAGCCTTCCACCCATGGTTTTGTATTTCCGCCAGTGGATGGTGTTGACCAGGTCGTCGCGTTCGTCATAATTCTCTGTCCGCACAGGCAGGTAATGTTCTTTGCTCACGTACTGGATCACCTTTTCGTACACCACGGGGTTTTCGGGTGTGGGAATCATTTCGATCACATAACTGGCATGGCCGTCTATTTCTTCTTCCCCCAGCAGGGTGTGGGTGTAGTCGTTGACCAGTGAGCTGGCATTCACCAGGTCGTCGTTGGTAAAGTCGGAGCCCATCCACGACTGTGACATCATGGAGGGGGGCATTTTCACGGTGCGGTCGATGTTTGGCTGGTAGTTCCATATTTCGTTACCTCTTTTGAGGAAAGCTGTTCCTGCGTCGCGGGCGGGTGCGGTGACATAGATCAGGGCATAATCTTCGCCCAGCGACCACGACCGCATGGTTACTTCACGGGTATACCGCGGCCGGACCACCTCCATGCTCATTTCGCTGTAGCTGGCATCACCGCGGATGTTGTTATCCATGCGCCGGATGATCTCACGCGGGTCTTGTGCCCGGGCATCCGAAACGATCCATGCAACAAGCAGTAAAAGCAAAAAAGTCTTTAAGGTTTTTCCATTTTTTTTCATTGTCGTGAGGTTTTTTATGATGCGTATTTTTATTGTGTTCGGTGAAAAAGAACCAGGGCTTCGGTTTATTTATTCCCCGCTGCTTTTCTCCTCTTTCCATTGCCGGATAAATTTGGGATATTCCCTCAACAACCAATCATAGAACGCCACGGTACCGGACAGCCAGTTAAAAACCTGGTCTTTTTTGTTGACCCTCAGGGAGAGACCTTTTTTAAAATGGTCGTTCATGGTTTTCATAATCATTTGCAGGGCTTCACTGCGAAAAACTTTGTTTGTTAAGAGCGACGGGTGACTCCGCGTAAAATACGCGGTTCCGTGAAGCCGGGTTCCTCACAGGTGGTCCCGGGCTGAATCATTGGAGGTTCATTTTGTCACCACCCGGTTCAACTCGGCGGCAAAGAGTCTGCGCCTGGAGAGGAGGTCGCGGCTCTTTTCCATTAGCTCCAGGAGCAGGGACTCGTCTGGAGGGTTTTCGGCCGCGGCGTCCCGGATCTGTCTTTGGGTCTCGCTGATCATTTTTTCGAGTTTTTTCAGCTTGAATCCATACACGGCGTACAGAACCCTGGGTTTCAGGTCCTCTTCTTCACCTGTAACGTAGATTCGGTGGCGATGTTCCCAGTTCTTACTCAGGGTGTGCTGGTTGGCCAGAAGGTCTATGGCCAGCTGCCGGATCAGAGGATCCTCATGTTCGGTAAAAAAAGTGTTTCCGGGCAGGGCTTTCTCTTCCCACTTTTCTGTGTAAGCATCAAAAATGCCCTGACACTGGGCATTGTCGAAAACCAGCTTGTCTGTCAGGATGTCCTGAATGATAAATTCCACCACCATCACCTTCACTTCCTCAATGCGCCTGTCTTCATTTTCCAATTCAAAGACCATTTCATGGCCGGCATAGTGCAGCAGCAGACGGATCAGTTCTTTTTCCTGTGAGTCATTGTTTTCGGCTCCGGCATGCTTCTCCTGTTGATACACATGGTCAGGCCCGGGGGGAGGAGGGGGTTGTTCCTGGACTGTGGTTTGTTTTTGCCGCTGGTGTTTCTGCCGGCGCAACCTGTTCACCTCTGCCACCATCAGCTTTTCTTCTACCTGCATCATTTCACTGCACTTCTGGACATAGATGGTGCGCGCAATGGGTTCCGGTATGAGCGCGATGGTCCGGGCGATCTCTTTGATCAGCTGGGCCTTCTTTATGGGATCGTTCCGGGTTTCGTCCAGCAACAACCCGGTCTTGAGGGAAATAAAGTCTTTTGCCTGTTTTTCTATAAACTCCCGAACCACGGCCGGACGGTTTTTTCGTGCATATGAGTCGGGATCTTCTGCGTCGGGAAACAACACAATACGCACGTTAAGACCCTCTTCCAGGATCATGTCGACACCGCGAAAAGCAGCCTTGACCCCGGCAGGATCACCGTCAAACAATAGGGTCACATTGGATGTATAGCGCCTGATCAGCTTGATCTGGTCGGTCGTCAATGCTGTCCCCGATGTGGCAATCACATTGTGGATACCGGCCTGATGCAATGCGATCACATCGGTATATCCCTCAACCAGATAGCAGTTGTCATGCGAAGCCATGGGACTTTTGGCAAAGAACACCCCGTAGAGGGCCTTGCTTTTATGGTAGATCTCGCTCTCGGCAGAGTTGATGTACTTGGGCCTGTTCTTTTCACTCGTCATGATGCGGGCGCCAAAACCCAGGACCCTTCCCGAAAGGTTGTGGATGGGAAAGATAACACGCCCCCTGAAGGTGTCATACAACATATGGTCTTTCGACTTGCTGAGACTTGCCTTCAACAGATAATCCTTCTTATACCCTTGTTTTAATGCCGTTTGTGAAAACTCATCCCACTTGTTCGGACAATAACCAATCCCGAACTTCCTGATCACCTCCGTTGAAAAACCGCGCTCTTTAAGGTAGGTAAGCCCAACCGACTTGCCTTCTTCGCTCTCATGCAACTGCTGTTCAAAATATTTCTGAGCAAAAGCCGACAGGTTAAAAAGGCTTTCCTTCTCGTCCATCGCCTCCTGCTGCTCCGGCGTCGGCCTTTCCTCCTCTATTTCAATGTTGTATTTCTTTGCAAGAAAACGCAATGCCTCCGGGTAGGTGTAATGTTCGTGCTCCATGAGAAAGCTCACCACATTGCCGCCCTTGCCGCAACCAAAGCATTTGTATATCCCCTTGGAAGCAGAAACATTGAAAGAAGGTGTTTTCTCATTATGGAAAGGACACAAACCGATCAGGTTGACCCCCCGCTTTTTCAGGGTGACAAATTCACCAATCACCTCCTCAATGCGGGTGGCATCCATGATTCTTTCTATGGTATCGGGGGTGATCATTGGCAGACTGTATTGTCGTTACGAAGGTATGTTTTTTTTTTGATTTGTTCACCCGTGAAGGCCGGGTCCGTGAAAAGAGGCACTGGGTGTAAACAAAAACCCGGATTATGAAAAGACAAGCAAAAGTATTTTTGGAAACAAGATTAAAATGATAAATTTGGGGAGTCCTTTTAATATGACGGTAGCGCCGTTTTGTTAATGAACGGTTTAAATGTGACAATAGGAACCGGGCATTTTGTTATTTTCCAGGATCATGCATCATTTGCGGATATGTCTTATTGGTTTGGCTGGATTGTGGGCCACGGTTGTTGTGCAGGCGTCTGAAAGGCGTTATCTGACTTTGGAGGAGGTTGTGGAGATTGCCCGCGACCAGTCACCTGACGCCATGATGGCACGCCACCGCTACCGGGGCAGTTACTGGCAGCATCGCACCTTCCGGGCAAGCTATCTGCCACACCTGCGCTTTGATGCCACCATCCCCAACCTGAACCGCACCATATCCCCCATTACCTTGCCTGACGGAAGCGACATCTTTATTCGTCGCAGCCTGGCAACGTCCTCAGGCACCCTTTCATTGAATCAAACCATTGGACTGACAGGCGGGCGGCTATTTATAAGGTCCGGCCTGGAACGTATCGACCTGATACGCGATGATAAAACGGAGGCGTCGTACCTTGCCACCCCCATCAACATAGGTTACCAACAACCCATCTTTGCTTTTAACCCGCATAAATGGGAACGACGGATAGAGCCCATACGTTATGAGGAAGCCAGGCGTGATTACCTGGAAAGCATGGAACAGATAGCCATCCGGGCCACGAACCTGTTCTTTGACCTGCTGCTGGCCCAGATCAACAAAGAGATCAACGAGGTCAACCTGGAAAGCAACGACACCCTCTACCAGATAGCCAAAGGTCGTTATGAGCTTGGCCGTATCGCAGAGAATGAGTTGCTGCAGATGGAGCTCAATGTGCTGAACTCAGAAGCCAGCCTGGAACAATCCAAAATAGATTATGAAGGGGCTATATTCCGATTCCGCTCTTTTTTGGGCTTTGATGATATCGAGGCACTGGAACTGGTCCCGCCCGAAGAACCCCATCATCTGACCATTGATGTCGGTGTTGCCCTGGCAGAGGCAAGGAACAACCGGGCTGATATGCTTACACTGGAAAGGCGGGTGTTGGAAGCCGAAAGCCAGGTAGATCAGGCCAGGGCAGAGAATCGCTTTAATGCGAGCCTGTTTGCCGTATTCGGCCTTACCCAGAGCGCTGAAGAGCTTGGGGACGCCTACCGNCACCCCCTTGATCAGCAACAGGTCGCCATCGGGGTGCAAATCCCGATCCTCGACTGGGGCGTCTCAAAGGGCCGGGTACGTATGGCTGAATCAAACCGCGAGCTGATCAACACAACCGTCAACCAGGCGATGGTTGATTTCGAACAGGAGGTTTTTCTCAGGGTCATGGAGTTCAACATGCTGGAAAACCAGCTCGAGATTGCCCAAAAAGCAGATGTGATCGCCGAAAAACGGTATGAGGTTACACGACAACGCTTCCTTATAGGACGTATCGATATCATTGAACTGAACCTTGCACTTGAAGAAAAGGACCGTTCAAAACAACGTTATTTATCTGCTTTGAGAAACTATTGGCGAGGATTTTATCAAATGCGCCACCTTACACTATACGACTTTGTAAATGACAAACCCATTTCGACTGAATTTGACAGGTTGTAGGCACCAGGTTGTCAATGGCTTTTGGTCATGAAATGGTATATTCGACATGACAGATGCAGACCATGTAAAAGTATTGGTGATCCGTTTCAGTTCTATAGGTGATATTGTGCTGACAACGCCAGTATTGCGATGCCTGAAGAAGATCCCGGGCAAGGAAGTGGAAGTGCATGTTGTCACCAAGAAAGCATACAGCAGCATATTGGAAGACAACCCCTATGTTGACCGGTTGCATCTGCTCGACGGGCGGTTGACGGGCCTCATAAAACAGTTGCGTGCCGCCGACATTGATTGCATCATTGACCTGCATCACAACATCCGCAGTGCATTGGTCAAGCTGGCCCTTCGTAAACCTGCAGGAAGTTTCCTTAAACTGAACCTTGAAAAGTGGTTGCTGACAAGGTTTAAAGTCAACCGCCTCCCCCCACGGCATATTGTAGACCGGTATTTTGAGGCGGCTGCCATTGCCGGTGTTGAAAATGACGGAGAGGGACTGGATTTCTTCTTTTCCCGGAAACCGGTGCACCTGTATGACGGGCTGCCTGTTTCTTTCAACAAGGACCTGGTGACATTCGTGATCGGAGGCAAACATGCCACCAAACGTTTGCCCAATGACAAGATCATCTCTATCTGCAGGAAGCTTCCCGGAAACATTGTTTTGCTCGGCGGGAAAGAAGATGAAGCCAATGGGCGGACCATTGAGTCGGCCTGCGGTGAACACGTATTCAATGGCTGCGGCCTGTTTTCATTGCAGCAATCTGCCTCCCTCGTAAAAAAAGCAAGATTGGTCATCAGCCACGATACAGGCCTGATGCACATCGCGGCTGCCTTCAACAAATACCTTGTTTCAGTATGGGGGAATACCATCCCCGGGTTCGGAATGTTTCCCTACATGCCAAAATACCCCGAAAGGTCAATCATCGTCGAAGTAGAAGGACTGCCATGCCGCCCGTGTACCAAGATAGGCTATACAAAATGCCCCAAAGGCCATTTTGACTGTATGATGAGAATCGATGAGGAAAAGATCGTACAAAATGCAAGACACATCCTGATGAATAATAAAGCTGCTGCGGAATAGTGTTACCCTTTGATATTCAACGTCGTAAACTACACACTGCATGTCATGGGAAGCGTCATTTCGCCACCTCGAAGGTTCGCCTGCACCCCTACAAAAGCTTCATTCAAACCTGAAAACCAGCTGCCTTTGACGGAGGCCATGTCCCTTATGCTTTGCTTTTAATATATACCGGTTAGATAAGGGTTTGCCGTCCGCTCCTCCACAATGCTGGTGACCGGGCCATGTCCGGGAAACACCCTGGTGTCATCGGGCAACACCGTCAGTTTTTGGAAGATGGATTTGATAAGCCGGTCATGGTCGCCCGTGGGAAGATCGGTACGGCCAATGCTGCCCTGGAACAAAACATCTCCGACAAAGACAAGGTTTTCAGCCTCATGATGGTAACACAAACTGCCGGCCGCATGTCCCGGTGTATGCAACACCTTCAGCTCCTGCCGGCCAAACTGGAGAATGTCCCCATCGTCAATAAACACATCCGGCATAACCGGCTTGTCAACATCAAAACCGAAAACCTTACCATATTCTTTGCTGTTCTCAAGGAAAGGCAGACTGTCTTTGTGCGTGAGCGGCTTCAGCCGGAAGCTTTTTGATATGAAACGACTGCCCAGCATGTGGTCAATATGGCAATGGGTTAACAGCTGAAGGACCGGTTTCAGGCCGTTTCCCTTGATGAAATCTGAGAACTCTTTTTTTTCGTGCTTTTCATAACAAGATGCATCAATGATGGCACATTCGCCGGTGGCATCATAAAGGACATATGTGTTGACCTGAAAAGGATTGAATGTGAATTGCTTGATTTGAACCATTGGTTGCGTTAATCTATGATGAATTGTCGACAGTGTTTTATCAGAAGACCCTGTCCCGGAGCGAAAAAACCATCGTGACAAGGTGAACACAAAACGGAAGAGGGACAAAAAATTATTGCCGTTCAGCTGTGTCCTCTTAACCCTTTTTGGCTATTGTTGCCCGGCACCGTACGATTGCCAGGAGCGTTTTCAAAGATAAATAAAAACCGTAAATTAGCATGCGTCTTCAAACCCTATGGACATGGATTTACTAAAAAGGATACAGGCATTATCGCACGAATATTTTGAGGAGGTTGTTTTTTCCCGGCGCCATCTCCATGCAGCGCCGGAATTGTCGATGCAAGAGCATAAAACGGCCGCTTTCATCGCTTCCCGGTTGGCGGAGATGGGCGTCAATTTTCAGGAAAGGGTGGCAAAAACAGGTGTTGTGGCACAGATTAAGGGCAAGGATCCATCTTCTGCGATGGTTGCATTAAGGGCAGACATGGACGCTTTGCCCATCCTGGAACGGAACAGGGTGGATTATAAGTCAGCAAACCCCGGGGTGATGCATGCCTGCGGGCACGATGTGCATATGGCAAGCCTGCTGGGTACAGCAAAAATATTAAACGCTCTGCGCGATCAATGGAAGGGCACAGTGAAGCTTATCTTTCAGCCTTCAGAGGAGAAATATCCGGGTGGTGCCCTCCAAATGATCGAGGAAGGGGTCCTGGATAATCCCCGCCCCGACGCCATGTTCGGCCAACATGTTTTCCCCGGACTGCAGGCGGGTAAAGTCGGCGTGCGCAGCGGACATTATATGGCATCGACCGATGAAGTGTACATCACAGTGAAAGGGAAAGGCGGACATGCTGCCAGTCCTGAGATGAATGTCGACCCGGTGGTGATTGCATCACACATTGTGGTCGCCCTGCAACAGATCGTAAGCCGCAATGCCACACCCTATACGCCTACCGTATTGTCGTTTGGACGTATTTTCGGGGATGGCCAGACCAATGTGATCCCCGACGAAGTCAAGCTGGAAGGTACTTTTCGCACCTTCGACGAAGCATGGCGGGAAAAAGCCCATCAGCGCATCAGGGAAGTCACGGCATTTGTGGCCCAGGGCATGGGCGGCGACTGTGACGTATTTATCGATAAAGGGTACCCTTTTCTGGTGAATGATGAGGTGCTTTCCGAAAACTTCCGGAAACATGCCATCGCATACCTCGGCAAGGAAAACGTGGAAGAACTGGAACTGTCCATGACAGCCGAAGACTTTGCCTACTATTCACAAAAGCTGGACGCCTGTTTCTACCGCCTTGGCGTTAGCAATATTGAAAAAGGGATCACCGCCAACTTGCATACATCCACCTTTGATGTGGATGAAAAAGCCCTGGAAACGGGGATGGGACTGATGGCGTACGTGACCGTACAGGAACTTATCGTGAGAAGCAAAAAGTAACCGGTGACGAAAATATTAATGGCCCGATATTGAACTCTTTTTGGGAAAGAGCCTGGCATATACAATATTGCAGCATCACGGACGGAAGTTTTCCTTCCCTGTGTCAAGAAACTCAATATACTGGTCAATGTTGGTGTTGTAGCCATATGCCGGCGCCAGCATGTTCTCATCGTGATCGAGGATCACGTAGTAGGGCTGGGTGTTTGCCCCATAATGCTCTGCCTGGAAGGTGCTCCATTTCTGGCCAACAGTTCGTATCCTGCGTTCACGGCCCAGGGCATCGCTCACAAACTGCTCTTCTTCAGAAAGGCGCGTTCGGTCATCCACAAAGAGGGATATCTTCACAAAGTCGTTTTGCAGGCGATTCATGACACGAGGGTCAGACCACACAGTGGCCTCCATGCGGCGGCAGTTGGAACATCCGTGCCCGGTAAAATCCAGGAATACCGGCTTGCCGGCCTCACGTGCTGCTTCCATGCCCTCCTCGTAATCGGTGAAGGACATGATGCCGTGCGGGCCTTCATAAACGCTCTCTCCCACGTAAATGGTGTCATCTGGGGGCGGGGCGCTTGCCGTCGTCCGGCTAAGGTCAAAATCCTGGGTGACGGGTGAGGGAAGGAAAGAGCTGATCCCTTTCAGCGGCGCGCCCCACAGACCGGGAATAAGATAAAAGACAAAGGCAAAGGTGGCGATGGCCAGCATGAGACGAGGCACCGACAGGTAGGGGATGTCGGAGTCATGGGCAAACTTGATCTTACCGAGAAGATAAAGCCCCATCATCAAAAAGATGGCAATCCACAATACCAGGAAAACCTCTCTGTCGAGAATCCCCCACTGACCCACACTGTCGGCAATAGTCAGGAAGGTGAGCGAAAAGGCAAGCACCAGGAAGCCCAGGACGACCTTTACCGAATTCATCCAGCCGCCCGACTTGGGCAGCGATTTCAGGGCGGTTGGGAAAATGGCAAACAGGCTGAAAGGGATGGCGAGGGCCAGGCTGAATCCCAGCATGCCAACGGCAGGGGCATACACGCTGCCGCCTATGGCTGCTTCCACCAGCAATGTGCCTACAATGGGGCCGGTACATGAAAACGAGACCAGAACAAAAACGATACCCATCAGGAAAACACCTATCAGTCCGCCGGTCTTATCGGCTTTGCTGTCCAGCTTGTTTGACCATGACGCCGGCATCGTCAGTTCAAATGCACCGAAAAAGGATGCGGCAAAGAATACCAGCAGGGCAAAAAAGAATACGTTAAACCCCGGACTGGTAGCCAGAGCGTTCAGTGTTGCCGGTCCGAATATTATAGAGATAGCCAGTCCGAGCACAACGTAGCTGAATATTATCGTTAACCCGTACATCAACGCATCCCGGAAGGCCCTTGCCCTGTTGCCGGCATTGCGCAAGAAAAAGCTAACGGTGAGTGGTATCATCGGGAAAACGCAGGGGGTGAGCAACGCGAGCAATCCGCCGAGGAAACCCAAAATGAACGTCCAGCCCAGACTGCTCTCCCCGTCTTGCTCTGGAGTGTATATCCTGCGCGCCCCGGCATCATCATTCAGCACCAGTTCTTCATCATAGGTATATTGGGCATCCAGGAGGTCGCCGGGAGCCTCCACGGCTTCTTCTTCTGCAACCCCGGCTTCTTCCGCAGCCGGAACTTCAGCGTCAGCAACAAAAGTCCCGGCATGGCCTTCCAGGGCAAAAGAAAAAGACAAGAAATCGGGCGGCAAACAGCGCTGGTCATCGCACGACATGTACTCCAACTCGCCGGTAACAGTCACTGCTGACGCAGACAATACCCTTACCTGTTGTACGAAAGTTACAGAACCTCCATACATGGGGATGTCCATGTTGAAGTTCGGATCAAACTTTACTTCGGCCTCTGGATAGCGAAGGCTCCCAACCAATTCATAGCCGTCATTGTCATCGAAAAGGATGGCGGTGGGGATCGGGCCACCAGGTTCGAGCTCAGTGCCATAAATATACCAGCCGGGATCCATGGAGGCTGTTAACCGCAGCGCATATTCATTTTCAGAAACCTTCTCTTTGGAAAAGTCCCACTCCACAGGATCAAGGATCTGTGCAAATGCAGCTGAACCGGAGAAAACACACAGGATGATTGCGGCAAGCGTCTGCAGACTGATTCTTTTTGTCATAAAGCAGTGTTTTAAAATAATTCAACGCACAATGCCATGGTTGGTTGAATCGTCCCTGGTTAAAATAACTTAAAAAATGGGATGATTTCCCTGGGTGCAAAGTTACGATAAAGTGAGAAACCGGATAACATTTTCCGGCGTTGTAAGGCAGCAGGTTGAGTTGTATTAAAGCGTTTATCTTGTAATGTGCTAATGTGTTAATGTGCCAATGTGCTAATGAAAGGATCCTTTGTGCAATGTTAAAAACGGGTCAGGTTTCTTTCAATGAGCTCCTGAATGTCTCAGCATTGGGGTCAATCTGTACTTTTGTTATTTCCGGCACTCCCAGAGGGCTGCCATGCCACCGGCCAGCGGGGTGTAGATCACGCTGCTGAAGCCGGCATCCAGCAGGATTTGCTTTAGGTCCGCGGGGTGGTAATAATCTATTGCCGAGTTGGCAAGGTAGCGATAGGCGCCTCGGTGGCCCGAAAACAAGCCGCCGATCGGCCGGGTGATCCATCGCATGTATAAATGAAATAATTTACGCAGCCCTTTGTTGTGTGGCTGGCTGGTTTCGACGGCAACGAACTGACCGTCTGGCTGCAGCACGCGCAGGATCTCCTGCAAAAACACATCCCGGTCGGGATTTTTGTAGGTCAGGTTGCGGAAGGCAAAGGCGATTCCGACTGCATCGAAAAAGCTATCATCAAAAGGCATGGCTGCTGCATCACCCTGCCTGAAATCAATGGCATGTAGTTTTCTTTTGCGGGCTTTATCCCTGGCCACGGCAAGCATAGGCTCGCTGTAATCGAGAGCATAAATCCTTGTCTTCTCTGAAGCTTTTTCACGCAGACGGAGTGCCAGGTCTCCTGTTCCGGTGCAAAGGTCAAGCACCTTGCCGGGGCGTTCTCTCAGGATGGCTTTTGCCGCCCTGCCTCGCCAGTACTCATCTATTCGTAGTGTTAACAGCCTGTTCAGCCTGTCATAGGAGGGAGGGACGGCCATGAACATCTTCTGCAGCGGCCGGGAAGGGGGGTTATGTTGCTTTGTCTTGTTCATCTTATTTACGGGAATCGGTTATAATGTGCTAATGAAAGAAGTCCCGGAGGTTGTTTTGTTAGTTGCGGATGTAATTAGTGTGCTGTCATGGAGGGATCACGGATGACGCGGATGCTTCGCAACGCGGATTAACGCGGTAGGCTGTGCCATGATCTATGAGGTTGTTTTGGAAGAATCAGGATATTTATGGAAAATTCTCCAAAAAAACTGCAGCGCAAATCCGCGCTGGCCGCAGGCCATCCGCGTTCATTCAAGTTCCCTCCATGGCATTATCCGAAAAAACCATATTCCCTCAAAGAACAACCATATTCTTGCTTAAACCACAAATTACCAATTAATTAGCACATTATCACATGAGCAAATTAACAAATTAGCACATTAACACCCATTCTCCTCCTCAAACCAGAGGTAGAGGTATCGTTCTGTTTCGGGAGTGATCTTAAATCGTTCGTCGGCACGCACCCCCACAACCCAGATGATCTCGCCCCGGGCAGTGGTCAATACAAGGGTCTGTTTTTTTTTATGAAGGGGCATTTTGATGTCTGTCAGCAGGTTGCTGACCTTTTTGCGGCCCTTCATCCCGAGGGGTGTCAGGTTATCTCCCTCTTTCCATGGCCGCAATATCAGCGGGAAGGACAGCCTGTCCATGTCTGCCATAAGCGCATCGGGCCCGCTGGGCAGTGCAGGTTCTTCTGCCATGCTCCCTGAGACGAGATGAAACACCCGGTCGCCTGTCTCTATCTTTCCTTCGGGGTCGTTCACGTACCATGTCCCGGGGGTATGGCCTTTTTCTGATGGATAGATGATAATTTCTTCCCTGTCGATGAGGGCCACATGGGTGTCGGAGTAAAAGCGCCTGCCTGGTTGCAACTCTTCCCTGCAAATCATGGCCTGGCACATTTCGCCAGAAAAGCCATAAGCTTTGATGAATTCGTAAAGGAAAACGTGGGGGTGCGGAAGTGCCCTGATCTTTTCTATGTTCAGTCGCAGCTCATTGCCTTCCTGCCTTGTGCATGTTTGTTTTTGCTGTCCGATCATCATCCCATGGATGGCCTCTGTTGCCTCCATACGCTCAAAAAAACTTTCCATGGTGCCTTTTATAGAAGGGTTAAGCTCTTTCAGGGCAGGAAGCACATTGTGTCTTATCTTGTTTCGGACATATTTTGTTTCCCGGTTGGAAAGGTCTTCCCGGAACGCAATTTCTTTTTCCCGGCAAAGAGTATATATTTCATCCCGGGTGGCGAACAGCAGAGGCCGGATAATATGCCCTGTCTTTCTGGGAATGCTTTTCAGGCCGGAAATACCACTTCCCCTAGTAATATTGATCAGGAGGGTTTCTATGGCGTCGTCGAGGTGGTGTGCCGTGGCGATCACATCGTACCCGTTTTCTGCCCGGATGCTTTCCATCCATTCATAACGCAACCTCCGAGCGGCCATCTGTATAGAGTCTCCCGATTTCCGGGCTTCAGCCTTTGTGTCAAAGGTTTTTGAAAAGAAGGGGATACCCAGCCTTTTTGCGGTTTCTTCAACAAACTGCTGATCCTGGTCTGCATCACCACCACGTAGCTGAAAATTGCAGTGTGCGATGCCAAAAGGGAAGGGGGATTGATTGAAGAGTTCCGTCATCACCATGGAGTCCACCCCGCCACTGACGGCCAGCAAAACACGCTGATTGTCCTTCAAAAGCTTATGCTGCCTGATATATTCAATGAACCGGGGGTACATGGGCGCTCTGTTTATATAACATTTAAAGGTTGTTGCAAACACCGGTGTTTCATTATTTTTTTCGTCATGCTCCGGACCCTTGGCCCAAGCCAGGCCTAAGACCGGCCAGCGCCCGGGATGCGGGGTTCGGCATTTGCAGGGTGCTGACAGCCAAACCATAGAAGCAAGCGTTTCCCAGGCCCAAAGATAGCGAAAATGCCGGAAGATGCACTTTTTTCAATTAGCCAATTAGCCAATTAGCACATTAGCACATTCTTCAATTAGCCAATTAGCACATCAGCACATTAGCACATTCTTCAATTAGCACATTAGCACATCAGCTAATTAGCACATTA
>SL_3KL_010_SEDDRAFT_10002566_pt1 | contig 16617 bp, 11 predicted proteins | sample SodLakKL_010_SED_2_FD_10381 | JGI IMG/M metagenome (IMG submission 10381) | reverse complement strand
GGGCTATCCGATACTACCAACATGCAGGTGTTGTTGATTGCACTCATTACACTGGCCGCCACGGCTTCTGTTGTGGCTGGGCTAAATCACGGTGTCAAGCGCCTGAGCCAAATGAATATTTTTATCGGAGCTTTTTTCCTGCTGTTTATGCTGATTGTGGGGCCCACCCTTTTTATTTTCAGTTCATTTGTGCAGAATACAGGTTCCTATTTACAAAATTTTTTCTATTTAAGTTTCTGGACTGAAACTTACTCGCAGTCTGACTGGCAAAAAAGCTGGACGGTGTTTTACTGGGCCTGGTGGATCAGTTGGTCTCCTTTTGTAGGGATGTTTATTGCCCGTATTTCACGTGGCAGAACCATCAGGGAGTTTATTCTTGGAGTACTTATTGTACCCACCATTCTTACATTCTTATGGCTGTCGGCTTTTGGCGGTTCAGCACTTTACCTCGAACTGAATGGACTGGCCGACATTACCACGGCTGTTCAGAGTAATGTGGCTACCTCTCTCTATGAACTATTGTCCCATTTCCCCATTGGAGCCTTTACATCCCTTGTGGGAATTATTTTGGTTACCAGCTTTTTCGTAACCTCTTCCGACTCCGGTTCTCTTGTGATTGATAGTTTAACAGCAGGCGGAAAACTGGATGCTCCTGTTGCTCAGAGGGTGTTTTGGGCAATGACTGAAGGAGGCGTTGCAGCCGTGTTGCTTATCGGGGGTGGCCTGGGAGCTTTGCAGACCGCTGCAATTACTACCGGTTTGCCTTTTACTATTATTTTGATCATTATGACCTACAGCCTTACAAAAGGTCTTAGTCAGGAACACATGATGTTGATGAAGATTGATCTCGAAAAGGAAAGAAAATCTTACAAAGATATTATTGCCGATGTAATCAGTAAACGAGATAAAAAAACCAATAAATAAAGATGAGCTATGTTTAAATTTGATAATATGTTGATATGCCTTGATTTAACCGATATGGACGAGGCTTTGATTAGTTACACCAATTTTGCTGTGGATACATTTAAGCCTAAAAGGCTCACCTTTATCCATGTGATGGATTCTTATGATATACCCGATGAACTGGCCGACGATTTGGAGCATGATCATCGCCCACTTGATGAAATGATCAGGGAAGAGATAGAAGAGAAAGTTAATGCTGTTTTCGCCAAGCAAGATATGATTAAACCAGAAATTGTTTTGGAAACCGGCTTAACCACCGAAAAGATTATCCAGTTTGCCCGAAAGAACAAAACCGATTTGGCCATTATGGGTAAAAAAGTGGGATATGTTGGGCAGGGTGCTGTGGTGAGAAATATCGTTGGGTTAATTCCTTCTTCTGTATTATTGATTAGTGAAACTACACCTTATCAGATTGAAAAGGTTTTAGTGAGAACCAATTTTGCCAAGCCTTCTTTCGTTGCCTGGAATATGGCCAAAGAAATAGCGGGATATACCAACGCTGAAATTGAATTTCACCATGTTTACAAATTGCCCTATAATTATTTTCCGGAGCAATCACCACAGGCACAGCAAAAACTCAAAAAGAAAATTTCACCCTACATTGAAAAGCAATTCAAGAAGTTTGTTAGCAAGTATAAAATCACCGATAATCCCGGATTTGATTTTTCTTTGAACATGAAAGATGATGAAGCACAGTCTTTGTATAATTATGCTGTCAGGAACAATATAGATTTGTTGATAACAGGTACCCGGTTGAAGTCAAAACTGGCCAACATCCTTCTGGACAGTACTTCTGAAAAACTTGCAGGCGCCGGAAAAAATATTCCTGTACTCATTGTAAAGGATACCAAAGAGTCGGTAGGCTTTTTAAAAGCATTGTTTGACTAAAACAGCTCTTATAAAACATCCATGCCAATGTCAGGGTATTATTCATGCCCTATGTTCTCTGGTTTGGATGAGAGGAAAGAATCAGTTTCATCGATTACCTAACAAAAAACATAATGAGATGAAAGTATTTAAGAAATTATCCTTTGTATTTTTAGCTATTTGGATGGTGTCCTGCGCAGGTCCAACCACCACTGACATTGAAGATCCTGGTGAGGTAATGATTGTTTATACAGATTGGGCTGAAAGTATTGCCATGACTTATATGGCACAGGTTCTCATAGAACGTCATATTGGATACGATGTGGTGTTGAAACTAAATGATGTGGATGAAGTTTTTGCTGAAATTGCAGCTTCTGAAGCAGATGTTTTTTTGGACGCCTGGCTTCCGGCAACGCACATTGAATATCTTGAGATGTATGAGGGTAGCTTTGAAGATTTGGGCCCCAATTACAGAAATGCCCGTACAGGTTTGGTGGTGCCCGATTACATGGATATGCAAAGTATTGATCAAATGAATGAGTATTACCCCGGGGGGCAAATAGCAGGGATTGACAGCACAGCAGGTATAATGCGCAGTGCTTTTATTGCCCTGGATATGTATGACCTGGAAAATGAGCTCATGGTATTATCGGATGCAGAGATGTCAGAACGTCTGGAAGAGGCCATAAAAAGGAGGCAGGATATCGTTGTAACCGGATGGGAGCCCCATTGGTTGTTTCACCGTTATGATCTTCGATATTTGGAGGATCCCCATAATGTATTCATGGAAACCGAGGATATTCATACCATTGCGCGCAATGGTTTTTCGGAGGAGCACCCCCATCTGACCGAGTTTTTCCAAAGGATGGTTTTGTCAGAAAAAAAGATGAACGAGTTGCTCTATGAAATGAAACTGGAGCCCGATGCCCTGGAGGGTGTTAAAAACTGGATTCGCAAAAACGAATTTACCGTTAACCAGTGGACCCGTGGGTTGGGAACCGAGCGAGAGAAAATAATGTAAATTGATATCATAAAGCCTTGCATGCGCACATGCAAAGCTTTTTAGAATTTGGATATGGTAAAACCCGGAAATTATAACACCCTTGAGGTTGCCAAAGAGGTTGACTTTGGCTTGTACCTGGATGGGAAAGAGTTTGGTGAAATACTACTACCTCAAAAATGGGTGCCTGAAGGTATTAGCCCCGGCGATATACTGACGGTATTTATTTATTTTGACTCCCAGGGCAGGCCCATTGCCACCACCATGAAGCCCAAAGCTGTTGCAGGGGAGTTTGCCTTGCTGGAAGTGACTGATGTTACCAAGGTGGGGGCCTTTTTAGACTGGGGGTTGGAAAAAGATTTACTGCTGCCTTTCAGGGAACAAATAGATCCTGCGAATAAGGGTGACCAATGCCTGGTATATATCCTTGTTGATCCAAAAAGCAAAAGACTGATAGCTTCGGCGCACCTGGAAAGATTCCTTGACCTGGAGCCTGCCGATTATGAAACCGGCCAGCAGGTGGATATTATTGTATGGCAGGTTGGGGATATTGGATACAAGGCTATCATCAATCAAAAACACCAGGGATTGCTTTACTCCAATGAAGTTTTTCGTGCTATTTCGCCTGGCCAGTCTATGAAAGCATACGTTTCGCAAATCAGACCGGACGGAAAAATTGACCTGTTACTTGATAAGCCCGGGCATGAGAAAATTGATGGATTGTCACAAAAGGTTCTGGATGTGCTTGATGACAACCAGGGATATCTGCCCTTTCATGACAAAAGCCCCGCTGAAGAAATATACCGTGTTTTTCACATGAGTAAGAAAAATTTCAAAAAAGCCCTGGGGACGCTTTATAAACAAAAGCAAATTGTACTGGAAGATAACGGTTTTAGAAAAAGTAACTTTTAAGTAGGTTATAAAATTCCGTTTATCAAGGACTAAAAAAAACAACAGCCCCCGGCGTTTTTACAAATGCCGGGGGCTGCTTGTGTGTGTTACAATTGTAATTGCAATTTATTGCAGGATTTCAAGGTTTGTAAACATGCGGCTCAATGCTTATGTTTTAATTCTGTTTATTTTTCTTTCCCCTTGCTGGCAATTTTGCTAAAAATATATTTTTCCAGCTCCACAATAATAAATACCATCAGCCCAGCCAAAATGGGGTATAGCCATAGCTTACCTTCAATGGGCTGGGTTTCAAAAAAGGTATTCATGAAAGGAACGTAAACAAATAGTGCCTGCAGTATTATGAGTCCGCCGGCTGCGATAAAAGCAAACCGGTTATTGAAAAAACCTTTACCCAGACTGGGGAGCTTAATACGGCGACAATTGAATAAATAAAACAGCTGTCCTGCCACAAGGGTATTGACTGCAAGCGTTCGGGCAAGGGTTTCATCACCAAACTCATTGTTGATGTAATTAAACATACCCAGCGTGAAACCGCCAATGAGAAATGAAACAAAAATAATCCTCCAGACAAAATGTTTGCCCAGGATGGGTTCATTGGATTTCCGTGGGGGTCTTTCCATGACATTATCTTCCATGGGTTCAAAGGAAATGGCCAGGGCCAGGGTGACAGCAGTTACCATGTTTACCCAAAGAATTTGTGCCGGAGTGATGGGCATCACAATTCCCAGTAAAATGGCTGTCATCAAGACAAGAGATTCGGCTCCGTTGGTGGGTAAAATAAACAGCAAAGCCTTTCGGATGTTATCATAAACGGTACGCCCTTCCTCAATGGCGTTGACAATGGAGGCAAAGTTGTCATCAGCTAAAACCATTTCCGATGCATCTTTGGAAACTTCTGTTCCTTTAATGCCCATTGCAATACCAATGTTGGCTTTTTTCAGTGCAGGGGCATCATTTACACCATCGCCTGTCATGGCCGATAATCTGCCATTTTCCTGGAGAGCACTCACAAGTCGTAATTTATGCTCGGGACTGGTGCGTGCGTAAACATCATACTCATCTACCACCTCACGCAATCTTTCATCACTCATCTCCTCCAGTTCCTTGCCGGTGAGGGCTTTCTCACCGTCTCCTATCCCTATCTCCTTACCAATGGCTTTGGCCGTGATGGCATGGTCGCCGGTAATCATTTTTACATTTACCCCTGCTTCCTTACACTCTTTAATGGATGCAATGGCCTCATCGCGCGGTGGATCAATGATACCGATTACCCCCAGGAAAACCTTGTTTTTCTCCAGGTCATCTTTTTCCAGCTCCGTGCGATTACCGTCTGTTTCGTTGAAAGCTGCTCCCAACAATCTTTGGCCATTGGCTGCCACCTCTTCCATTTTTTTATCCCAGTAATCACGATCAAGATCCTTGGGGCCATCTTCTGTAAGCTGCTTGGTGCACATGTCCAGCACTCGCTCAGGTGCACCGGTCATGAACACATACCTCTTATCATCAACCTCGTTAAGGGTTGCCATATACTTGTGATCCGATTCAAAGGGGATGCTGTCTATTCTTTCGGGCTTAAAGTCTTTTAACCCCCCTTTATAACTCAGGGTAAGCAGAGCTCCTTCTGTGGGTGTGCCGGTGAGCTTCCAGTTGCCCTGTTCATCTTTACTCACTTCAGAGTTGTTGCTAATTCGGATGGTTTGTAAAAGTTTCCATAAAACGGATTCCTTTTCAGGGTCAACTTCTTTTTCCTGGTAAAGAATTTTTCCTTCTGGTTTGTAACCGGTTCCTTCCACAGTGAACTCTTTTTCGGCTGTCACAATAGATTTGGCAGTCATTTCATTGCGGGTAAGTGTTCCGGTTTTGTCTGAGCATATAACATTGACCGAACCCAGGGTCTCCACCGAAGGCAGTTTTCGGATAATAGCATTGCGTTGTGCCATTCGCTGCACTCCAATGGCCAGGGTGATGGTCATAATGGCGGGTAACCCTTCAGGAATTGAAGCCACAATAAGGCCTATGGCGGCCAAAAACAGCTCGTCAAGGGAGTAGTCGCGGAAAAAATAACCAAAGGCAAAAAAAGCAGCTGTAACGCTTAGGATAACTACCGAAAGCCATTTGCCGAATTTTTCAATCTGCTGTAACAGCGGGGTGGTAATGTCCTCCACATTGGAGATCATTTCGTTGATCTTGCCAATTTGGGTTTGGGCTCCTGTGTTTACTACAACTCCTTGTGCTTTACCATAGGTAACCACAGTGCCTGAAAAGGCCATGGATGTTTGATCTCCTATGATAGCTGATTCATCAACTTTTTCGGTATTTTTTTCTACGGCAGTGGATTCCCCCGTCAGGGGTGACTCTTCCATACGCAGGTCTTTGGATTTGAACAGCCGCAAGTCAGCAGGTATTTTATCCCCTGACTTGATCAATACCACATCTCCTGGTACAAGCTCTTCAGCATCAACGGTTTGTTTTTTGCCGTTGCGGATCACCACGGCTTCCAATGAAAGCATCTTACGGATACTTTCAAGGGCCTTTTCGGCTTTGCCTTCCTGGATAAATCCAATCATGGCATTGATGATAATCACTGCAAGGATTACCCATGTATCAATCCAGTGTTCCATCAGCGCGGTAATGACAGCCGCAGCTATCAACACATAGATTAGTACGTTGTGAAACTGGGCCAATAACCGCATCCAGGCACTACGTTTTTTGCCCTGGGGAATTTCATTTTTACCATATTTCTGCTGCCGGTTCTTAGCTTCATCATTGCTAAGGCCGTCTCCTGTATTGGATTGTAACTCCTCAACTACTTTTTCGGCTTCCAGGGCATGCCACTTCTTTTCTGCTTGTTTTTCTTTCTTTGCTGCCATATCGTTGGTTATAATGAGTAATGGGGTTAATAGCTAATACAACCCTGGCGCACTTCAGGGTTGTATGACCACATTAACAATTCAATGTTTTAAGAAAACGAAATTACGTAATTTTCTGATGAATGGCAGGAATAAAAGCAGGGTTGATGGTGTTTTTAAAAGCTTTTATATAAAAACTGGGTTCAGGGGTGCAATTTTAGCAAAAGTTATCATTTTGTTCTTTACAAAAGCATACCTTAAAGCTTATATCCGGGGGGATAGTAAAAGCAGGGGAGAGCGTTACCCCTGCATCATTTGAATCTTAATTCCTTGTATTTAACCCACAGGTTTTTTAGTTACGAGCAATGGATAGCATAGCCTTTTTGCCTTTGATGGTATTTCTCTTCATGGTTTTGAGTACTTTTCTTACTTTGTTCTCGGGGATCTCAAAGTAGCTAAAGTGATCAAACATGTCGATAACGCCTATTTCATTGCCGGACATTTTGCATTCACCGGTAATAGCCCCTACGATATCACCAGGTTTGATTTTGTCTTTTTTGCCCAGTTTAAGGTGCATTCTTATTTTGGGCTCTTCCCTTTCCCAGTCAGCACCGTTTGATTTACCATTGTTACCAATAGGATTACCGTTTGTTTTTTCTTTTTTTGCGGGTTTAGGGTTGAGGTTTACTCCCTGCTCATCAAGATTTGATTTAAGCAGGCAGGCTGCTAAAAGATGGGGGTCAAACCCTTTATCGTAGAATTGCTGAAGAACTTTTTCATAATCAGCCAGTTTGTTTTCGGTGGCAATGTCAATAAGGGTGTTTTGGAGTTTGGTGATCTTTGCCTGTGTTAGTTCCTGCTCCTCGGGAACGGCTTGTCTGGAAATTTTCATTTTAATGAATCTTTCCACCTCCATGATTTTACGGTCATCTTTTCGTGACTCAGCAAAACTGAAAGCTCTTCCTGTTTTTCCGGCTCTGCCGGTTCGGCCTATGCGGTGCACGTAAAACTCATTGTCGTGAGGTAGGTCAAAATTAAATACAGCATCCACATTCTCCACATCCAGCCCACGCGCAGCTACATCGGTTGCAACCAATATGTTCACCTCTTTTTTTCTGAACTTGTTCAGTACCTGGCTGCGGAGGTTCTGGCTAAGATCGCCATGCAAAGCCTCTGCATTGAGTCCGGTATTGCGTAACTCTTCGGTTACGGTAGTTGTCATGGCTTTGGTATTACAAAATACCAGAGAAAGGCTCAGCTCGTGAAGATGCACCAGGTTGCCGATAATTTTGCTTTTTTTATTGCCACGGGTTGGAAAATAGACCTGCTCGATGGTAGATGCTGTAATATTTTTACCAGCAGTTTTTACCACTCGGGGGTTTGATAAGAATTTTTTACTGATCTCTATGATGGGCTTCGACATGGTAGCAGAAAACATGGCTGTTTGTTTATCAGCTGGTGTGTATTCCAGGATGGTTTCCATATCCTCTCTGAAACCCATATTTAGCATTTCATCGGCTTCATCCAAAACTGCTACCTGCAGGTGGTTGATGTTCAGGCTTCCTCTTCTGAGGTGATCCATGATACGGCCGGGAGTTCCCGCCACGATTTGAGCTCCTTGTTTAAGGCCTCTGATTTGTCTGGACATGGAGTCTCCACCGTATACGGAAAGGATGTTGATACCCTTTTTATATTTGGCCATTTTTTCCAACTCTTGTGTAATCTGTACACATAGCTCACGGGTGGGGCAAAGAATAAGGGCCTGCACCTTTTTATCTGCCGGGTTGATTTTATCCAGGATGGGTAATCCGAAAGCTGCGGTCTTGCCGGTTCCGGTTTGTGCCTGGCCTATCATGTCAAGGCCTTCAAGCATTATGGGGATAGATTGCTCCTGGATGGGGGTTGGGGTTTCGAAGCCCATTTGGGTGATAGATCTCAAAACTTCTTCGCCAAGAAAAAGATCGGAGAACGATAATGTTGTGGTCATAAATTGTATTTGAAAGTACGTTGGGGGTTTCCCCGTCTCTTTTATGTTAATGGATGGCAAGAAGCTTTCCTTAAAAGAAGGTGCAAAGATACATCAATTAATCATACCTCAAACAAAAGTGCGAAATAAAAACATACGGGCAAAGGGCAGTTAGCCCTGAATCTGTTTAAAGTAAGTGTGTGGCTTTTGCCCACCTTAGAGATGGGTTGAAAGTAGCTAGGATGGCTGGCAGTTATTCAGAAAAACATCCAATGAAATTGAAAACCTGTTTGTGTGTTGTATTCAAACGCAGGGGCCGGTAACTTGATGAAATTTAGAATATCAAAAACGTATTGTAAGGTAGGGGAGGATACAGGTATGCGCGATAGGTCTATGTCGGGTGAAAGGTAAAACTGGCGGTATCTTGTCATTTGTGGAAGTGGGCTATCATGGTATGTTTGTGGGTTTTTTTCGCTACCCAACATTCCCATGGCACCATACCCGGCAGCAATATTGAGCCATGGCGGAAGATAGGTTGATTCGCCGGCCAGAGAGTGGAGGTTGAATGACAACCAGTACGTCTGTCCATTGTAATCTTTGAGCATGTTTTCAGCCAGATTGCCCCCGAGTAAATCGGGCCTGTGTTTCTCCAGCCCGCTTTGCGAAAACGAGTATTTCCATATGACCTTTTGCTCGTGCCAAAGGGTCTGTTGAGTATAAAAAAACAGGGAGCCAACGATATTGGCAGCCAGGTCCGACCAAGATGCACCCCATTGTTCTGAAAATCCGTCAAGTATTTCGATGGTGGTGAGAAAAACGTTTCCGGAAATGCTTCCCCACAGAGCTGCCTGGTTGTTGGTCAGGCCGGCCCAGCGGAATGTTTGATGACTTAATTTGCTGAAATGGTAAGCTGTTAGGGCATGGCCCGCTTTATCCATTTGTTTCCAGTGGCTCAAATCATCATGAAAGTGAAAGCGGGAGCGCGGGTAGTCGCTGTACCAGAGTTGATCAAGCGTTATCAGTGCTCCGGTATAAACAACAACATGCCCGCCACTTACCCATAGAAGTTTACTTCTGTCAATTTCAGCATTTGGTTTAACTTCTTTTGCTGGATACAGGTTATTCGTTGGCTCATGTGCTTGCACAGGAGAATGCCACATGCAGAGATAAAAAAAAGATAAAAACCACCCTAAAAAGATATTGTCTATCTTCTGGCTGGTGGTTTTTATCCTGTTGCCTGAGGATTTTTTATTTTTCCAAAGGTTCAAAGCTACCTATTCTTTTTGCATGATAGTGTCGTAGCCATGTTGTAATATCTCCAGGGCTTTTTCACGGGTGGATGATTCTGCATATGTTCGCAGCACGGGTTCTGTGCCTGAGGGCCTTATCATCAGCCATTCGCTATCGTTGAAGTAGTATTTGAATCCATCCAGGGTTTCCACTTTCTCCACTTTGTAGGGGCCAAAATTTTTATAGACATCTTCGCGGCAATTTTTTACGATGCGGTCCTTGTCTTGCTGGGGTATTCTCAGGTCGCTTCTTTCAAAGGCAAAGGGGCCTGTGATATTATAAACCTCCTGTATGAGCTCCTGCAATGATTTGCCGGATTTTACCATGGCTTCCCAAATAAGCAAACCATTGTAAATGCCATCTCTTTCCGGAATATGACCTGTTACGGCTATCCCTCCAGACTCTTCACCGCCCATCAGAATATCCTCTTTAAGCATGAGCCCGCAAATGTGCTTAAAACCAATTTTTACAATCTCCAGGGGGAGTTGATACTCCTGGCACAATTTGTTGATTTTAACGGTGGATGAAAAACCCGTGGCAACTTTGGCTGAAAGGTTTTTGTACCTGTGAAGATAGTGAATGAGTAAAAGCATGGTGTGGTGCGAGTCCACATAATTTCCCTCATGGTCATACATGGCTATGCGATCAGCATCGCCATCAACAGCCAGCCCGCAGTCTATATTTTCTGATAACTTGATCATCTCTGAGAATTCCTGCAGGTTTCTGTGCAAGGGTTCGGGGGGGATGCCATCAAAAAGGGGTTGTCTTTCGCAATGGAGTAAGGTGCATTGGGGGATGAGCCTGCGAATAACATTTTGCCCGCTTCCATACATTGCGTCAAAGGCAAATTGCAGTTCTGAGTTTCGGATAGCATCCAGGTCAAATTTTTCTTCCAGGTAGTTGCAGTAGTAGGTCTCCAGATCAATGATTTCCACATCCCCTTTTTCGGTAAGTTCTTTCATGGGTACTTTTTCGAAACCCATATCCATGGTTTCAGGTATAAGAGCTTCAACCTCACTGATTTCATCATCCATTAAAGGGCCTCCAAAATGGCCTTTGAGCTTGTATCCATTGTACTCGGGTGGATTATGACTGGCAGTGATAACAATACCCAGGCCCGCTTTATAATGCAGGGCACCCATTGATATCATTGGGGTGGACACAAAACTATCTGCCATAAAAACCTTAATCTTGTTGGCAGCCATGACTTTAGCAACAGTTTCTGTAAACAATTCACCACCAAATCTGCAGTCATGACCCAAAACCACCGAAGGGGTGTGGTTATTTTCTTTGAGCCAGTTTGCGGTTCCCTGTGCCACACGGGCTACATTTTCAACTGTAAAATCCTTGGCTATTACAGCCCTCCATCCGTCGGTACCAAATTTTATCTTCATTACGCGAGCTTAATTATTATTGTGTTAATTGAGTATGAGTATGAGTATGTTTGAAAATTCTGTGAATGATCTTTTTTTACAAGCACTGTCGTAGCCTTCAGGCTCTGCATGGCCCGGTGGTTTAATGCATGATATTTCGTTGGGTAAGAGCTCTTTGGTATCTCCTGGCATTGGCTATATGCTGGCTATAGGTACGTGAAAATGCGTGATATCCTGAAAAATCATCCTTGGCACAGAAAAACAGGTATTCATGATTTTCGGAATTGAGCACTCCTTCAATAACCGCACGTTTGGGCATGGCTATTGGGCCCGGTGGTAAACCGGCATACTTGTAAGTGTTGTAAGGAGAATCGGTCTCAAGATGTCTGTTAAGAACTCTTCGTATGGAAAAGTCGCCCGTTGCAAAAATAACTGTAGGGTCAGCCTGCAGTGGCATGTTTCGTCTGATTCGGTTTACATAAACACCGGCTATTTTGGCGTACTCATCGGGTTTTGATGTTTCAAGCTGTACAATGGAGGCCATGGTAGCCACATCAACAGGAGTTAGACCCAGTTGCTCTGCTGTTTCTATGCGAGAATCTGTCCAGTAAGACTGGTATTCACGATACATACGCTCAACGAACTGTTCTGCCGAAGTGTTCCAGAAAAACTCATAGGTGTTGGGCATAAAAACAGCCTTTATGCTTTGTGGGGTCATGTCAAATTTTTCCAGATATTGGCTGTCATTGAGCAGGGCAATGATAGACAGGGAGTCAGCCTCCAGCTGAGTGGAAATGGTTCCGGCAAGGTCTTCTTTCAATCTGATATTATTGAAGGTAAGCATTACCGGATCCTGATCTCCCGAACGCAAAAGGTTGATAAGTTCATTGTTACCCATGTTTTCGTGAATCAGGTATCTGCCAGGCCTGATGTGGTTAGGGTAGTTCTTTTTTTCGGCCAGCCACTCAAAAGTGTTATTATTGACAATAATCCCATTTTCATAAAGGATGGTTTTGACATCCTGGAAGTTACTTCCGGTTGGGATAAAAATATGCTGGGTGGTCCTTTCCCCCAGGAAAACATTGGGTTGATAGATGGCATGGTAAAGTCGCCAGCCAGCAATACCTCCACTTATGATGAGGATGATCAGGATGGAAAGAAATACTTTCATCCAAAATGGGATTTTTTTATTCTTTTTTCTTTTTCTTGGAGTCATATGATGGTAAACGTGAAATTTAGGGATTAAGCATTATAAACATACGAAAAAGTAAAAACTTTATTTTATTCGAATGGATTTGGTTTAAATTCTGACTGGAAGTCGCTTACAAATTGTTCGTTGTGTTTTTGGAGCGCCAGTGTTCATGCAAGTATTATATTCTTAAAAAATATGCTGCAGGAAATGTTCATCCAACCATTGGTTTTCATGTTTGAGCCATTTTTTTTTCATGCCATTAACTTCAAACCCTTTTTGGATAAAAAGCTTTAAACTTTTGTCGTTGTTACTGGTAATGTTGCAGTATACCTGTTGTAATGCCAGGGTTTTACGGCAATAATCCATAATAATATCCAGAGTTTCTGATGCATGACCCTTATTGCGGTAGGATTTGGCAATCAATATACCCAGTCCGGCTCTCAGGTTTCTGGTGTCAAACTCAAACAGGTCAACGCAACCAATGGTTTTTCTTTCTTTATTGTCGATCATCAACCTGAGTTGCTTGTCGGTATAGATGTCACAATGCGAATTAATGAGATATTGCTCCAGGTGAAACCGGGAAAACGGGGTTTGGGTATTGCTGTACAACCAGCTTTCCGGGTCATTTTCCCATTCGTACATTAGATCTACATCTTGGGGCTCCATCGCCCGAAGCTTCAGGTTATTTCCTTGTAAAGGCTGCATGGCTCAGATTTAGTCTGTTATTTTTTGGGGTTATCCAAAGGCAAAATTAATACTATATTTTGCATTGATTAACCCAATTAAAAGCTTTGGATGGTTTCGCGGATTAGGCAGGCAATTGGATTTCTCCTTTAAACACTTTAACTGCCGGTCCTTCCAGGAAAACATCCTCATATACCTGGGGTGCAGGATTAGAAAAGCTTACCCTTAATACTCCACCCTGAGCTTTTATTTCAGAGCTGGTTTTTGTGGCCAGAAAGCCTTTGTAATGAGCTGCAATGGCTACAGCTGTGACACCTGTACCACAAGCTAGCGTTTCCTGCTCTACACCTCTTTCATAGGTCCTTACCAGTATCTGTTGGTGGGTTAGCTGGGCAAAATTTACGTTTGTGCCTCCCTCTCCAAATTCACGGGAATATCTCAACTTTTTTCCTTCATCATTTACATCAATATTTTTAATATCATGGATAAATTGAACCAGGTGAGGTGAACCCGTGTCCATAAAAAGCCTATTGTTGGTTTCTGTTATTTGCCTGACATTGCCCATTTGGAGCGAAACAATCATTTCATTGTCCGAAGATTGTATTATACTCGCATTATGAGGTCCATCCACAGCCTGGAAGAGAGTTTGAGTTCTAATTATCCCCAACTCCTTTGCAAAAGCAACCATGCAACGTCCGCCATTACCGCACATACTTCCTTCATACCCATCGGAGTTAAAATAAACCATTTGGAAATCAAGTTTATTATCCTTTCGCAGGAGCATCAGACCGTCGGCACCAATACCAAACCTTCGGTTACAAAGCAAAGATATGATTTCGGGATTTGGTGATAACCTTGGATGTAGTGTGTTTTCCCGGTCATCCAAAATGATGAAATCATTGCCGGCTCCCTGGTATTTATAAAACTGAATTAACATATTGTCGTGAAAAAGGTAAAATGAATCAATAGGGTCTTTGGGGCTGTACTTCATCCACAGCAAAGGGAGGGCTGACTGGTACAAGAGATTGAAAAGTGTTGGTAAGCTTCAGCTCGAAAAACTCATTTAGGTATTGAAGGTATAAAACCCCTTCGTGATGGGTAATGATTGCCGATTCAAAAGAGCTAATTCCATACAAAACAATTTTATTTTTACTCATCTTATACCCCATGGTATTAAGTGGTGATTCCCAAAACTCAACAAAGAAGATCTGATCTCTTGTTTCAGATGGAGTTTTACCCATAGCGGCTTCAAGGTTTTGCCTGGAAATTGATTTGGCTTCATTAAAGTTGCTGATGGTTATGGTTTGGGTGTGTAGCAATCTGTCCTGGGCAATCAGGTACGGGTTTACCGATGAAGAAGAGGTGGCAGTGTGGCTCATATTCAGGGGGCTTTGGCTACCGGTTACTTCATTTTGTTGATTTTGAGCATTATTCACAGTTAGATCGTTTGCATCATCCAGGCTTTGCTGATCCGAAAACAGGCCAAGCACATTATCCATGGCTTCCTGAAACAATCTGTCATTTTGTCGGTTAAAATGCCAATACACTACAGTGCTGCCAAGGAAAAAACCTAAAAGCAAACCCAAAAACAGGTGGATGGCATTAAAATCATTTTGATTTTTTTTCTTCATGGGCTTTCTTTCTGGATTTTAGCGTTATTCTTGGCAGTTGAGTATTAGAATTATTTTCGGGTAATCAAAAACCTGAATCTTTTGCCTCCTCCCCAGTTCATGGAATTTGTAAAAATGATTTGACCGTTTATCTGCAAGCAGGAGGTTGAATATTTTTAACGGGTGGTATTTTTATTATAGAACATAATTCTAGTTTTGCAGGCTAAGTAAAGCTTTATTCTCCTTTGTACAAAAATACAAAACTATCTCAAGTATGAAGAGGTTCCTGGGTTGAATGTTTGTACTCTCTCATTCTTTTTTCTTCATATTAGCTTAGTATAGCTTGAAAAGCAAGTGATATTCCGCTAAAACATTTCCACAATTTTTTGATGCAAAGCCATGGAAATAAAAAGGGTAACCCTATCATTAACCCAATCTAAAAGTACCTTTATTGTGGTTTGTTTTCAACCGTTGGTGAGCACATTTATAAAGCCGATACCATGGAAATATGACCATCAGGTAGTTAACAATTGTTAGTTTTGCAGCAAATAAATCTTAAAAATACCAGGTTTTTGAAGTTAATGTTGATGCTTAACTATTTTTAACCAGGATGTTATAATGTAATAAGCTTGTTTCCGTTTAACAAATTGTCCTTAAGAATTTTTAATAGCGGATTGAACAAAAGCAAACCAAAAAGGTACATATTTTGTAAAAAATAGGGTTGAATGCGTTTTGCATCCAGTTTTTATGAAATAGTACCCTTGGAGTAACAATAATCTATAGGAGTAGAAATAAACAATCACAAGAAACAAACCTTATAAAACCAAACGAAGAAGTATTAAACCTTTAAATAAAAAGCTATGAAAAAGATTCTTTCTTATTTATTGATAGCCATTTTAGGCGGTTTTTTTTCACTGATGATTCAAAGGTATTTTTGGGCCGGTCCTGAATCTAGCTCCCAGGTCGAAGGCATTTACCAGGGTCAGACCCTGTCAGCACCTTCGGCATTTACCAATTATTTGTCTAATGTCCCCAAAACATTGCCCGACTTTACCGTAGTTGCGGACATGACTGTAAATACAGTTGTGCACATTCGGGCTGAGTTTGAACGTCCCAGCTCTATTTACGAAGAGTTTTTTGGGCATGGAGATATTTTCAGGGAGTTTTTTGGTCCCCGTCAGCGAAGGCCACAGGAGAGAAGGGTTGAAGGTAGTGGTAGTGGTGTAATTATGACGGCAGACGGATACATTATCACCAACAATCATGTGGTACAGGATGCTATCAATATAAATGTGACACTCAATGATAACCGCAATTACGAAGCAACCGTAGTAGGAAATGACCCAACCACGGATTTGGCTTTATTGAAAATTGACGAAAAGGATTTACCTCATGCTGTATTTGGAAATTCTGATGATGTACAGGTAGGAGAGTGGGTACTGGCAGTGGGTAACCCTTTCAATCTTACAAGTACTGTTACAGCTGGTATTGTTAGTGCCAAAGGGCGACAGATAAACATTCTGGGAGGTGGAACGGCCATCGAGTCGTTTATCCAAACTGATGCTGCTGTGAACAGGGGAAACAGTGGTGGTGCGTTGGTTAATGCAAATGGTGAGCTTATCGGCATTAACGCAGCTATCGCTTCCACAACCGGAACTTTTGCCGGGTACTCTTTTGCCATACCCTCAAATATTGCCCAAAAAGTTATGGTCGATCTTATAGAGCATGGTGAAGTACAGCGAGGCTTTTTAGGAATCGAAATAGCAGAGGTTAACCGGGATCTCATGAACGAATATGATTTGGAGGTGAATAGTGGGGTTTATGTTGGAGCTGTTAACGAGGGGAGTGCTGCCGATGAAGCCGGCATAGAGGCTGGTGATGTAATTGTCGGGTTGGACGGATCTGAGATTC
>SL_3KL_010_SEDDRAFT_10002565_pt1 | contig 16617 bp, 15 predicted proteins | sample SodLakKL_010_SED_2_FD_10381 | JGI IMG/M metagenome (IMG submission 10381) | reverse complement strand
GTTCTCGAGACGAGAGCGGAACAGATCGTCCTGGGGCGTGACTTCCGGAGTCCGTGGTTTCATCGCGAAATCTGCAAGGTTTGGAGTGTGAGAAGGTCGAAAATCTGCATTTCCAACCCGCCAAATCTCGCGATATTATAAATCAATACAATCGGTTACGCATTCTTCAGGGCCGACGACAATAACCTGGCCGAGAATGCGATCCGGCCGTTCGTCGTCGGGCGCAAGGCCTGGCTGTTCTCGGGCAGCCCGCGCGGTGCCGAGGCCAGTGCCACGCTCTACACACTGGTGGAAACTGCGAAGGCCGCCGGGCTCGAGCCGCGCGCCTACCTCCACTACCTGTTCGAGACCCTGCCGACCGTGCCCACCCCGGACGGCATCCAAGCCCTGCTGCCGGATCGGCTCACGCCAGACGATCTAAAAATCCCGTACCCGGCCTGTAAGACAAGAACCCTGGGTTACCCGGACGCTTACCGGCTGGAAGCCCCACGCCACGCGAAGCGGTTTAGTTCAATGCTTTACAGCCGCCGGTCCGCCGAGCCTGCCCACGGGCGGAATTATTCCCCTGTATCGTCGCGTCTTGGCTGGGTCTTGTGCAAGGTCCGTCGGAACTTACGGAGCCGCCCCGCGCGCGCCGACCTATGCAGGCCTGTGTCCGGGCCATCTTTTCGGCCCACCAGATTATGCCACCTTAGAATTCGCCACGCTTTTCTAAATATTTTTCAGATCCAGGCTGTGATCGCGCTTCTCATCAAAGAATCGGGAAAACATTGCTAGCGCCGCGCGCTCAGTCACCAGTGCATTTTTCACCAACGGCCATTCAGCGGAATCCGTTTCCTCGACGAAGCGGGGGTACCCCCGAACGAATCTAACATCAATTTCGTCAAATCCCAACTGAACAAGTGCCGCTGTGCGATGAAACCCCTCGCGGACCACAAAAACCCATTCACCATTCGTTCGATGCATGAAATAACCCCTCACGTGACCCCCGATCTCCGGCCGGAATCCCTGCGTCTGAATGGAGCTAAGCACGTGGTCAAGGCGCGCTGCCTCAAGACGGAGTTTCCTTTCTGAAACAGGACCAAACGCCTGGTTTCCATCGTCGGGAGTCAAACCCTTCTCTCCACTTTTGCCCACGCTTGCGGTATGATCAAACCATGGAGGATCATAGCCCTCGACGTTGACCGTCTCCGACGCTTCGATGCCGAAAAACTCAAAAACGTTTTGAGGTTGGTGACTGTCATAGAAACTCCTGAGGGAGTCCAGACCCGCTTCGTAATACTTTAAAAAATGATGCTCATCGGGTGTGTAGCCGCGACCGTCGGGATAGCGAACGCGCTCGACGGGAACCGTTACGATGGGGTCCCCTACCACGTAACCCAGACTCTTTGGGTTGCCCTTGGGTGCTGCGATCGCCTTCGGGAATCGCTCGTCTGGCCGTAGCGACCCAGCGTCACCTTTGATTCGCCTCCACAGTGTACTTACCGATTTTTTCATCACGGGCGGGATGATCTCGTTCGAAATCTGCCTAATCCTCGACATCGACTCGCATCCTTATGGCTAATAGGTCCACCGTTTAGCGTCCAAACTCCGCACACCCCGTCGGCTCCAGCCGCTTCCGCCGGCGCGTCACCCCGGCTTCGACGATCGGCGGCTCATGCTAAACAATTTCCATTCACCGCAAACCGTCTGCCAGTCCACGCTCCCTTACCAGCGCTCGAACAGGCCCCCGTACAAAAGACCGTAGGTTTTGTTAAGATAAAGGCGTTCGGCCATCAGGCGAACCGGCTCCCCTGGGCACCTGCCCTACCTCCGCATCTTCGTATCTGGCGCCTAAGCATATTCCCCGCCACCCACTTAAGAGTAAGCCTCGATGTCAAGGCGCGCTCCGCCCTTCCAGACGAGGAGGCGCAGCAATTAATCATAAGCTACGGCTGCAGGAATCGGTTGGTTCAGCGCGAAATTTAGCAATTTCGCCGCGAGGCGTTCGAAATACTGAATTTCCACCCGCCCAATCCTGCCGCATCAGGGGTCAATACAGTCGTTTCCGAACTTGTCAGGAGCAAGCATTTATGCGAAACATTTGGCCTTTCCTCGGCGAACATGCCCGATTTACCCGCCCTCCTGAAGCCTAGTAAGAATAGCGAGATCCTGTGCTGCCTCAAGGCTGGCGACATCGTTTAGGTTGATGTAGTGGCCGGAAACATTGAACGATGAAACCTGGTGTCCGTCCCGGATGAGCTCATCGACAAAATTCACGAACTCAATTGACTGGCGGCCTTTTTTGTACTCGTCCTCTAAGATTTTGAACACTTCAGGTGCGACGATGAACGTTGCCATGCCGAGGAGGTTATTGGGCAAGCCAGCCGGTTTTTCCACGAGCCTCACGACTCTGCCGTCGACGCGCTCCACTGAGAAGTTGCGCTTGATCTGCTCCGAGTCTTCGGTCTCCTTGACACAGCAAACCACTGCGTATTTGTCATAGGCAAACGATTTGAGTTCGTGGAAGTTGGCATTGAGATAGAACTCGTCAGCCAACATCACACAGGCCCGACGCTTGGCAAGGAACGGCTTTGCCAAGAGCACCGACCACGCCCAACCCTTGTCAAGATTCTGATTCTCCACATAATGTATCCGCAGCCCGCGGTCGGAGCCATCTCCAAAGTGCTCTCGAATCGAATCGCCCATGTAGCCAAGAACGATGACGAGTTCTTTGATCTCCAGTTCATACTGCATTGTGTCGATTATGCGGCGAAGATTCGGCCGGCCATCGATCAAAAACATACCTTTGTGCTGTTCATAGGTGTACGGGCGAGCCCGAATACCGCTACCTGCAGCGGGGATAACCCCGATCATAGAAGATGCCATGGTTCGTCCTCAATCTATATATTAGGCTGGGCGCCATAGAACTCAGAAACCAACCCGACAACATCGCGGATGGATTCGACTGAATCGTGGCTCTCCATGAGGCGCATGGAGAGCTCGAGGTTTATGATTTCCAACACCGAACGAACCTCGGGATCTTCGATACCGCGGATATCGGCTACGCCCGCGATGCCCAGTGTCCGCCGCGCCATCGAACAGGCGGCGAAACCAACAGTCTCCTGTAGAAGCCTTTGCATGAAATGCCTCTTGTAGTCGTCCAATTCGGCCTCATTGAGGAGCCCCGGCACGAGCATTGCGGACTCTCTTTGAGCAGCCCACAATTTGAGAAACTCCGAAGCAAAGACCTGCCACACCACAAACGACTGATCGATCAACCAGTTCACCATCTCGCGGTCGGGGCTGCGGTGTAGGTGTGAGGTAGCGCACATCCAAAAGTTGGCCATGATCTTGCCGACGTCGAATCCGAATGGCCCGAAATACGCAAACTCCATGTCAATAACATAGGTTTCGTCTTGATTTACCATCAATGAGCCAGTATGAAGATCCGCATGTAGGAGAGCGTCTGTCTTGGCGATGAAAAGCTCTTTAAACTTCAGGATGTTCAGTTTATATGCACTGTTTTTGCGAAGATGCTCTTGTGCCCAACGGTCTGTCGACTCGTTCGAATAGTTCGAACTGTGCTCCATATATGGGAAGGTAAAAATAAACTCTTCGGTGAGCTTACAAAGCTCGCTGTTAAGCGTAAACCGGTCCATAAGTTGCCGGCGTGCCTGGCTCCCCATCGAAAACGCGCTCGTCTTGAAAAGCGTTTTCGCAATAAATTCCCCTACCTGGCGGCCCACATTGGGATACTTTATCCCCGCGATAAGCCCGTTTCGCAAAATAATATGCTCATCGAGACACTGCATGACGAGCGTGCTCATCGCTTCATCTGCGTGGTAAATCCGGGGCACGAAATCAGGAGCAAGTTGGTTGTAGAGCGTCAGCGCTCGGATCTCGTAGGTCATTCGGTCCCGACTAAGTGGCCACTCCTCGCCCACCATTCGCAGGTACGGGACAGCCTGTTTCAAAATCACTGATCGGGATGGATCATTCGAGTTGCTGATCCGGTACACGAAATTGAGATTGCCATCGCCGATCTCGGCAACCTCAAGTGAGTCTGTATTGCCGAGCACAGCCGCCACTGCCGGGATGGATCGGAGATAGTCACAAATAGAGTTTCGATCGAGGATTTGATACATCGTATTGCCCGTTCGGTAAGCGTGACGAGAGGCTGCTGTAGAACTTATTGTGGCGGCCAGGTGGGCCGCGTGAACTCCTGAGGCGCGCCGCCGGCGATGCCTGCAACTCCTGCCTTTTGAATCTCCGACAAGATGGCGTCGTGCATTGAACTGTTGGAAACCAACAAGTCCGCCTTCTCCAGGTTCCAAGGGTGACCATTGAAGTCGGTGACCCGCCCCCCCGCCTCTTCCACGCAGAGGACACCCGCCGCAACGTCCCACGGTGAGATTTGCAGCGTTGTAAACGCATCGACCCGGCCAGCCGCGACTAAGTAAGACTCGATTGCAGCAGAACCAATTTTCCGGAAATCCTTGATCTGACTGTGGAGTGCGTATTCAAGTGTGGCGAATCTTCGGTTATGTTTCTCACCCCCGGGGCACCCGACAATATACGCGTTCGCAAAGTCGGTGGTTTTTGAGACGTGCACTTGTCGACCGTTCACAGTGCATCCATGGCCTTTTCGTGCAACTGCGACTTCTTCAACGAAGGGCGAGAAAATGACACCGGTAATGGGTGAATTTTCGTAAGTCAGACACACGGAGACGGCGAAGAATGGATTGAGGTTAAGGAAATTGCTGCTCCCGTCGAGGGGATCGATGACCCAGGTATAGGGACTGCCGCGGTCAATAAGCCCAGTCTCTTCTGTGAGCAAGTTGTGGTCCGGACAGCGTTCAGAAATCACATCAATCACGATTTGGTCCGCTTCGTAATCGTTTGAAGATGTGACGTCTTTCGACAAGCTCCGATGCTCCACCGAGCGCACTTGCTGCCCAAGAATAGTTGCGTGGTGGCGCCGGAAATTCTGAAGAAGTCTGTTCCCGGCAAGCGTGGCTGCCAAAATGGCAACATCAGAAAAATGCTTCATGGGCGGCACCGTACCGTTGAGTTGAAAAGAAAGGCTAATTGAGCAAGAGCTGCACGGCAGCCTGCCTCTAGGTTCCAAAAATAAAGAATCCTTAACGACATTTTGGTACGAGAAAAACTTGGTTGAAATCTGACGACTTGCCTCAACACTGACGTCAATCTTGAGGCGTTTCTGATGATGACCGCGCGCTTATCAACCAATATCGCGAACGCAATATAGCTTCGATGGCGCACTCTGACCTTCCGAGGACCGACCTGATGCCTAAATCTAAGGGCGGCCAAGCCTACCTGAAGCCTAGTTCGGACCGTGAGCGATGGCGGCAAAGATCTATCGCAAAGTATAGCTCCTGCGTTCGGGTGGGTCAACGTTGAGACTACACGTTGTAGCCTACCGTTTAGAACGGCTTACTCGTTTCTCCACCGCTAGGCAAACTTAACATTCGGTCAAGACCTGAATTGCGGGGGATGCAAACGGACTTCTTGGTGTTTACAAAAATGATGCTCGGTAGATATAGGCACGACCACGCAAGTATAGCCGGTCTCTCGAAGGATGCCTCCTCGGCATGGGCACCGGATGCTGATGCGATCTGCGCGCCGACTCTCCATTGCTTACAAGAATTCTGCCGCACTTCGCTTGAGCAAGGGGTCTTCCGGCACCTGTCGGACCTTCTTCATCAACTAGGATTTTTCCGAGGGCATGGGAGGGTTTCTACCGGTGAGATCATGATACCCTTAGCGCGTCAAGAATCAGGGGTGCCGGATCATCGGCTTCACGCCCCGCGAGAGAGACGGTCTGATCGGTTGCCACACGAGGCAGGCGCGGTTTGTGGACCACGAGTCCCGGATAAGCCTTTTCCAGCCCGAGGCAAGCAGCCTCACCCGCCGCTTTGGCCGCCGCGTACTCGGCAAAGTTCTGGGGCGGGTCATTGACATACACCGATGAAGGAAAGAACACTCGTCGCAATCCGTGTGGTGCGAGGGCGGCGGCGAGTCGTACGAACCCATGGACATAGTACTCGCAGTATGTGTCAAAGAGCCGGGATGAGAACGCGGGGTCATCGCCCGGGGCGATGAACGGTGTAGCGAAATACAGCATGTCGGTCGGAACGTCTCCAGCTCCCAAGGGCTGAGCGGAATCGGGAGCATGCAGCACGTTCAGTTGTCGAATTTCGGCAACACCTCCCCCCTGACGGATCTCCGACGCAACCCTCGACGCATCGTCCGCGCCCCGATGGTAGGTGATCGTGACTTCCGCGCCTCCCGCCGCCAGCAGTTTGGCCGCGACTTCGCCCAAGCCCCGCGACCCACCGACGACCCAGGCCCGACGACCGTGAAAGCTCCCCGGCTTGACCATCGAGCATGCAGCCGCAAAGTCCAGTTGGGCACGAGGTGCGGGCCGCACGAAGGCCCGGAGCAAACCTGAGGCACCCGGGCTTTCCACTCGCATGGTCGCGAGGTGGAACCGCCTATCCACCGATTCAACGAGGTAGCGCAAGGAGTGATCTCGGGAACCCAACCCGACCGGTGGATCGCTGAAATCCAGTGACGCACTGGAGTACAACGAGTGCAGACCCGGGCATTCCATGCCCACGACGCGCGTTGTAGCGAGTAACGTCGCTAACTGGCGTGTTGGAAGCAATGCAAACACTCTTGGGAACAGCGCCGCAGCCTCACGCCTTGCGAGAAGCAACGGGGTCGCGCCCGACACGCCCTCCAGGGAGGTCTCTTCCCGCAACACGCACTCCGAAGACGCCGGTAATAAATCCTGGATCACCCCTGGAAATTCCTCAGGGCTTTCTGTGGGCGTCCATGCAAAGCGCAACCTCAGGAAGGTCTTGCCATCAGAGCGAAGCACAACCTCCGTTCCGTCCTGTCCGTCCGCGCGCACTTCGAGGCCGACACGCGTTCCGACCAGGATCGGTCGCTGGAAATCAGCGCGCAGCGTGCACAGGGCGACGGGCTGCTCCTGCGACCCACACCATTCGTTCAGAGACCATAGTACAGCATGCATACCATGGACGACGGGCTTGCCGAAGAGAAGGCGCCTGGCCGCACATTCGTCGACATGCATCGGGTTGAAGTCGCCAGATAGCGAGGCGAACGCCAACTGATCGTCGGTTTGGAACGCGCGATGCGTCATACGGGCGGGGCCGGCTCAAAAAAGTCGGCACTCACCTATCGGCCCCGCTGAGAGACAAGAGCCTGCAGGTCACCCACATTGCGGATGTTTTCCAGCTCACGGGAACTGAACTGAAATCCGAATTCCTCTTCAATGGCAAAAATCAGGGTGATATGTGCCACCGAATCCCAGCCCTCGACATCCACAGCCGTCGTGGAACCGATCACTTCCAACGCTTCGTCTTCGAAGACCGTGCGGAAAATCTCTGTCAGTCTGTCATCCACCTTCACTTGATCCATGCTCTCCCCCAAATCCGACTCATCTGATCGGATATCAAGATTTCTCGACCGTTATAAAGGTCGTATGGTCGTCCACGGTAGCCACGGGCCGCCGCCAGAGCGTAGCGCCGGTCGCTTCGGCATCCACCAGCTCGAAGCCGGACCGAGCGTACAGATCAGCCACCAGGGCGTTGCGCTCGGTCGGCAGATACCAACCTCTGACCTCCGTACATCCTCGTTGGCGGGCGCGCTCGGTCAGCTCATCGATGACTACCCGTTCGAGGTCCCTCCCGATCACGCGGCAGCTCATCAACAGAGTGTCGATCTCGAGCGATGACTCAACCTGAATCCCAATGGCCACGACCACGAGGCCATGGTCCGCGAAGCAGTCACGCAAGCGCGCAAGAAAGATATCGACATCCTCACGAGCAAGCAGTTGGATGACTTCTTCCCGGTTACGCCGACGGGTCGTCAGATTGAACTGGTTGGTCTTGTTGATCAACTGCACCACCCGGTCCAGGTTGATCTGATTCACGGGGCTTATCGTGGCCACCATGTTCAGCCGCGACTGGTAGTCGGCGAGGGACGCGGCCTCATCCTTGAGTTCGCGTGCAGCGCTCCGGGCCCGGTATTGCCGGCCGCGATCACGGTCCTCGGCCGTGAATGACGGGAGCTCGAGATAGGGGTAGGCCGCGAGAGCCGCCGCGTATCCGGCCGGGTCATCCGGCAGGTTCAGGATATCGACATCGGGAAGGGCCGCCCGCACCTGTTCGCGTTCATACGGGTTGTCGTCCACGAATGTCAGCGACGACAAGCCGATATTCAGCAACTGTGCAACGCGTTGAATGGCCACAGACTTGGATTCCCAGGAAGCTTCAAAGACCGCGAAGTCATCCAGATGGAGCACCATCTCCGGATGCTGAAGGAACGGTTCGCGCGCGATCGCGGGCTCGTTCTTCGAACACACGGCGAGGATCACCCCGCGCTCGGCCAAGGCCTTTATGCGTCGCTGGAATTCCTGGTAGGCCTCACCGTCTGGCCCGCTACCAAGCCGGATTCCGTTGAGTCCGTCGTCACCGATGACACCGCCCCACAGGGTATTGTCGAGGTCGAGCACCAAGCAGCGGCGCGATAGGCCGGCCCGTGCCGCCAGCACGGCCGCACACTGTCGCGCGAGAATTGGCAGGGCGCGTGATGACAATGCGATCTTCGCCCAATACCAGTTGCGGTCATCAAACCATGCCGCCTTCCCAAACTGCGCTGCGATGGCATCCGTGTCCACAAATCCGATGTCGCGCTTCCGGGCCTCGCCCGCGAGCTCCAGGTTCAAGTTCCTAAACAATTGGGCTTTGCTACCGGGAATGCCGCCACCCAGATGCCCGAACTCGTCGAAAGCCGGAATCGCGAACCCGAGCTGTATAATGGACGCCCGACTCTGCCGGCGAATCGCGTCCCATACCAACTGCCATCGTTGGACGTTCTCTTGGAGTGCCTGCTCGGGTGATTCCGTGGATACCGTCACCCCTGCCGCTCGGTAATCGGGGCAAAGCATGACGACATCGGGTTCATGGGCGTAAAGCTCTGAGGCCGGATCGAGCGAAAAATTGAAATACTGGGCGTAAGGCGTCTCAAGGACAGAGGCGGCGATTCCGCAACGCGCTGCAGCCAAGCGGAGAAACTGCGCATATTCACGGGTATTCCAAGTGCTAAGCACCACGATGGTTAGACGCCTCGACAGCGACTCGAAAGCACTCTCCGCCAAGGAGTCCAATGTCCGCGATGCCTTGACCCAGGTCGCATAGTTACTGTCAGGCAAATCGACGATCCGCACCAAATGCTTCAGCGCTAGCGTGTCGGATCCTTCTGCAGCGTAGGCTTTTGCGGCATTCACATGGTCGACGGCCGACAGAATCCCGCCTGCGGCAAGAAACCCCTCGTAACACTTTACCGCAGTGCCCGGAGTTCGGGCGTTCATCGCCTCCCGGGCCTGTTGAAGCAACTCAGCCTTGTCTCGCATGGGATACGATTCCATCCTCGGCACGTTCGATCTTAGGACCGGGGCCAACATCCTCCCCGCCTTTCGGGGGAGGACTCATGACTCGAGCCGCCGGCGCTGTAACTACGGAGCCGGCTGGCACACTGCGCATCACCACGGCATTCGGCCCGATCTTTACATCATCGCCGATGGTGATTGGACCCACGATCACCGCCCCCGCTCCAATCTCGACTCGACTGCCCATGACCGGACCGCGCTGCCCTACCATCCTCCGCCCGCGGGCAAGATCTGTGAATCCCAATGTGACCCCTTGACGGATCACGCAATCATCGCCCGCAACGAGTTGGGGGTGAAGGACGATCCCGCTTTGATGCACGATGAACATGCGGCGCCCAATCTGCGCCTTCGCGGATAACTCAATACCATAGTAGTTGCGAACCACTACATGGAGGAAGCGGTACAGCCTGCCCACAATGCCCCGTATCACGCGGCTTCGCAAACCCATCTGCCAAACACCCAGACGGTACATGATCAAAGCCTGTGCCCCCGGGCGCCAAAAGCCCTGGTTGACCTTGATATCCTCCCGCCACAATTCCCTCAATTCACCAAACGAGCGAATGCGGGCTTGTTCCTTATATCTCAACATACCCAAACCGGTCCTCTTCCCAAACAATCGCAGGCACCGCCTGCGATCCGATCACGAATCTCTCCGCTCTCGATTGCAGACAGCCTCACCGCAAGGCTCCTCTCAGACTCTTTATCACGCCCCGAAACCAGCCTCTTGGCTGCATTGACGGAGGCAGTTGCCGGTACCCAAACATCGCGTAGACCTGCGCGTACATGCTCGCCCTATCCATAACCCCAGGGATTCCGGCGGCCTGCCGGTACGCCTTCCTGCAAAGAAACCGCGTGGCATCCTTATACACCTCGTCTCGTTCCGACTCTGCCACCAACTCCATCACCACATCCCTCAGATACAGGCAATCCTCCGCCCACGCCAGCGCGAGATTCGGGTTCGCGGCGGAGTTCTCGCCGTGTCGCCGAAAACTCGCCTTGACTTCCCGGACGTCAACCCTCCCCATCTCCGATGCCAAGCGCACGAGCGCGACGCCATCCTGGAACAGGTACCGTTTCGAATGAAAGCCGCCAAGCCTCCTCAGACCCTCCGTGTGGTAAAGGGTATTCGGAATGTAGTGCTGGGTTTTACTATTAAACCAGGCTCTCAAAAAGTCTTCGAATGACAAGCCCTCAGCCGGGTTCTCCTTTTCTGAGAGGACGCGGCCCTCACCGTCGACGAGTCGTATGCCGGTCCGAACCACCCCCACGTCTTCCCTTCCGTGCAGCGCTCGCACACAAACACTGATAAAATCCGGGTCCACCAGATCATCATCATGAAGCAGAAGAAAGTACGCTCCTTTGGCCTGCTCGACACAAAAATTAAAATTGTTTTTCCCGCCAATGCCCTTATCGTGGCGGAAATAGCGGACCCGTAAATCGGACTTTGCCCGGATGAATTCCTCGGTTCCATCCGTCGACGCATTGTCCGAGACAATGATCTCAAGGTTCGGGTAATCCTGGTTCAACGCACTGCCGAGCGCCGAAGGCAAGTAGCTATCCACACGATTGTAGGTTGGCATTCCAATGCTAACAAGTGGCCGAAACTCCGCGGACATCATAACCCCCTAATTTCTTTTGTCACGCAGCGCTTGGAGATAGACATGCTTGGTTCACCTGGATTGGCAATCGGGACGAAAACAATCCTGATGGTTTACAGCTTCTGCATGGCAACCAGTTGTGCAAATCGGGTCTGTCCGTCATCCCGAAGCGTGTCGTAGCTCCCTTCCTCCACCACGCGCCCCTCGTCGATCACGAACACCTTGTCAACGTTCCGGATCGTAGCGAGTCGATGAGCGATCATTACGATCGTCATCTTGCCCTTGAGGGCATCGACGCTCTGCTGGATCGCCTGCTCAGATTCGGAGTCGAGCGCGCTCGTTGCCTCATCGAGGATGAGCAGGTTGGGACGCTTGAAGAGCTCACGGGCGAGGAAGAGACGCTGGCGTTGGCCACCGGAAAGTCGAACCCCACGGTCCCCGACCATAGTGTTGTAGCCCTCCGGTAGCGACTCGATCACGTGAGCAATGTGTGCCTGCCGGGCAGCCTCGCGAACGCGCTCGAACAGAAACGGGTCCTTCTCGATGTCGCCCTGCCAGAGGCAGACGTTGTTTGCGATGGTGTCGTCGAAGACAACAGTCTCCTGGGATACAAATCCGATCTGCTTCCGCCATGAAGAGAGCCGGATTGTCTCACCGGGCACACCGTCGATCAAAACCTGCCCTCGGCGCGGCTTGAGCATCAAGGTCAGGACATCGACCAAGGTGGATTTACCGGAACCGGACTCTCCCACCAGTGCAACCGAGGTGCGCGCCGGAATCACGAGCGAGATACCCGCCAGGACGTCGCCCTGCTCGTCGCTGTACGCGAAATGCACGTCACGCATCTCAATCTCACGTGCCAGAGGCCCAATCTCCTGGTCGCCATCCGGTTCGCGCTGCCGGGCCTGGATTGCAAACTCATCGCGCACCATTTCCACGGAACCCATCTTCGACAAGGCTTGCTGCCAATGGCCCTGAAGGGATAGAACACCTGTCAGCCCGCGGTAGAAGAGCAGGATGGAGACGAGGATCGGCGCGATTGGCTGATCCAGCCACACAATTTGCACCATCACGATGACCAGAATCGCGATTACCGCCAAGGGTTCACGAACGGCACGCGTGAATGCCTGAGCGAGCCCCATTCGAATGATATGGCCACTCAGTCGTTTGATGGACGTCATCGTCTCCTTTCGCACGGTCGCACCCTGCCCCGTCGCCGTTAAGTACTTGAAGGACTGCAGGGACTGGATCACCAGCTTGGACAGAACCCCAGCCTCTGCGGCATTTTTCCTCGATAATTCGCGGACATAGATGTTCAGAGTTCGAAACGCGGCAAAGAGCAGTATCCCGAGAATGACCGCCATCACGCCGAAACGCCAGGCCACGACGAGTGCCGCTCCAAAATAGACGATCAGCATGATCAGGTCCTTGCCCAGATGGACCAGCGCGATAAAAGCCTTCAGTGAACCCTTGATCTGGCTGTTGATGACATTCACGAAGTGCCCGGTGTCCCGTGAGACGTAGTGCTGCAAGCGCATTCGGGTGTATGCATCGTAAAGACGCGCCTTGAGTTCACGCAGCAATCGCCCCTGGAGGTAGGCAGCGTATCCGTGAGCCAGAAAGAGAAAAACTCCTTTAAGCAGAAAGAAGCCCGCAATCAGGAGCAGAATCGCGGGCGTAGAACCGCCCACACCAAGCCAGTCGAGAGCAGCGGCGAGCCAGGCCCCAAGCCCGGTTACCGTCTCGCTACCCAAACCATCCAGGCTTTGCAACAGCGGCAACAGCATGACGATCCCAATTCCCTCAGCCAACGCTGCGAGCACGGCCAAGGCGAAAACAAGGTACATCCGCCTTCCAACGAACGACCGAAAGATCCCCAGGTACCGCGGGATATCGCGTATCGGATCAGCTGCCTTCCTGCGCGTCTTCTCCATCAGAGGATTATCCTTTGGCCGCCAATATCGCGCGGGCACCTTGGTCGTCGCAAGAACGGCTCATCGCGGTCCCGCAGACAATGACAGACGTCGATCCTCATCTCATTGGCGAGGCAGAGGTTCGGTGTGAAATTCGGGGGAAACATGCTGCGCAAACGGCTCCGACTGCGGGTGGGACAAGCGCTGCCGCAGCTCCGGTTGGCTGACCTGCAGAAGCTTTTGGTATCAGGGTCCAGGCAAGGCCTTAACGCCAGATGCCGCAGGTGTCGACGACGATCTTCTCCTGCAACGCGCCGGGTGGCAACTTTCGAAAGGCACGGTGGGCAACGAGGCCCACCAGGATGTCGGCTTCGGCCCAGGCCTGCTCGCCTGCTCGGAGCGGAGTCAACGATGAACCAAGGGTCCACGGCGATGCAGTGGCCGCCCACGGCGATGCAGTGGCCGCCCACGCCGGGACCAGGCTGAAGGATGTTCACGCGAACCTTTTCGACCGCGGGAAGCGTCGCGGCGATAACGGTATTGCCCGTGACATGGATTCGATCCTCCACCAACCTTCGCGGCGCCCGTTCTCGCGCGCGCCTGCGGTGGGCCCGAAACGCAGGGCCGCGATGGGCCCCAGCGATGCGTCGGGTCATCTCCTCGGACCAACGCCACCAAGCCATCCATGCCGCCACCCTCGCGCAGCGCAAGGCTCTACGAGGAAGTTCGCCGGTGGCATCCCCGCCCCTGGGCAAGCTGGACCCGCAACTGGGATCCCATCCAAACCGTTTGGTTGGACCCCGACCGGCAAAATCATGGCGGCCCACCCGCCGCAGCCAGGAAGGCTGCTTAAATCAGGTGCCTCTACCTTGACACACATGGCGGTATGCAGCCACCAACTCATCATTGAGCCGCTCCGCATCGTATTCCTCTTCCACCTTGCGCCGGGCCGCGAGACCAAACGAGATCCACGATTCGGGATGATCCACCAGTTCGGTCAAAAGCGAGGCAAGAGCCGCCGCATCGCGTTCGGGAGCCAGAAGGCCGGTCACTCCGTGCTCCACCAACTCGGGAATGCCACTATGGTACGTCGATACAACCGGCATACCCGTTGCCATCGCCTCCTTCAAAACGTTAGGTATGCCCTCTTGGTCCCCGTCTTCTGCCGTTACACTAGGCGCCACCAGGATGTGCGACCTCTGCAGCGCAGAGACAACCTGCTCCTGTGTACCGCTACCAAAGAACGAAACGTGATCCGCGATTCCCAGCTCATGGCATCGCGTCCGCATCACGGGGCCAAGCCCTCCGTCACCGATCACTGTGAGTCTCACATCGCGCCCACCACCTACAAGCATGGAGACCGCCTCCAGCAGGTAGGACAACCCCTTCTTTTCAGTGAGCCGGCCAACGAAAAGCAACTCTGTCGCGCCCTGAGGCGCTTGCCGGGGGGAAAACGCGAACCGCCGCAGATTGATGCCAGAGCGGTGGACCACGATACGGTCGCTTGGAATCCCGAAAGCCAGCAGTCGATCGCGGAAGTCCCGGGTCACAGGCATGAACAAGTCCCCACGGGGCAGGAGGTCCGCAAAAAACCGAGGACGAACGGCCAAGTGGCACGTGAGATCGTTCCCCCTAAACGACGTCACCAGCTTCGTGCGGCCTGATCCCAGCGCGACGAGGCGCTCGCCGGCTGGCCCCAGGTCGCCAAACTGACAATGGAGAACATCGTAACCCGCGGCACGGATGAACGAAGCAGCCGTGTGGATCTGTGTCAAACCCCAGGCTGATCCCCCCAGCCGCCATGGATCAAGGGCGCTGAATATCTTTGGGTGCCTGATGCCGTACTTCAAGAGCAGTGTCGCGGCTGACCACGTACGTACCAATCGATTCTTCGGGACTGGCAGGTGACGCATATGGGAATCCAATGCGTAACGAGCGACGTCCGCATGTGTGCCTTCGAATGACCTGCTCCGCAAAGCAAAGATATCAACATCATGCCCACGGTCAATGAGCCCTGTAATCTGGCCCAAGATAAACGTATTCGAGATCTCTGGAAAGAACGGCACCAAGAACCCGACACGTAGTGGCCGTCCCCCAATTATTTCCCTTTCGGCTGACACAATGAATTCAAATCTCCCCTAGTTCCAAAATGCTCTGCACCGTCTGAAAAAATTAGGCCGGAAGCCCCAGCTAATGACATCGAGGTAAAACCTCGAAAATCGGCATACCTAACGCTTGAACGCCTCCTTCAAAGCATCATAATATCCGAACTCGTGTGCACAAAGCGCACTGGAACTATCCCTCGCACCTTCAATCAATCGCGAATGGAGACCACTTTCGCCTATTAATCGGGCCAGACCCTCGCGAAGCGACACTATGGAATCCGGCTCATACAGAAGGCCATTTTTTTCATGTTGAACCAAGTAGGGAAAGGGACCGCATCGAGGCGCGATCACGGGACGCCCAGCCACGAGCGCTTCCATCGCCGCCATACAACGCCCTTCAGGGTACTTTCGGGGTGTAGGGGTCACCACTACTCCCGCCTCCTTGATCCGAGTAGGGAGTTTCTCGTGCGGCACCGTACCCAAGAACGTCACCTGACCCTCAAGGCCGTATTTCCTAACTCTCGCCGCCAACTCACCGGCCGCATCCCCGCCTCCGGCGTATACTAAACGCACGTGCCGATGGCGCTTTAGTAACGGCTCTGCTGCGTCAAGCAGATCGAGCGCCCCCTTTTTTTTCTCAACCCGCCCCAGGAACATAATTTCCCATTTGCCCTCTTTCCTCGGCATTCTCGTCCCGTCCGTTTCCTCGAGCCCAGCGCTATTCCAAGCGCTACCCGGTGGATACGTGCAGTCGAATTCGATTATTCGATCAGGATCAGCGCCGGTTGCTTTCGCTTCGTCCACTAAATATGGACCATGAACTACAATCGCATCGGCTCGCCTCATAATTGCCTTGCCCACCCAACCGGTGATACGGCGAAACCAAGGTTCATCCGGCAGCGGAAAGCGAGTATGTCTGGAAATTACGAACGTCGCGCCGTTAAGCCTTGCTCCCAGATAGCATGCCCAAAGCGGAGATCCCGAAGCCCAACATATAACTCGGTCCGGGCTAAACCGCATGATACGCATAAAGATGGATGCGGAAACCCATGTTCGTCGGCCGAGAGCGAAAGGAGCCTTCCAGAAAACATCCCGGAGTTTCTCAATCCCGGTTGAGTACCAAAAATAGGATTTAATCCGCAGCCGCCGCACCTGCATTTCCTCGTCTCGCTCCGGCGCTGTATGCAACGATAGCACAAGCTTCGCATTTCCTGTCGCTACTTCCAAGAAGTGGGCAAGAAAGGTATCCGATCCCCCTACCTTAAGACGGTCTGGTGCGGCGAGCACGCGCTCTGCCTCTGCAACCGCATTGCTTTGTTTAAGGTAGAAGTACCTCATCTTAATTGGCGCCACAATCTACAGTGCCTCATACACCGGCTATACAGGAGCAGGTTGACACACGGGTTCAGGACCGAGTCGGCTTCGCACCGACGCCCAACAAGAATCTGGTTCTGGCTTTTACGAGTTTCGCCCGCACGTGCATAAGTAAAACCAACGCTTTTTTGGGCGCCCCCTTGACC
>SL_3KL_010_SEDDRAFT_10002564_pt1 | contig 16620 bp, 14 predicted proteins | sample SodLakKL_010_SED_2_FD_10381 | JGI IMG/M metagenome (IMG submission 10381) | reverse complement strand
GAAAAAATTCATTAAAAAAGAAAACATCCTTTTTCCTGTTTTAGAAGACAAAGTTCCATCAACCCGGCCGCTTGAAGTCATGTGGTCTTTGCACGATGATGCAAGACATCAAACCAAATCATTGATTCACTTACTATCTCAAGATGATGTTGATGAAACAACCTATATAAAAGCCATCGGCACATATTATTATTTGCTTTTTGGCATCATTCAAAAAGAATCATTAATTTTATTGCCAGTTGCGAATGAACGCATCAATAAAAAGATGATGGATCAGATGTTTAAAGAATGCTTTGATTATGGCTTTACCTTTATCGATATTAACCCTCCTCACACAGTAAGCACCGAGGATGAACCAACCTTATCAGATACTTTTAACTCTAAAACAGGTAGCTTAACTGCCAAACAACTATCTTTGGTTTTTAATCACTTACCTGTTGATATCACCTTTGTCGATAAAGAAGATAAAGTTCGCTATTTTAACGACCGTCAAGAACGACATTTTCCTAGAAGTCCTTCAATTATCGGTAGGTTAGTCAAACACTGTCACCCACCTAAAAGCGTGGATACGGTCGAAAAGATCGTTAAAGCCTTTAAAGAGAACAAACGGGACACCGCTGAATTTTGGATTACCTTTAAAAATAGGTTTTTACACATTCGTTATTTTGCTGTCCGCGATGAGTTAGGTAGATATGAAGGCGTATTAGAAGTGTCACAAGATGTGACAGACATCCGCACCTTATCTGGTGAAAGAAGACTATTAGATTGGGACTAGTTTGTAAAGGTTTACAAAGTATGATTAAAAAGTTTACGAACATAAGTAAAATCGCTTAACATTCGTGATAAACACGTTATAATGAGATTAGAAGACACTAATTCGGAGGGATAACATGGTTGAAAAAAGAATTTTCGCCAATGGTCAAAAAGTTTACGACCTCAAGGATGATTACCTCACGTATTTTTATAAAGATGGTTCGATTAAAGCTGAAGGGCCATACATTCGCAACAAAAAAGAAGGCGAATGGCATCATTACCGTAAAAATGGTCATTTATGGAAGGTCGGTCATTTTAAGAACGGTAAACGTGAAGGCATATGGCAACGTTACAGTCCTGAAGGCCAAGTTGAAGGCGAAACCATCTACAAAAATAACCGTATCATAAAAAAATAAGGTCCCAATTCGGGACCTTTTTCATTGACGAGGTGTGATTCTTTTAATAAGATAGACAAACGGTGTATCTAAAATTGCCACCAGTAGTTTAATCACATATGTGGTGATAAATATACTGAGTAACACACCTGTATCGTGGGTGCCTAAAAACGCAATCGGTACAAATATCAATGTATCAACAAGTTGTGAAATCATTGTTGAGCCAATGTTTCTAACATAAAGCAACCGATCACTTGGTAGTTTTTCTTTGATTGTTTGAAATAAGTGCACATCTAACAACTGTGAAATGATATAAGCCGTTAAACTACCAAGCGCAATGCGTGGCATCAAAGAAAATATGGTGTTAAGTGAACCACTCGCAAAATCATCCGCATGCGGTGTGAACAATAACGCCATTTGCATGATGATTACCATGGCAATTAAAGAGAAAAACCCAATATAAACAGCGTTTTTGGCCTCTTTAATTCCGTATTTCTCATTCAAAGAATCGGTAATCAAAAACAAGGTACCATACATGATATTTCCCAGTGTGGCGGTTAAGCCAAACAACTCAATTGTTTTGGTAACTTGAATGTTTGCAAGTACCGTGCCCATTGCAATCCAGGCAAATAGACCTGTCTTACCGAATAATTTGTAAACCCCTAGTACTAAGATAAAATTGATGAGTGCAAATAAAAACCATAATAGTTCATTCATAAAAAAGCCTCCTAGTTTTGATATCGCAGGATGGTTTCGAACTGCGTACAGAAAAGTATTATAGCGGTGCAAGCACTAGATGTCAAGGATTTTAAAACCGTGTTCTTAATGGTTGGTCAATGACAACTTAACATTTTAAATCGTGTCGAATATGATAGCTACATATGGTATAATAACCATAATCACATCCACATTTGAGGTGTCACAATGAAAAAAACCTCCATCGCTACTGCTACACTCATATATTATATCATCACAACAGTTTTGTTGTTGTTATTTTCTAGTTATCTATTTTATCAAATTTTACTCATTGCGGTAGGCTTTAGTGTTGTGTTTGTGTTTGTGACACTTGGTTTAAATTACACCGTCCAACATCACATCACTAACTTAAATCAAAGCATCATAAATAAAGACTTAATATTAAAACGAAAAGAATCCATTCAAGAACATGTCATGCAAGATAGTCCGATTGGTATCATTGTCTTAGATAATGCTTACCGAATTGGGTATGCGAATCAACACGCTCAATCTTTGTTTGAAAACACACTTGAAAACAAAGCACTAAACAGCATCCATCAAGGGATTTTCAAGGCATTAAAAGAAGATAGTTTAACCCATACAAAGATTTTTAAAATTTATGATGAATACTATGAGATTCACCATGATAAAGATAACGAAACATTATTTTTATACCGTGTGAGCGAAAGAGAAACTTTAAAACGCGCGTATGATAATTACACAACCACCATCGGGGTCTTGCATTTAGACAATTTTGATGACGCCTTAAGCGTTTTAGATGTTCAAGAAAAAAACGAAATTCAAGGTCTATATTATGGTGCCATCGATGATTGGGCTGATAAGTATGATATGCATGTGATCTCAATCAGTTCATCCAAACTTTATGTGACCATGCATAAAAAGAACTTAGATGATGTGATTCAAGATAAATTCAGTATTTTAAATGACATCGCATATATCTCTAAAGAACATGATTTAATTGTGACTTTAAGCGGTGGGTTTGCCTGTGCAAACATTCCACACTCCGATTTAGCATCATCCGCAGAAGAAGCACTCGATCAAGCCTTAGGACGCGGTGGTGATCAAATCGCCATCAATATTCATGGCGAGGATTACCTTTATTTTGGTGGCAACACCAATACCCAAGAAAAAAGAACCCGCATCAGTAGCCGCATTCATGCTAAAAAACTTGATTTATTGATTCAAGACGCATCTAAAGTTTTCATCATGCCACACACACATCCTGACACGGATGCTTTAGGCTCAGCCATTGGGATGTTAAAAATGGTATTAAGTCACAAAAAAGAAGCCCATATTGTTCTAGATGATAACATCGATAAAACAGTGAGCAAAATCCTAACACTCATGGAATATGAATACGTGACCCTAAGAGATTACTTTATTGACCCCGATCAAGCCATGCAGTATCTAGATAAAGACAGTTTACTCATCTTAGTGGATCATCATTCTTATGGTCAAGTCTTAGATGATAAACTTGTCAATAAAAGCCACAAAATTGCCATCATTGACCACCACCGAAAATTAGCTGATCCAATCGAAGATGTGGTTCTTTCTTATGTTGAACCATATGCTTCAAGTTCCAGTGAATTGATTGTCGAGATGATTAGCGTTTACCCACATGTGGTTGAACTGAACCCATTTGAAGCGACCGTGTTACTTGCAGGTATGATTGTTGATACCAATAACTTCATGTACCGTACCGGCAGTCGAACCTTTGAAGCCGCGGCGGTGCTAAGAAAATATGGTGCCGACACATATAAAATAAAAAACGTTTTAAGAGAAAGCTTGAAAGACATTCAAATCAAATCACAATTATTAAGCCGTGTTGAAGTTGTTAATAAACGCTATGCGCTTGTGGTTGTGCCTGATGATATTGATTCAACCAGAACCATGTTGGCTCAAATTGCTGATAACTTATTAGAAATCGACCACGTGGTTGCTGCCTTTGTCATCGGCACCTTAGATAAACAAGTTGTTGGCATTAGTGCTCGAAGCTTAGAAGGGTTCAGCGTTCAGCAAGTCATGGAACATTTCGGTGGCGGTGGACATCTAAACAACGCTGGCGCCCAATTAGAAAACACCACCAAAGAAGCTGTTAAAACAGAACTCATACAAACATTGGAAACATTAAAGCAGGAGGGAAGACCCATGAAAGTTATTCTACAAAAAGATGTTAAGAACAAAGGAAAAAAAGGCGATGTGATTGAAGTGCCTGCGGGGTATGGTAATTATTTACTAACATCGAAAGCCGCGATTGAGGCTACCCCAGAAAATCTAAACATCATCGAAGATGAAAAACAAAAGGCAGAAGCTGAGAAAAAACAAAATTACGAAGAGATGAAAGCTCTTAAAAAACGCATCGATTATCGTGCGGTAAAGGTGTATGTTAAACTCGGCACACATGGCAAATTATACGGTAAAATTAATACCAAACAAATTGCTGAAGCCTTTAAATCTCAACATGGATTGGATATCGATAAACGAAAAATACAGTTAAATCAACCGATAGACACACTAGGAACCTATGAAATAGAAGTGAAGCTTCACAAAGATGTGAGTGCAACCTTTGAACTGATGGTGCTTGAAAAACATGATGGATGACAAGCAAAAACCATTTAGTTTAGACGCAGAACAAAATGTTCTCGGTGCTGTTTTTATCGATCCCAATACCATTAAAACCATTTCAGATACATTAAAACAAGAAGATTTCTATCATCACCGACACAAACTCATTTACTCTGCGATATTAGAATTGTTTGACCAACATGTCGATATTGATTACACAACATTGATTGATAAACTTGAATCTCAAAACTTACTTGCCGATGCGGGTGGCCATGACTACATTTTAAACTTAGCTGATACAACCCCATCGATTGTTAACTTAGAACACTATATCAACATCGTTCACGATAAAGCCATCATAAGAAACATGATTGATGTGGCCCAAAAAATCGCTAAAAACGGTTATGAAACCTCTGATGTGAATGCTTTTATCAACGACGCAGAAAAACAAGTCTTTGATGTGGCCCATGCTAGAAGAAGTGGTGACTTTATCACATTAAAACAAGTGACTGAGGAAGTCATTAAAAAAGCCGAAGAAGCCCGGTCACAAGTTGATGAACTCACAGGCTTAGATACTGGTTTTGAAGCGCTTAATCATTACACACTCGGTCTTCAACCAACCGAGTTATACATCATTGCTGCCCGTCCCTCGATGGGTAAATCAGCCTTCGCTTTAAACATCACCACCAACGTTGCTAAGTTAAAATCAAACCCATATATTGCTTTTTTCTCTCTAGAAATGGGTGTTGACCAACTTGTTGGTCGGATGCTCTCAAGTGAAGGGAATGTCATGTCAAATCATTTACGCACAGGAAAACTGAGCTCAGCTGAATGGCAACAGCTCTCAGTAGCCAGTGATCGCATGTCAAAACTCAATATTTTATTCGATGATTCAGGGACTGTTAAAGTGACGGATTTAAGGCAAAAATGCCGTAAGTTAGCACAAGAAAACAGACTGGATTTAGTGGTGATTGACTACTTGCAATTACTGAGCGGATCTACCCCACAAACAAACCGTGTTCAGGAAGTTAGTGAAATATCACGAATGTTAAAAGAAATGGCTCGTGAATTAAAGATTCCTGTCATCGCTTTATCACAGTTATCAAGAAGCGTTGAATCACGCACAGAAAAAATCCCGATTATGGCAGACTTACGTGAATCAGGTTCCATTGAACAAGATGCAGATGTCGTCTTATTCTTATACCGCGATGATTATTATAATAAAGAAAAAAGTGAGAAACCAAACCAAGTGGATGTGTTGGTGGCTAAAAACCGTTCAGGCGCAACCAATATGAAAGGATTCCCGCTACTATTTAGAAAAGAATTTTCACAGTTCAGAAGCCGCGATATGTCCGATGAACAAGGTGAAAGCACAGGCATCGATGATTTAGATTAAACCGGTTTATGGAAGACCGGTTTTTTTTATGGTATTTTTGCTTTAGTGGTGCTATAATGTTTCTCGGATTATACGATAAGGAGGGTCGCCATGCAATCTACAAAGATAAGAAAAAAAATAGATTTAACATCAGGCAGTATCTTAAAGAAACTTCTGATTGTGGCGATACCAACCCTTCTAACTAGCATCGTACAAATGACCTACAATCTCACAGATATGTTTTGGGTAGCGCGTGTTGATCAAATTGGGTTTAACCCAACAGAAGCGATTGCGGCTATCGGTACGGCTGGCTTTTTGCCCTGGTTTGGTTTTGGGATCATTTTACTGGTACGGACTGGTACCAGTGTTTATGTTTCTCAATCAGCCGGGACAGACAATCAAGAAGCGGTCAATACCTACGCCAACAACGGATTGGTGTTGATGTTGATGCTGGCGTTGATTTACACACTCTACGGTGTGTTTTTTAACCATCATTTTGTCGGATTATTCAACATACAAAACGCGAATGTTGTTGCTTATGCGGAGCGCTATGTGTTTATTGTGACTGCCTTTTCTATCTTTTTGTTTGCCTCAAACGTCTTTAACGGCATTTACGATGGATTGGGTAAAACCATCAATACCTTTATGATTATGGCTGTCGGTCTTGTATTAAACATGATTTTAGACCCGATTTTTATCCTTCACTTTGAAATGGGTGTTGAGGGTGCCGCCATCGCGACCATCATCGCTCAAAGCGTTGTATTCTTTATTTATGTTGTGATATACTTAAGCCCCATTAGACCGGCTTTAATTCGCCCCTTTAAATACGTCAATCGGTATACGATGTTAAAAATCATAAAACTAGGCTTACCTGTCGGTATTCAAAGCATGGCAATGACCTCAATCTCAATTGTGGTCGGGGTGGTGGTGGCTAGTTTTGGTGAGGTGGCGATGAGTGTCTCACGGATTGGCTCACAAATCGAAGCTTTATCATGGATGGTTGCCTCAGGCTTTCAAGTTGCGCTTAGCGCCTTTGTTGGACAAAACCTTGGCGCAAATCAAATTGAAAGAATTGGCTTAGGGTATAAAATGAGCATGCGCTTGTTGGTCCCATATGGGTTAGCCATCAACGCCTTATTGTTTTTCTTCGCTGAACCATTATTTGCCCTTTTCATCAACGACCCAGGAACAACACCTTACGGCGCAGAATACTTACGCATCATATCAATCTCACAAATATTCATGATCATTGAACTAACCACAGCTGGTGCATTTAATGGCCTAGGTAAAACAGTCATTCCCTCAACGATTGGGATGGTTGGCAACGCCTTAAGAATCCCCTTCGCCCTTGGCGCTGGGTCAATGGCCGCCATTTGGTGGACCATTTCACTATCAAGTGTGTTTAAAGGGACCATCATGGTTATCATCTTTGTTCTTTATTTTTACGTACGCAAACAAAAGCATCCAAAAGCTAGAATGGTTGAAAATTATTAAAGCCTGCAGTATAATAGGCCAGGAGTTGATTAGATGAAAGAACGTCTAGATAAAATAAAAGCCCGCTACCAAGCGATTAATGAACAATTAAGCGATCCAGATATCACCCGTGATATCGATAAAATGACCGAACTGTCTAAAGAGTTACGTGGTCTTGAAAAAATCGTTGAAGTTTATGATGAGTACCTTGAGGTTGAACAAAGCATTGATGATTTAAAAGAAATGACCAAAGACGATGATGAAGACATCAGAGAAATGGCTGAACTTGAACTCCAAGAAAACAAAGAGACTTACCATAAACTTGACCAAAAACTTCAAAAAATGTTGATTCCAAAAGATGAAAACGATAAAAAGAACGTTATTGTTGAGATTAGAGGCGCTGCAGGTGGAAATGAAGCCAATATTTTTGCCGGTGATTTATATAGAATGTATCAGCGTTTTGCAGAAAAAAACAACTGGGAAATCTCGGTTATAAATGCCGTTGAAGGCGACGCTGGTGGTTTCTCACAAATTGAATTTACCATTAAAGGCGATCACGTTTATGCTTACATGAAATATGAATCTGGGGCTCACCGTGTTCAACGTGTGCCTAATACCGAATCACAAGGACGTGTACACACATCAACCGCGACGGTGGTTGTGTTACCAGAAGCTGAAGATGTCGAGCTTGAATTAAACATGAGTGATTTAAGAATTGATACCTTTAGATCTAGTGGTGCTGGAGGTCAAAGCGTTAACACAACCGACTCTGCCATTAGAATCACACATGAACCAACCGGATTGGTTGTGACCTGTCAAGATGGCAAAAGTCAACATGAAAACAAAGCCACGGCCTTAAAGGTCATTCGAGCGCGATTGCATGACAAAATAGAACAAGAACGTTTAGAAAAAGAAGGCGAAGTTCGCCGCAGTAAAATCGGAACCGGTGAAAGAAGCGAAAAAATAAGAACCTATAACTACCCACAAAACCGTGTGACCGATCACCGCATCGGCTTTACCATCCAACAACTTGATCGCGTGATGGAAGGCAAGCTAGAAACCATCGTCGAAGCGCTTATCAATGAAGAATATGAACGTAAACTAAACGAAACAAACCTGTAATTAGGAGTATACATATGCCAACATACAAAGAAGCCTTACAAGTACACGAACACTATGCACTTGATAACGGCAAAGAACCCAGTGGAATCAAAATTTTACTGCTTTATTTCTCAAAATTATCCAACACAGAACTATACACACATCTATCAAACAATATGCCAACTGATCACTACCGCGCATTTCAAAAAGCGGTCGATGATTATGTGATTCATTCTAAACCCGTTCAACACATCACAGGTGAAGAAGTCTTTTTCGGACACCCTTTTAAAGTGAACAAAGATGTGATGATTCCTCGTTGTGAAACCGAAGAATTAGCAGAAAAATCTTTGATGTTTATCGATGAAATATTTCCAGATAAAACCAACATCGAACTGCTAGATATTGGGACTGGTTCAGGGTGTTTGGCAATCACCTTATCTTTAGAAGAACCACGCATACAAGCCACGGCTGTTGATATCTCACAAGCGGCCTTAAGTGTCGCAAAAACTAACAGTGAGGCTTTGAGTGCGGATGTGACATTTAAACAAGGCAACCTATTAGAACCTGTGAAAGGCAAAACCTTTGATGTCATCATCTCTAATCCCCCCTACATTCCAAACGATGAGGCCTTAGAATCCATTGTAAAAGACCATGAACCAAGTTTAGCTCTGTTCGGAGGTAAAGACGGATTAGACCCTTATAGAAAGATCTTAAAAGATATCAAACCATACTTAAACGATCCGTTTTTAATCGCTTTTGAACACGCCTATGATAAAGCCAAAGAACTTAGAAAAATGATCAAAAAAGAACTTAAAAACGTGCATATCGTTCAAATTAAAGACATGCAAGGCAAAGACCGCATGACCTTTATTACGAAGAAAAAATAAGAAAAAAATTATATATATATCTATTATATATATAAAAGCGTGCCGTTCTTGACACGCTTTTATCATTTATGCCATAATAACGTCCAGGAGTTGAGGTTATGGAAAAATTAGTAATTGTTGAGTCACCTTCAAAGTCGAAAACCATCAAGCAATATTTAGGAAAAGAGTTTGAAGTACTCTCATCAAAAGGTCATATTAGAGACCTTGCCATCAGTAATGTTGGTGGCCTTGGCTTAGACATTGAAAACGGGTTTAAACCACAATACACTGTCTTAAAAGACAAACAAACAACCGTTAAATCATTAAAAACAGCCGCTAAAAAAGTACAAGACATTTACCTAGCCACTGACCCTGACCGCGAGGGAGAGGCCATCAGTTGGCACTTAAAAGAAGTCTTAAAAGACGTCAAACAAGACGTTGTTTTTCATCGTGTTATTTTTAATGAGGTTACTAAAGATGCTGTTAAACAAGCTTTTGAAACCCCACGCGATATCGATTTTAATTTAGTGAGCTCACAAGAAACCAGACGGATTTTAGATAGAATTATTGGATTTAAACTATCTAAACTACTACAAAACAAGATTAAATCAAAATCCGCTGGCCGTGTACAAAGTGCCGCATTAAAGATTATTGTAGACCGTGAACGTGAAATCGAAGCATTTATTAAAGAAGAGTATTGGAAAATCAAAGCCACATTNGATGGTTTTGAAGCTGACATTACTAAAATCGATAATAAAAAACCAGTTTTACCTGATGAATCCAGCGCATCAAAGGTTTTAGCATCTTTAGATCAAACCTTTAGCGTACACAAACTTAAAACTAGAGAGCGTCACCGTCAAGCAAAAGCACCGTTTACGACCTCAGCGCTCCAACAAGAAGCATCCAACAAACTGAATTTAAGCGGGCAACGAACAATGATGGTCGCTCAAAAGTTATATGAAGGGATTGACCTCGAAGATGAAACCGTCGGTTTAATCACCTATATGCGTACCGATTCAACGCGGCTGTCACAAACGTTTATCGACCCAGCACAAGCGTATATCAAAAATACTTATGGTTCAAAGTATGTTGGTAAAATCAAACAAAAACAAGGCAAAAAAAATACACAAGACGCCCATGAAGCCGTTAGACCTACTGACATTAAGTATCATCCTGATCAAGTAAAATCTTACTTAAGCAAAGATGAATACCGCTTATATAAAATGATTTATGAGCGGGCCTTAGCTTCACTGATGGCCCCAGCCAAATTAAACTCACATACCATGCGCCTTAAAAACCAAAACACCATTTTCCAAGCCAAAGCACAAAGCTTAGAATTTGATGGTTATTTACGCGTATATAAAGATTATGAATCTGTAAAAACTTCGAAATTACCAACCGTTGAGGTTGGCGATATACTAACAGCTCAGACGATTGAAAAATCACAACACTTCACACAACCACCCGCAAGATACACCGAAGCATCACTGATTAAAGAAATGGAAGAACTCGGCATTGGCCGTCCCTCAACCTACTCACAAACCGTGGCTACATTACGAAAAAGACGCTATGTATCCATTGAACAAAAGAAGTTCACCCCAACCGAACAAGGTCGCTTAACCGTTGAGAAACTAGAATCATATTTCGAACGCATCATCAACGTTGATTACACCGCAAAAATGGAATCAGTCTTAGACGATATCGCACACGATGAAGCCGAACAAGAAGCCGTTGTTTCTAATTTTTATGAAACCTTTATTCCACTTGTGGAAAACGCCAATGAAAAGATGGAAAAAATACAACCTAAAACCACCGGCGAATCATGCCCTAAATGTGGCAGTGACATGGTCTACCGCGAATCAAGATACGGGACCTTTGAAGCATGTAGTGCTTATCCAGAGTGCAAATACATCAAACAAGATGAAGAAAAACAAGAACCTGAAAGTACCGATGTGACGTGTCCTAAATGTAAAAAAGGTACGATTGTTAAACGCGAAGCTAAACGTGGGAAAAATAAGGGCAACATCTTTTATGCTTGTGATAATTTTCCGAAATGTAAAAACATCTTAAGAGGTAAACCAACCGGTGAAACCTGTGATGATATTGATGATGTTATGGTTGAATTACCCGATGGAACCATTGAATGTAACACCGTTAAAAAAGAAGACTAGCAACCATATAAAAAATCCGCATTTTCTAACTTGACAGATTTTCAGACCTGTGATAATATATCCATGCAACTGAGAAGTTGCGTTTTATCCCTTACATAGCATGGTGAATAATTTAATTATTCACACATCCCCTTCCTTAATCCGCCGCGAGGCGGATTTTCCCTTTTTATAAAGGGTTATTTTTTTACACAGCGGTTTGTGATATAATACCTTTGGTTAAAAAAAGGACGTGTGACAATGGGTTTAATTAAAAAGCTATTTCAATCAAAAAAGCGTAAAGAAAAAGCACAGAAGTACCATATAGGGATGCAAAAAACACGCGAGAGTGTCTTTAATCAGTTAAATGATATTCTTGCGAACAACGAAACCATATCTGATGATCTTTATGATGATATTGAAGAATTATTCATCATGGCTGATATGGGGGTCGATACTGTCATTAAACTTGTTAATCACTTGCGTCAGACAGTTGAGTTAAAAGCAATCAAAGCCCCTGAAGATTTAAAAGAAATCATCGTTGAAGAAATGTTCAAACGCTATGTTCAAGAAGATATTGTCGATACAAACTTGCAACTTAGTGACGATTTAAGCGTCTTACTTTTTGTGGGTGTTAACGGTGTTGGTAAGACCACAACCATTGCTAAAGTTGCCCATTTATTGATGCAAGAAGGCAAAAAAGTGATGATGGTGGCTGGCGATACTTTTCGTGCTGGTGCGATTGAACAGTTACGCACATGGAGTGAACGGGTAAACTGTGACTTTTTTGAAAAAGCTGCTGGTAGTGACCCTTCAAGCGTGATGTTTGATGCGATTCAGATGGCTAAAGAAAAAAATATTGATGTGTTACTTTGCGATACAGCTGGACGCCTTCAAAACAAACAAAACTTAATGCAAGAGTTAGAGAAGATACACCGTGTTATTGGGAGAGAAATTCCTGGTGCACCACATGAGACCTTACTTGTTTTAGACGCGACAACAGGACAAAACGGATTATCACAAGCGAAGACCTTTAATGATGTCACCCATTTAACCGGTGTGGTTTTAACCAAACTTGATGGCACAGCTAAAGGTGGAATTGCCTTAGCCATTAAAGAAACCACCGGCATTCCGATTAAGCTCATTGGACTTGGAGAAACACTTGATGATTTAGAATATTTTGATATTGAAGAATACATATATGGCTTGTTTTCGGATGTGATTTAATGGATGCATTAGAAAAACATCTACGCATCAATGCCCTATTAGACCAATATCTCCCATTACTTACCGATAAACAAACAACCATGATGCAGCATTATTATGTGGATAACTACTCGTTACAGGAGATAGCGGAATTGCATCACATCTCAAGAAATGCGGTTCATGACCACATTCAAAAAACAACACAAAAACTATTAGATTACGAGGCGAAACTTGGCTTGCACGATAAAGCAACCAAACGCCAAACCCTCATAGAACAATTAAAAACACAAACAGACCCACAAGCAATAAAGGATTTGTTGAATGAACTTGAAAAGGTGGAATAAACATGGCTTTTGATCAACTATCAGATCGCTTACAAATGGCGCTAAGACGCGTCAGAGGTAAAGCACGTTTAACAGAAAAAGACATCGATGAGATGATGCGTGAAATACGCCTTAGCTTATTAGAAGCCGACGTCAACTTTAAAGTCGTTAAAACGTTTACCAAAGATATCCGTGAACAAGCCACAGGTGAAAAAATCTTAAAAGGGCTTAATCCTGCCCAACAAGTCGTTAAAGTGGTTCACGAGGCTTTAACTGATTTATTAGGTGGAGAAACCAGTGTCTTTACAGTTGAAAAACAAAAAACGCACCACATCATGTTGGCTGGTTTACAAGGTAGTGGTAAAACCACCACTGCTGGTAAACTCGCCAATTATATTAGAAAACACGACCACAAAAAACCACTGTTAGTCGCCCTTGATGTGTACCGACCTGCAGCGGTAGACCAACTGGTTACGATTGGTAAACAATTAGATATTCCTGTGTATGAAGAAGGCACAAAAGCAAAACCAGTTGACATTGTCACACGTGCTCAATCATACGCCAATGAACATCAATTCGATCTCATTATTTACGACACCGCTGGGCGGTTACACATTGATCACAGCATGATGGATGAACTAAAAGCCATCAAATCAACCATCGACCCACAAGATATCTTTCTTGTTTTAGATGCCATGACCGGTCAAGACGCGGTCAGTGTGGCCGATCATTTCCATCAATCACTCGGCATCACCGGCTCTATCATCACCAAACTCGACGGGGATACCCGTGGGGGTGCAGCCCTTTCTTTAAGAAAAGTCACGGATGTACCCATTAAATTTATGGGTCTAGGTGAAAAACTAGACGCGATTGAAGTCTTCCATCCAGAGCGTATGGCTTCAAGAATTCTCGGCATGGGTGATGTGCTAACTTTAATCGACAAAGTCCAAGAAAATGTTGATGAAGATGACATGATGAACATGATGGAAAAAATGATGTCTGGAAAATTCAACTTTAACGATTATTTAAAACAACTAAAAATGATCAAACGCATGGGCTCATTAGGTGGCTTACTTAAAATGATTCCAGGTGCTGGTAAAATGATGAAAAATGCCAACGTTGATGACCAACAACTCACAAACATTGAAACCCTAATCGGTTCGATGACCAAAGAAGAACGTAAAAAACCAGAACTCATTCGCAAAAACGCATCTCGTCGTCGACGCATTGCCAATGGTTCTGGACGTAAAGTGGCAGAGGTTAATCGTTTGCTTGACACCTTAGAACAACAAAAACAAGCTGTTAAGCGCATGGGAAGTATGGACCCATCACAACTTGATCCTAAAAACCCACTAAAAGGCATGCAAAACATGCAACAGCCAACTCAAAAGAAAAAAAGAGGCAAAGGTAAAGGAAAAGGAGGCTTCAGATTTTAATCTGAACCCTCCTCTTTTTTTGAAAAATAATCACTTAATACCCGTTCAATGACCGATTCTTGATGCGTATAAGGACTTACCACATCAGCAATCGCTTTTAAATCAGGATGGGCATTGCCAACCGCAACCCCAGTACCGGCATAGGCAATCATTTCAAGGTCGTTCATACCATCACCGATGGCAATGATGTGCTTGCGCTCAACCCCTAAGGCTTTAGCAACATGTTTTAAAGCACGGCCTTTATTGGTATAAGGGGTGTATACTTCAATGATAAAATTATACGCATCACCCCAATTGCGGGTTAATAACTTATTACTATAATGTTTCTTAACATAATCCTCAATGTATGACCCGTGGTTTTTCTTAGCCACAATGATCATACCGTTGGTGTCTCCTGGCAGTGTTTTTGCTAAGTCACCGACATTCAGCGTGGCATTACCAAAATAATGGAGTAAATCCATGATGTCTTCACGTTCTTCTTTTAAGTAAATATCATCTTTGATTTCACAAAACGCATTGTCGATATGTTCATCACAAGCCTGCATGATATCAATCACAGCTTCTTTATCAACGGTAATGTTGACTTCCTCAAAATCAGGGTTGTTCTGCCAAGTAATTAATCCACCATTATAATTAATAATCGGTGTGTTTAATTCAAGTAATTCATAATACATGATGGCACTTCTAAAGGGGCGACCAGTCGCAATGACAAGATGATGGCCTTGAGCTTTCAAGTCCATTAAATACTGTTTGGTTTCATCTTTCAATGTTTTCCAGTCGTAAAGCAGTGTGCCGTCTAAATCAAGCGCTATTAAATGTTTTTTCATATTATCACCGTCCATAATTATCGCACAAACACACGCACAAGGCAAATGTTTTGAGGCAACTTATTAGTTTGAAAAACATGTTATAATGGTTAGTGAGGAGTGATAAAGTGGAAAACTTTAAATTTTATAGCCCAACAGAATTTGTGTTTGGAAAAGAAACAGAACAAGAAGTCGGAAAACTCTTAACACGTTATAATGCTAAGAAAGTATTTATTCATTATGGTGGTGGCTCCATTAAAAAAAGCGGTCTTTATGAGAGCGTCATTAAAGCACTTCAAGCAGAAAACATCGACTATGTCGAACTCGGTGGTGCCAAACCTAATCCAGTTGATGCGCTTGTGTATAAAGGCATTGAACTGTGTAAAAAAGAACACTGTGATTTTGTATTAGCCGTTGGTGGCGGCTCAGCGATCGATTCAGCAAAAGCGATTGCAGCCGGTGCCTTGTATGATGGTGATTTTTGGGACTTTTTTGATAGAAAGGCTTCGGTTGAAAAAGCCTTACCTGTTGCCACAATCCTAACAATTCCTGCAGCTGGTTCTGAAGGTTCTTCAGCCACAGTCATCACTAAAGAAAGTGCTGGTTTAAAACGCGGTATGGGTTCTGATTTACTAAGACCTAAATTTTCTATCATTAACCCTGAGTTAACGATGAGCTTGCCTATATGGCATACAGCTGCTGGCATTGTCGATATGATGTCTCATATCTTTGAGCGCTATTTATCAAAAACAAAAGACGTGATATTGACCGATCGTTTATGTGAGGCCACCTTGGTATCCATCATGGAAGCCGCCGGCACCATCATGAAAGAACCCAACGATTATGAAGCTAGAGCTACGATTTGTTGGGCAGGCACCATCGCTCATAATGGTTCATTAGGTGTGGGCAGACAAGAAGACTGGATCACACACGGATTAGAACATGAACTCAGTGCTTTATACGACATGACACACGGCGCTGGGTTAGCTGTGATGTTCCCAGCATATATGCAATATACCCTTGAAGAAGACATTGAAAGATTTTATCGTTTAGCCACCAAAGCCTTTGGTGTTCCAGAAAACCATTTTAATAAAAAAGAAGTAGCCCTTACAGGCATTGAACGTCTGAAATCATTTTTCAAAGCATTGGCATGCCAACAACACTAAAAGACGCTGGTGCGAAAAAAGAAGACATACCTAAGCTACTAAAAACACTAGAACAAAACCTAGGGCAATCATTTGGTTCATTTAAAACATTGACCATTAAAGATGCAGAAAAAATCTATGAACTAGCCTGGGAATAAAAGCTTGCAAATACAATGATTAGCAAACTGCTTGATGATAAGAAAAACATATAATCATAAGTATGTGATAGAACCATCTTTTGATATAATCTCCTTAAAGTAGACACTGCCCATG